>Ga0181567_10002010_pt1 | contig 15320 bp, 9 predicted proteins | sample 101ome_14_FD_133761 | JGI IMG/M metagenome (GOLD analysis project Ga0181567, IMG submission 133761) | Coastal salt marsh microbial communities from the Groves Creek Marsh, Skidaway Island, Georgia - 101403AT metaG (megahit assembly) | ecosystem: Environmental > Aquatic > Marine > Intertidal zone...
CATCCGGTTGAGGCATGTTCCCCAACAACCGCGCGAGCGCCGACGCCGAGTCCTCCTTCGGCGGCGGCGGCGGCGGCGGCGACACTTCCCGCTTCGGCGGTGATCGTTCCCGCTTCGGCGGTGATTTCTCACGTCTCGGCGATCGTTCGCGTCTCGGCGACCGCTGACGTCTCGGTCGTCGCTCCTGCTCCGCGTGCGGCCGATTCATGACGTCGTCCGCCCCCGTTCTCCTCGTATCGACGCCCAACAGCAGCCCTCGGAACACGTTTCGAGGCTTTCTCTCCTCATCACTCTTCACTTTCCATTCTTCTTTCCCTTTTACCACATCCGTCGGCGGAAGTTCGCACCCTTCTCCACCGAATCGACACTCTGCGCGCGCGTCGATCGCGTCGATCGATGGGCGTCCTCGTCAGTCGTCTCTCCTCGCCCCGGACGTCGCGCGCGTTCATTCATTCATCGATTCTCGTCGTCGTCGCGTTCCCCGAACGAACCACCACCGCGTCTCGACCGCGATCCTTCGCGATCCTTCGCGCGTCTGTCTCATCCGTCTCCATCGCGCGCGTATCCTCCCGCCCTCCCATCGAGCGTCCATCGATCCATTCGATCGGCGCGTTCATTCGCGTTCTCGAGCATTCGCGATCGATCGAATCGAATTGAACACGCACTCGCCAACCATTCAAACTTGTCGCTCCGCGTCGACGCCGCGACGGGATCACCGCCACCATCCGTCGTCGTCGTCGCGCGCGTCGGCGTGGACCCGTTCATCGCTCGCCGTTCCGTCCTCACGCGGTCGTCGTCCGTCGTCGTCCGTCGCCTCAATCCGTCGTCGTCTTCGCCTCACACGAACGTTGAACGCCTCGACGTCGAGGACGGATTGGGGCGATCGAATCGACCCGCTGCGTGCGACCGATCGACCGAACGCGCTACGAGGGATCGAATCGTCGAGAGATCGACTCCGAGCGTCGATCGTCGCGCTTGCGCCGCGGTCTCCCGTCACTCGCGCGTCGCTCGGTCCCGGGACGACGTCCAATCGACCGACGACGCCGACGACGACGCCGACGCGAGAATAATCGTGCGAATGAGACGAGCGCGCGCGGGGGGGGAGTCGGGTCGGGTCGGGTCGACTCGATCGATCGATCGATCGATCGGTCGCATCGATCGGTCGACTCGATCGCATCGATCGGTCGATCGCATCGATCGCGTCATCGATATCCGATCGGTCGACTCGCGCGATCGCCTCGGTCGACGCCGCCGTTCGAGGACGGTGACGCTCAAGGACCGTACTCCAGAGTGACATCGGGTTCAGTGACCGGTCATGACTCAATACATATGTGACGAGTCATACACACGCGAACCGGTCGTGACACGTGGACGTCCCGACCGACGGACTCGATCGGGGATGACGATCGACCGGTCGTGACTCGTCGCGAGTAGACCGCGTCACGCGATCGTCCGTCCGGTCGGTCGTCCGGTCGTCGACCGACGACGCGCGACGAAGCGGCGCGCGAGACGTCGGACGGGGCGGCGCCGGACGCGCGCGTCGAGCGACGAGCGAGGCGGGAGACGACGACGACGGTCGATCGACGGTGCGTGCACCGAACGACGGGGTGCGCGCGCGCGCGCGCGCGCGAGACGTCGGGCGCGCGCGCGGTGGACGGTGAACGCCTACGAATTCATACCCGTCGCGTCGGTCGACGACGCGGTGAGAGTTGGGCGAGGGACGCGCGAGGGGTGAATCGTGCGCGCGAAGTCGCAAAGTCGTGGAGCGCGAGAGGTTCGCGCGTGGACGCGTGAGTGGAAGAAAAGGCGCGTGATACGCGCGATCGATCGCGGTGTGCGCGCGCGCGACGGGCGTGGGTGAGCGCGAACGCGCGCGAGAGGAGGGATGTCGAGACAACGCGAGTCGAGGCTCGAGGTGGTCGGACGCGCGCTGCGGGAGTTTTCGACGCAGATCGATGAGTGTGCGATGGCGACGGGGGATGAGGGGTTGAGAGGACGAGTAGAGAAGCATCTGATGCGCCTGCCGAGGCAATACGCGTTGGATGTGAGTTTCTTAGACGATATTTTAGCGCACATGGAGCTGTTGAGTAGGGCCGAGTCGTATACGCAGGACGACGACGCGAGCGACATGACGAGGAATAAGAACGGCGTGTGCTGCACGTGTCGAGAAGTAGACGTACAGAGGGCGAATGCAGCGCTCTCTGACGTCACGCCGATGATGGAGGACACGCCGACGGCGATGATGGCGGAGAGCGAGGCGCAGGGCGTCGCCATCAGACCGAACGGTTCGCGGGACGGAAGTCATTCGAGACACGGTGGACTTCGAGCACCAACCTTTGGCTCAAGTGTGACTTTAACCATGGGCATGGCCGATCCAGAACAAGTTGGAACGTACGAGATCGCGGTGAGCGCGAGGAATAAGCCTCGCTTGCTCTCTCGCGTCTCGGCGAGTTTATTCGAAGTTGGATTGAACATCGCAGAGGCGCACGTGTTTTGTACGGATGACGGTTTGGCGTTGGATATTTTCATAGTTACGGGTTGGAGAATGGGAGACGCGGAGGCGATGCAGCGGGCGGTGCAGGCGAGCCTAGAGTCAACGGATTTCGGCGGCGATCCCTCGGTTTCGCGAATGCAACACGCGACCAAGTCTTCCGACGAGGCGTCGCAAGAAAGACCAAAGACGGGGCGAAAAGATGTCGATCCGATCTTGATAGATGGTGGAGAGTGGGAGCTCACGGAGAGGCAGCTCGTGTTCAACGAGAAGATCGCCAGCGGCGCTTTCGGTCTTTTATATAGAGGTAGTTACTGTGGACAAGAGGTGGCGATCAAGGTTTTGAAGAGCAACGCGAACGATAGCGCGTCGAACGGCGTGCGCTCGGAGACGATTCGCGAATTCGCGCAAGAGTTGAGCATTTTACGCCGAGTTCATCACAAGAACATCATCCAGCTCATCGGCGCGCTCACGAAGCAGACCACCATGTGTCTCGTAACGGATTTCATGCACGGCGGTAACCTTTTACAACACGTGCAAGAACATCCATTGAAGCTTCCAGAACTCATCAGGCACTGCCTCGGTGTGGCGATGGGTCTCGATTACTTGCACAAAATCAACATCATTCACCGGGACATCAAGACGGCAAACTTACTGTTGGATGAAAATCTAGTGGTGAAGATTGCCGATTTCGGCGTCGCGAGAACGAAGCCGAAGGATGGTTCTACGATGACCGCGGAAACTGGCACATACAGGTGGATGGCGCCAGAAGTGATCGCTCATCAACATTACGACGAAAAGGCCGACGTGTTCTCGTACGGCGTCATGGTGTGGGAGCTCGTCAGCGGAGGCGAGGTGCCGTACCCGGGATACACCCCGCTTCAGGCCGCCGTCGGCGTCGTCCAGCGCGGACTACGACCGACCATCTCCCCATCCGTTCATCCCGTGATCGCACAAGTCATGCAGTATTGCTGGAACGTCGATCCGACCGCGCGACCATCCATGGAACAAATCATGGCCCTCCTCAGGAGCGTCGACGTGCCTCGTCAGCAGGAGGGAAAACACGGCTTCCTCGATCGACTTCGATCGGTGAGCTTTAAGTCTAGAAAAGCAGCTCGCTCGCAGTGACGCGAACGACCGTCCGCACGCAGGGTAATTTTAAAATCACATCACAGAAATCCCAGCCGCCGGCGCCTCGTGCCCAACTTCCCTCCCCACTCGTCGCCTCGCCTCGGCGCGGGGCGACATGCCCCGTTCCGACCCGCCCCCTCGCCCCGGCTCCACCCTGCTCTTCCGTCTGATGAACCCAGAGCTCTTCTACACCTTCCCTAAACCCATCATTGCCGTCGGCGCCGCCGTGGTCGCCGTCGCGTGCGCCAACACCGCGCGCTTAATAATCACCGCCGACCGCGACCGCACCGACGCCGCCGCCGACGACGACGACGACGCGCGCGAGCCATCGTAGCCCACCCTTGTACACGGACACCAAGACACCGACGACACGCGTCTCCACCTCTCGTGCGCGTTTTCCCGCGTGTCCCCACGACCGGATCGACGATGCGCTCGACCGTTCGCGCCACCGTAACATCCATCATCCAGCCGACGCGACGCGACACTTTGCGACGCGCGCGCGATCGTGATCTATAGACGCGCGACTCGTCGCTCGGTCGGTCGGTCATGTCGTCGACGGCGCGGGCGTCCGTGTTCGCCGTGCGAGGGAACGGCGCGTCGAACGCGCTCGTCGCGGTGGATGACGACGGAGACGCGAACGCGAGGAATCGCGCGCTCGCCGTCGCGCGCGTCGGGGGCGATGGATCGGGCGCGCGAGATGGAAGCGGTGGAGGGGCGTCCATGACGCGCATGTCCGCGCTGTGGAGCATGACGCAGGTGTACGCGGTGTTGCTGTTGGTGGTGTGGGGGTATAATTGCGCGGCGACGTCGCTGCGCGCGACGCGGATGGACCTGAGCCCGGAGGGGATGATGCTCGCAGGAGGGGTCGATCCGTCCGTCGTCGCGAGATATAACGCGTCCGCGTACGGAAGAGGGTACGGCTCGATCGGTCGGTCGAACGATGAGATCGCGAGGTGGAAACACGTGACGAGATATACCATTCGCGGTTCGTTCAACGCCGCGGCGGGCGTGGGCAAGGGCGTCGCGCGGACGGTGACGAGCGTGGCAAAGCGTGGGTTTGGAATGACGATCAGTGCGATGGAGCGGGCGGGCATGGGACCGGTCATCGACGTGTGCGCGGCGGTGAGCGCGGCGACAACTTCATCGATTGGAAATATGGTGTGGTTGGTGACGTTCGCAGTTTCGCCCGTCTTCGAGTACGCGCTGATGCCGATTTACGATTTCGCGCTCGACGGTCTCGAACCCTTGTATCTGTATTTCGTCACGGGCACGATGGATTTCTTTGAAGACATGACGTACACGTTGGAACAAAATCTCGCGACGGTTTTGGATGAAAAAGTTCTCTCCGTCATTCGTTGGCCTCTTCACATTTTCCTGAATCCGTTCAAGTGGCCGAAAGGTTTTTACGAAGCTGTACTGTACCCTACGTATCAATTCTGTGCGTATTCAGAACTGTTCGACATGAAAGAGCAACCCGTTCCGCCAATTGTGAAGCGAACGTACGGCGAAAGCTGCCGTTCAAACGCGTGGGGGGAATGGACAAAGTGTAGCGTACAGTGCGGCGTTGGGTTCAGAGCGCGAGTGAACCACTGTGGACGACGTCAGTTTAATCGCTGCGTTGGATCTGGAGTCATCGGTTGCGATGGGGTTTGTGAAAGCGGTTTGAAACTTGACTGCAACGGCTCTTGCGGCGGCAAGGCGTTGCTCGATAAGTGTGGCATCTGCGGAGGCAAAAATGCAGCCCTCGGATGCGATGGAAAGTGTTTCAGCGGCATGCGCGAGGACACGGTGGGCAACTGTTGTCATTCGGCGTCCATCACCGCCAGTGGTGTTTGCGGCTCTGGTGAAAACTTGCCCGCGCACCTTCGGGCCGCGGCTGAAGCCGCTCACGCCAAGGTGGAAGCCAGCAAGAACAAGCCATCACTCTCGCGCCGCGTTTACCGAAGGATTAGGCCCGTGATTTCGACCATCTTCGTTGTCTCCATGACCGCGCTTCGTTTACTCTCTCTCGTCGTACACGTGCTGGTTCGGACCTCCAACTTTGTCATCGGGACGCTGTTCTCCTCACTCACTCTGAAGATCATCGGCTCCCTCACCGCAGGCTATATGGTCGTGGGAGTCGTGGACAAGAAAATGCAGAAAAATATTGGTGATTTCTTTCGCGAAGCCGTACCATTCATGGATGAAAATCCGCGCGAGCAAGAGAAAGACAAGGGTCCGGCGCACGCGTACTTTTACGACGAAAAACCAAAAACCAAGAAGGAAGTCATTGAAGACTGGGTCTTGGCGAGCGTCGCGCGCCTTAAGCGCGCCAGTAAAGTTCCTGGCTCTTTTTCGAATTACGTGATGTGGCTTCTCGGTAAGCTCAAGGCCGCCGTTTTGTACGTCTTGCCATTGGTGCTGGGAGTCATGCGCGATGTCGAAGTATCTCGCGCTCGCCAACAAGCGAAGTTGGCTGAACGCGAGAAGAGAAGAATACAGAGAGAGCACTTAATTCTTACCAAAAGGGTAGAGGATGAAATTCGCACTGAAGAGGAACGTCGAGCGATCATGCGAGAGGCTGAAGACGCCCGAGAAAAGGCCATCAATGAAGAGCGTCTCGCAGCAGAGCTCGTGGCGAGGAACGAAGCCGAACTCGTGCGCACTGCGGCTGACGAGGCAGCCACGAAGGCACGACTCGAAGCGGAGGAAGCGGAGCGCAAGGCGCTCATCGCCGCGGAAGAGGAACGTGTGCGCAAAGAGGAAGCTGAAACCAAGGCACGACTCGAAGCAGAGGAAGCGGAGCGCAAGGCGCTCATCGCCGCGGAAGAGGAACGTGTGCGCAAAGAGGAAGCTGAAACCAAGGCTCGTCTTGAAGCGGAGGAAGTGGAGCGCAAGGCGCTCATCGCCGCGGAAGAGGAACGTGTGCGCAAAGAGGAAGCTGAAACGAAGGCTCGTCTCGAAGCGGAGGAAGCGGAGCGCAAGGCGCTCATCGCTGCGGAAGAGGAACGTGTGCGCAAAGAGGAAGCTGAAACGAAAGCCGCCCTTAAGGCGCTCATCGCATCGGAGGAAGAGCGATTGCGCAAAGAACAAGCCGAAGCCAAAGCGCGTTTTGAGGCCGAGGAGGCTGAGCGCAAGCGCAAGCGTGAGGAGGAGGAAGGTGAATTGAAGGCGCGTCGTGAAGAGGAGGAGCGGGCAATTGCGGCGCTTCGCGAGGAGGAACGTGCAAAGTTGAAGCTTTTGGATGAGCAGGCACGCGTAGAAGCCGAGGAAAATGCCGCAAAGGCGCGACTCGAACAAGAAAAAGCTGAGCGCCAACGAAAGTTAGAGGCCGAAAAAGCCGAAATCAAAGTGCGCATCGAAGCCGAAGAAGCCGAACGAAATGCGCGACTCGCGCAGGAGGAAGCCGAGTACAAGGAACGACTAGAGATGCAAGAAACTGAACTACATGACCGCTTCGAAGCAGAGAACAAAGCCAAGTCGCGTCCTGAAGCTGTCGTCTTGAACTATGTTGACGAGCTCATGCAACGCACCAAAGCTGCTAAAAAGGTGGTTTTGGAGACAAATTCTCGTCTTGATTCACAATCCGGGGTCATTAAGAAGTTCGAAACTGCAAATATTGGTAAGACGAATGTTCTCAAGAAGCCAAGCGCCGTCGAAAGCGTAAAAGTTCACAGCTCAGTTCTTATCAAGTACTTCGTCGCAAAGAGCCACCATGCACTTCTGGAAGAAGAACTCGTGGCTGCCGTCAAGCATCGAGACTTATCAGACGAAAAGACCGCGGACGAAGCTCTTAGAGATCGGTTGAGAGAAGCCGAGCCCTTACCAGAGGCGATTCGTGACAAGTTCGGTTTCTTGTCAAAGTACAGGGCTCGTCGCAACGCCATCGTCGCGTTGTCCAAGCTATCAGCGAAGCATCCCGACGATATCATGAGGCGGAGATGTTTCCGATCCCTTAACAAGATCACACGCGCATCAAAGTTTGGTTTGCTCGTCGTCGCCCGATGCGATGCTCTTCCGAACGCGCTCAGCGCGCTCAACAAGTGGACGGCCACCACTACCACGGACGAGAATGCGCCTTGGGAAGCGTTGGAGCTCATTCATAATCTCGTTTCCAGTCGCCAGATGCGAGCCTCGGTTGCTCTACAGCGACAGTTAGAGGGCGATACGTTCGCGCGATGCTTGCTATCCGTTCTGAAGATGGTTCCACACCTGCCCGCGGTGCAAGGCATGGGTCTCGCCACGTTGTGGCAAATCGTGCGAAGTTCCGGCTACAGCACCGAGCTTCAAAATGCGCTCATCGAGGATGGCGTGATTCGTCATCTGCTGGAAAACAAGGAGTACGCAAAGCAGAACAGCGCCATCGCGCGCGTCATGATCGGCTGCGCGCTCGCCATCGCCATGGATAACGCCGACGCGCAAAAGCAAATGACTGATAAAAGAAACGCGCTTCCAAGGCGCATCGTTAAAATCCTGCGCATACACGGAGACATCGATTACAAGGGCGAATTCAGACCTCTCAACGAATGGCTCTCTAAGAACGCGTGATCGTCGCGTGTCCGTAGCTCAAAATACAATCATTGTAAACTATAATCAGTACACGAGACGAATTTTGCGAGAGCGCTCGCGCGAGCTCGCATAGATAGCGTCACTTCCACGCGTGTGGTCATTGACCCGACGTAAGCTCGAGCCCTTCGCGTGCGGCAAAGTCACATGGTGGTATCCGCGCCCGACGCGTCTCGCGACGCGTCCACGGCGCGCGACCACTGCCCGGGCGACGACGCACCTTCGTCGTCATTCATCGCGTTTCCGACCGACGTCCCAGCGCGCGCGGACGTCGACGATCGCGCGGACGCCGAACCCGACGCCGACGGCGTCGAACATCTTCGTAGCTCGCCCGTGAGGTCGGGGATCGCGCTGTGGGGGAGCGCGCGCGCACGCAGTCGGGACGACTCGGAAGATGGGGGAGCGCGCGGCGACGGCTCGCCTAGAGAAAACACGACGAGTCGGCCGGGACGCGCGCGAATGAGCAGTGAGACGTACGAGACATATTTGAGGCCCATATTGGAGCGCATGCCGGTGAAGCCCGAGCGAGTGAGCGCGGTGAATGGACCTCTGATGAACGTGACGAGAATCGACGATAAAACGCTCGACGTGACGATGACGACATCTTTTCGCGCGCACTTCGCTGACAGTTTATCCAATGTCGCGAGACGACCGGCGATGGCGCTGCCGGACGTGAACGCGCCGGGTGTAGTGGTGCGCGCAGATGGAAGTTGGAAGGAGGACACGAACGATGGGGTACGGATTTCAGAGTTGGATTCAGGAGATTTCGTGCCGGGACAAGGAGGACGATACTCGGTGATGACGCCCGAGGACAGTTGGAACGCGAGCGATTCGGACACGCGCTTACAGTCGCCGGCGATCGGGTGGTACGAGGGCGAGCCGTCCAATGACGCGTTGCGCACAGAATTTACGATCGACCCCACGGACGTGCGATTACAGGAGCGCATCGCCGTGGGTGGTTTCGCCGAGGTGTTTCGCGGAACATGGCAAGGCACCGTCGTCGCCGTGAAGCAACTGCTCGAGCGCACGAACGACGTGAAAGAGCGACTTGAACAAGAGGTGGAAGTCCTCGCGAAACTGCGTCATCCAAACTTGCTCTTATTCATGGGATACTGCGTCGACCCTCCGTTGATTTGCACCGAATTCATGCGCAGAGGGTCTCTCCACACAATCCTCAAGGGTGGTAAAGTGCTTCAACCGGAGCGAACGCACGCGGTTGCGATTGCCGTCGCGCGCGGCATGTCGTATTTACACTCGCGATCGCCGCCGATCCTTCACTTGGATCTGAAGAGTCCAAATATTTTGGTAGATGAAAAGTGGCGCGTGAAAATCGCCGATTTCGGCTTGGCGCGCATGCGGCAAGCGACGCAAATCAGCGCCAAGAGCGAATTCCACGGAACTCCCGAATGGATGGCGCCCGAGATGCTCCGCGCCGAGGATTACGACGAACGAGCAGATTCGTACTCCTTCGGCGTCGTCTTGTGGGAACTTCTCACCGCCAGAAAGCCGTGGGATGACTTGCATCCCATGCAAGTCGTCGCCGTCGTCGGATACTCCCAACGTCGACTCGAACTTCCACCCGAGGGCGTCGAGAATGATTCGCACCCCTCCATAATCGCTATCTCACGCGTATTCTACGCGTGCGCGTCAAAAGACAAGGACGAGCGTCTGCTCTTCCCGAGCGTCCTCGCCGACTTGGAATCCGCGCGCGCGACGAGCCTGGCTGTGAACCGCCGACTCGCCGCGCGTCCGCCGCCCGATCCTCCAACCGATCACAACAAACCCGATCCCCCGCTCGGGGTTCGACTAGAATACATTAGCCTAGCCGATAGTTCGCGAGATTCCGCCGTGTGATGCTCAAACGCGTCGTCCTCGCCTCGGAGCCCGTCCCGCGCCTCTGCGAGGAAAAGCGCACCACTCTCGTTCGTTCCCGTCAGAGCGCGCGCTACCGCGCGCCATGGCGCCCGGACGCCCGAGCCTCAGCGAGCGAGTGAGGGATGAATCATCATTCGTGGAGAGTGCGTGTGCGAGGCGATCGCGAGACACGCGCGTCGACGTCGTGTGCGCGCGATTCATGCAATCGTTCAGTCGCGCGCATTTTGGGGAACGGAGGAGACTGACGAAGGAACGAGCGCGTCTTCGCGCAGGTACGACGCCCATGTACGCGACGTTCGCGGAAGATCTCACCGGATTTTTCGGCAAATGGACGCTTCACGCGCACGCGCCGCGACCGAAAAGGCTCGGGTCTCCCGCGGCGAGTGAACACTCGGGCCGGAGAGTGAACGCGGCGACAGCGTCGCCGATTCGAGAGCCCAAGTGGACGGACGAGACGGACGAAGAGGACGAGGATTTATTTAGCGAATATTTCATCGACGGTGGGATGACGCCCGCGCCCAAGGCTGGGCCGAGCGCGGGGACGGCGACGCCGGGTGGGAGAACGGGGAGAGAGGTCAACCTTCGCGTGCCAGGCGCGCGCGCGGCAAGACGCACAGGACTCGCGGCGAGGTCGGCGGCGAAGAGCGTGCGAAGATTGACTGGAAAGGCGGCGCGAACTATCGTGAACGCGCTGAGCGGAAGATCGAGCGTGTTCGATTTCAAAGTGTTTAAACTGTTTACGTTTGTGTTGAACGTCACGCTGGGAACGTTTGAGATTCCGCGACAGATTATTTTGATTCCGCTCATCGTCGGTAGTAGATTGAGTTTAGTACCTGATTGGTTATTGGCGACGTTTGAGAGCGATTCGATCGTCGATGAGAGGACGTCTTCGAGACGAGAGGGGAAGAAACCCGAGGTGATGTTTCCAAAACTACGGTGGAACGCCTTGAAGACGTGGGAGAACGCCATGCAGTCGGGCAGAGTGCGAGACAAGGAGCCGAAGAAGAAAGACGCGGAAAACGAGGAGACACCAGAGATTCGCGAACTCATAGAGAAGCTCATGGAGGAAGGGCGAGCGTATGACAGGGCGTGTGATTCTGAAAAGTCTCAGCGAGCGTTCGAGCGCGCCATGGAACTCAGACCAAAGGACCCGGTGATCATGTACAGTCTGAGTAAGGAGCTCAGTGACAGAGTCTTCGATCACGAAATCTTTCACAACAAGGTGTTGGCGCGACAATTTGCCTCGAAAGCGGGCGAATTAGCGGCGCAAGCCATAGAACTCGCACCGAACGACGCCAAAGCGTACACCGCGCTCGCGGTCGCGAACGCGCGTCTGAGCATGTTCACCGAGGCGAAACAAAAAGTTGAACTCACACACTCCATTAAGAGCAACCTCGTCAAGGCGTTGGAGATTGAACCGAACAACGACGACGCGTATCACGTCTTGGCGCGTTTCGAGCACACCATGGCTCACATCGGCGGGTTCACGCGATATCTCATCCGTAAAATTTACGGCGCCATCGAACCGGCGACGATCGAAAAGGCTGAGGAATACTTTCGACGCGCTATCGAAATCGCGCCGACGCGTCTGATTCACGGCGTTGAGCTCGCCAAGCTCCTCTACGAGACCAAGCGGTACGACGAGTGCAGACAACTCTTGCTCGCGTCGCTCGAATACGACATCGAGGACATCAACAGTGTTCGAACGAAAAAAGACGGCGAGGCGCTCCTTCGAAAAGTTGCCGGCAAGCTCAGCCGCACGCCCAGTCGACTCTCACTCTCGAGAACGCCGAGCAAGCGTCGCATGGCGCGCACGTCGTCTCTGTCGAGCACGCCGATTTCCAGAACCCAATCCCGAGGCAGCGGCCTCTTCGATTCGCACGAAAACATCGCTGAATGATAATACGCATTACCACAGTCGCGCGAATTTGTTGTAATCTACCACTCCAAACTCCAACAGCGGCGACCCGTCGATCGTTTCTCGCGGCATCGTCGGCGTCTCGTCCGCCAACGAAAAAGGTGCCCAGACGACACTCATCGCGTCACTCACCGCCGCGCGCCTCCTCCCACGCGCGTGCTTGGCGCGGCGTCGACGCGCGCGATGCCGCCCAAAAGAGCCGACCACCTCGCCCGCATGGCGGCCGGCGCCAAGAAGCGCGAAAAAGGCGACATGCTGAGCGGCATTCGCGCGGCGGCGGAGGAACATGAGCGCACGGACGGCCGCGTCGACGCGCGACGAGGGATGGCGACCACCGTCTTCACCGTCGAGAGTCTCGGGCTTAAGTCCACGAAGACGCGCGACGCGGTGAAACGACGCGGGATCGGAAGTGGCGGCGCGCACAGGCAGGGCGTGACGACGGTGCTCGCAGCGGAGGCGAGCTACGACGTCGAGCGACGCGTGCGAGACGCGAGGCGACCGTTGATGAGCGAACCGCGAGGGTACGTCGAACGCACGCCGGAGATGTTTCACGACGACGCGCGGTCGTTGGGATTGATGCCGGCGCGACCGAAGTGGGATTACGAATTGAAACGAGGCAAGTTGCACGCGAGAGAGCGCAAGGCGTTCGTAAAGTGGTTGCGACACGCCAAGGAGGCGATGATCGAGGCGGGAGGGTACGCGCCGGCGTTTGAACAGAACATAGAGGTGTGGAGACAGCTATGGCGAGTGTTAGAGCGATCGGACGTGGCGGTGGTGGTGGTGGACGCGCGGAATCCGATGCTTCATCTTCCGCCGGCGCTGTACGCGCACGTGACGAGACGGTTGCGGAAACCGCTCGTCGTGGTTTTGAACAAGACGGACGCGGTGCCGATGCGCGCGATAGACGGGTGGGCGGAGCATCTCCTCGCGACGTTACCGGGAATCGACGCGGTCGTCGGCTTTTCGTCGCGTGATGAGGCGCCGCCGGATGAACGCTTTTGGGAGCGCAAAAACAAAAATTGCGACGAACGCGAAGACGCATCGACGCGCATGCACCGTCCGTCTACCATCCCTATCGGTCGAGACGCGCTTTTAAAAGTGTGTCACGAACTAGCGCGCACGGGTAAACGCCACGCGGCGGAAGAGGATGATCCAGAGGACGAGGAGCACGCAGAGAACGCCGCCGAAAACGACGAGGAAGACGAAGAAGACGAGGAAGCGGGAGATAAAGAGGTCGAGGAATCGGTGCGTCAAGCCTTGAACGAGGAACGCGAGGAACTCGAGCGCGTGAAATCTGAGGGTCGAATCATGATAGGTCTCGTCGGTCACCCAAATGTCGGTAAATCGTCCATGGTGAACTCGATTCTCCGGCGCAAAGCGGTGAGTGTCAAGGCGACGCCCGGTCACACCAAGACGCTCCAAACGCTCATCCTCGACGACGCGACGTGTCTGTGCGATTCACCGGGCTTGGTATTTCCTCGCGTGGACGTCTCCCCGGCGGAACAAATCATCGGGAATCTCATTCCACACCCCGTGGTGCGCGAACCGTTCAGCGCCATTCGTTGGCTCGCCGAGGCGAAACTCGTCGGCGCGGCGAGATGGGAAGCGATTCAACGAAAGTTTAGCGGTTCGAGCGACGGTAAGCTCGCCGCGTTGCTCGCCGTGCCGCTCCACGCCGTACTCAAGGTGCGTCCGGTGAGAGAGTACGATCCCGAAATTCTCGAACTTCTCAACAACGAGGATTTGACCGAAGACGAGTTACCGTGGTCTCCGCTCTCGTTTTGTCACGCGTACGGCGGCATGCGAGGATTCACGCGCGCGCGCGGCGTCGACGTCCAACGCGCCGGTCAAGCCGTCTTGGCGATGATTTACGAGGGTAAGATTCCCTACGCCATCCCACCGCCCGAGGGCGACCCGGTGAAACGCGCCAGAGTCGTCGTCGCCGAGACGGATGACGATTCGGACGACGACGTCCACGCCGAGGACGAGGACGAGACGGACGACGACGAAGTCGTCGCCACCCGTTCCGGCTTTGCCGCCCTCGCCTTGGACTCGGACGAAGAGACTGCCGCACGACAGTACGCGTACAGTTCAGACGAGGATGAATCTGGCATGTTCATATCCATGTCCGACATGTTAGCCCCGGAGGATTTGAAAGAGTCGCGGCGAGGCACGCGAGGTCGAAGAGCGATGTAAAGTAAAGAAATGAAAATTGTTCCATCACAATGGTAATGTAACGCGCGCGCGCGACGACGACGACGACGTGACGTGCGACACAATCGTCGAATTCGAGTGATTGAGTCGATTCGAACGGTTAAAGGATGTTGAGAATCTTGAGCGCGATGGCGCCCGAACACGCGCCGAGAATAGCGATTTTAATCGAACTTCCCACGGCGGCGACGGCTTTATCGAAGAGAATCTTCGCCGCGATGACACCAATCAAGATCGTGAACGCCGTGCTCGCCGCCTGCGAGCCGACCTCTTTGACGGGTTCCGGTAAGAGATCGATCGCTTGACCGAACACGACGGCGGCGGCGCCGAGTCCCGCTCCGACGACGTCCAAACCGGCGCCAACGCCCTCCGCCGCGTCGCCCGCGTCCACCGACGTCGCCGCGGTGTTCACACCGTTCGCCACCGCGTCCACCACGCTCTTCGCCGTCTTCACCAACGCATCCGCGCTCAATTCACCAGTCGTGTAATACGTCATTCCGCACACCACCGCCAATGCGCCCAGTGTCGGCGGTCCCCACCCGAGCGTCGGCGTCGGCGTCTCCGGCACCGAACCAGTGGCGTTGAATGACTTTACGCCCATCTCACCTCCCGGAAACCCGCCGGCCATGCCACCGAAATCTTTCGCCAGAGACACATCTCGAGACTCTTTTCGCGCGCGTTTCTTCTTTTCGAGCGCCTTGGCGGCGTTTTTCTCCGCCAATTCGTCGCGATACGCCCACAAGCCCTTCTCGCCGCCTGCGAACCCGCCGGTGAACAAATCGTCTCGTCCCGTCTTGGACACCAATCCGCGATCGTCTCTGATGTACTTGCCCTTACCGGCGTAGTATCGACCACCGTTAGAGGACGGTTGTTTCCCCGCGCGAACGACCACGGCAGCGCCGCGCGCGGTCGAGGATGAGCTCGCGCACGATGCCGTCGATCGGGCGATGCATTCGCGTCTCGCGCGCGCGGTTCCGGGCATCACATCGCGCGCGCGAAGCGGTTGGACGTGCACGAGCATCATATCTCGCGGTGTCGCGGTCGAGAACGCGCGCGCGGGCGGTGACGCGTCGGTGACTGCCGCGAGATCGTCGACGAGGTGTTTTGGAGCGCATTGGGCGCGCGCAGCGTTCCCGCAGTCGTCGTCGC
>Ga0181567_10002011_pt1 | contig 15317 bp, 8 predicted proteins | sample 101ome_14_FD_133761 | JGI IMG/M metagenome (GOLD analysis project Ga0181567, IMG submission 133761) | Coastal salt marsh microbial communities from the Groves Creek Marsh, Skidaway Island, Georgia - 101403AT metaG (megahit assembly) | ecosystem: Environmental > Aquatic > Marine > Intertidal zone...
CCGCGTCCCCACCCGCGGGCGTCGCCGTCGCCGTCGTCCATTCGTCGCGTCGTCTCGGCTCGGGGGTACGACGACGTCGCGTGATGAACGGATGCGTCGTCCGTCTCCCGCTCTCTCGCGTCGTCGTCGTCGAAGAAGAAGAAGAAAAAAAAAGAAGAAGAAAAAGAGCGAACGCGGTATCGCCTCCACTCGCGCGTCGTCGTCGTCGTCGTCGTCGTCGCACCTCGTCGAGCGTCGCGCGCGCGCGTCGAAAACTCCGGTCGGCGCGTGTTTATCCGTTCGTCCGATCCGTCTGCGTATTTAGTGTGTCTCAATCTGGGATTTTCGTGTATGTTTTTGTACGTAGTGTGTGTGCGAACATGTGTGTGGTGGTTGTTTTGGTGGGTTTGTGGTTTTGATGGGTGAAACTGGGATACACTAGTGAAGGCGGCGCGTGCGCGATGAACGGTGGATTGATTGGATTGTCGCGAGACGACGACGACGACGGGAGACGACGCCGAGGCGAGACGCCGACGGGGCGAGGCGCGCGCGAGGCGCCGGCGACGGGCGACGGTCGAGGTCGGCGTCGCGCGCGATCGGTCGATCGGTCGATCGATCGATCGGTGGTCGTCGAGATGGATGTCGAGAGGTTGGACGCGGCGGTGCGAGACGCGTTCGGCGCGGCGGCGACCGCGCGCGCGAGCGACGGCGGCGCGGTGGAGGCGTTGGAGGCGTTGAAACGAGAGTCTGGGTGTTGGAAACTGTGTCTCGAGGCGTACGGGAGCGCGAGGGCGTCGGCGGAGACTAAGTTTTGGTGTCTGCAGACGCTGACGGAGACGCTCCGGGACGCCGAGGCGACGACGCGACTGTCGGAGGGGGACGCGGAGGCGTTGCGACGGAGCGTGGGGACGCACGTGAGCGACGCGGCGACGGTGAGCGGTAGGGATGGAGGAAGCGCAGCGCCGGTGTTCGTGAAGAATAAGTTGGCGCAGGTGTGCGCGCACGCGGTGGCGTTGGAGTATCCGACGCGGTGGCCGACGTTTTTCGCGGACCTGAGCAATCTGTTGACGCGAGGAGAGAGCGGTGTGGACATGTTTACGAGGGTTTTAGAGGCGATAGACGAAGAGGTGGTTGCGACCGTGGAGGCGGGTCGAGGAAGTAAGGATGAAGTCGCGCGTTCGATGCGAATTAAAGACGCCATGCGCGCCGACGGTAGTTTACAGCTCATCTTCGGCGCGTGGAGAGATTGCTTGGAGCACTTTAAGAGTCATAATCCTCGATTGGCGGCGCGCGTGTGGACGGTGGCGCGACGATACGTGGATTGGGTGGACATAAACCTGGTGGCGAGCGCCGAGTACCTAAAGTGCGCGAGGGAGTGTCTCGCGTTGAACGAGCCGAACGCCGACGAAGGCTTGCGATCGGCGGCGACGGCGTACATGCACGCCGTCGTCACCAAAGGCATGGACATCGAAGCCAAGGTGAGGCTCATCGCGAGTACGAACGTGTTGGAGATATGTTCGTCCTTATTGACGATTTGCATCTCGAGACCTGACGATTTCGATGAAGAATTTGTCACTCAAGTCACCTCGCTCGCCGTCTCCGTCGGTTTGGAACTTCTCAACGCAAACAAAGTGGAGAACATCACGGCGCTCGGCGCGGAATCGTCGTCTCAGGTGAGCGTGCTGTTGCATCAAGTCACGCCGATGATTTTGTCGGCCATCAATTTTAGGCACGAGCGTGCGGTGCTCACGGCTCTGCCTTTCCTCACCGCGTACATCGGGTACATCAAATCGCAGCCGGCGTTGATGAACGCAGAGCAACCGGCGCTCACGGCGGCGTGTCAGGCGGTCGTGGCGCGTGGAACGTTTCCGATCGAACACATAGACGATTTAGATTGGAACGACGGCACGAATGCGCTCACGCAGGAGTTTGAAGAGGATGTATTTAACCTTCGCGCCGAGCTCAACGTACAATTTCGAAACATAGCGCGGCTGGCGCCGCACATAGCTAGAGAGGTGGTTCGTCAGATTTTGACCAACACACTGGTGGGAGGAGCGGGTAAGGAGTGCTGTTGGCAAAATATCGAAGTCGCCGTGTCGGCGCTCTATACTCTGGGTGAGGGCGCGGACGACGCCGCCGTGAAGCCGATGTCCAATGCGGAGAAGAGCAAAGCGACAAATGGAAGCGGTGACGTCACGGATACTCCGCTCGGAGCGATGGCCGTTACGCTCATCAAGGGTTGGGGTGCGAGCGTGGGGCGCGCCGCCTACCATCGTCTCGTCGCGCCGATATTCATGGAAGTGTGTGTTCGATATCACGCGGTGTTGGAACGCGACGACGAAGCCATGATTGCGGCGCTGAGCGCGTTTTTGGACGAGAGAGGCATCGCGCATACCGATCCGATGGTTCGATCGCGAGCGTGCTACTTACTCTCTCGTCTCATCCGTCCGCTGCGCACGAAGCTATCTGATAAGGTGGAACACATCATGGTCGTTCTCCCCAAGCACTTGAAGGAAGTGGCGAGAACGTTACCGGAACCGGAGACGATGAAGGCTTCGGCGCACGCCGCGAGCGCCGCGGGGGTGCAAAGCAAAGCGATGGCAGAGACAGGTAACGACGATAGTCTCTACTTATTCGAAGCCGTGGGTACTTTACTCGGCTGCGATGACGTCGATGAGGAGGAACAGTACAAGTACTTGTCGCAAATTGCGATGTCGCTCTGCGAACAGATGGACGAAGCCGTCAGAGGACAGGCGAGCGCCGACGACCAGACGTGCATGCATCTCGCGACTCGAACCATCGTGGCGTTCGGTAACATCTCGAAAGGTTTTTCGCAGCGGGCGTGCTTGACGCTGAGGCCAAGGACGGGTGCGGTGTTCCAATCGTGTTTGGAAATGTCCATAAGGTGCCTCGACAGATGGCCGAGAGACGCGAGCGTGCGAAACAGGACGACTGGGTTCTTGCACAGGATGATTGACTTAATCAGGGATAATGTGACGCCTTACTTGGCGACGACGGTGGATAAACTTCGTCGAGATGCGGACATGATTGAGCTCAAGGACACGTTAGCGCTCTTCAATCAGCTCGCGTCGACGTACAAAGCGACGCTCGCGCCCTTCGTCCTCGAGGTGTTGCCCGGTCTCAGCGCTCAAGTGTTCGCCGCGTTGGCGAACGCGTACTCGCAAGCGTCCGCACAGTCCGCGAGCGGTGACGTCGCCAAAAACACGGAGATGATGCGAGAGGCGGACGAGCTCGAGCGGATGTGGCTATTAACCACCACCGCTTTGGGCCTCAACGAACTCATCGCGCCCACGTTCACGGGCCACGCCCATCTCGAGACCACGACGCAACTTCGCGAACAAATGTTTTCACACTTGGTTCGATCGGCGAGTTCACACGGCATCGTGAGCGCTCGTAAAGTTGCGTTGCAGGCTCTGCGACGATTCATCGAGGAGTGGGTACCGCCCGCCGAGACGACGTCCGAAGCCGTCGCCGGTTTCACGAAATTCGTCGTCGAGCGCGTGTGCCCAGAGTGCTGCCTCATACCGCCGGCGAGAGGAGATTTAGATCTCAGCGATGCCATCTCCGTGAGCGCACTCAACGAATCCTTCGCCATTCTCTCCATCGTCGCCGAGAGAAGATCGTCCGAGCTCTCGCGCGTCCTCGAGACGACGTTCGACGCCGTCGTCTTCCCCGCCACCGACCGAGACACAAAGTCAGCCATCAAGACCGAATACGCCAACATCTTCACCACCAACATCAACAACAACCACCACATCACCCGTTCGAGCAAAGCGACGCGCGTCCTCCTAGACGCCGTCCTTCGCGAGGCGTCGTCGCCCGCCAACGTCGCCGCGCGCGCCGCGCGCGCCGACGCCGCCCGCGCCTTCCGTCCGATTCCAGCCAAACGCGCCTGACCCACTCGCACGCCGCCCTCGCCCTCGACGTCGACGTCGACGTCGACATCGATCGATCCTCTGTAACATCACACCTCGTATCGCCTCCATCCGACGTGTCCGGGATGTCCGACCGACCGCGCGCGGCTCGACCTCGACCTCGACCTCGACCTCGAGACGACGACGACGCGAGGACGAGACGCGAGGACGCGACGCGAGGACGCGCGATGGTGGCGCCGAAACGCGCGCGACGGAGCGACGACGACGACGACGACGACGGCGGCGACGACGACGGCGGCGACGACGACGCGACGCCGTTCGGGGCGTTCGGGACGCTTCCGGACGAGTTGGTCGTGCGCGTGTTGGAACGATTGAGGAGTGGACACGCGTTGGCGATGGCGGCGTGCGCGTGTCGGGATTTCGAGCGGTTGATCGGGACGCGGGAGACGCTGTGGAGGGACGCGGTGACGCGGTTGGAGGCGAGCGCGCTGGTGCGGAGGGATTTAGTGCGAGAGGATGGGTTCGAACGACGAGGAGTCGGGGTGGGTGAGGAGACGAATGGAAGGCGAGGGAGGTTTCCAAAGTTTAGTTGGAAGGAATTGTACATGTGGCGAGTGCACGTGTTGAAGAAGAGCGCGCAGTTGGACGCGAAGCGATTTTGCGCATTCGCCGAGGCGAACGACGCGCGAATGTCGTCGATGCGAGAGGCGAGCGCGCGTCAAGAGAGGGATAATGTGAGTGGTAAATCTGTGGTGAGCGATGCGCGACCGTCGGCGGGATATCCGGGGCGATTGGCGGTGATTGATCGCGAGAGACTGTTCACGTGCGATCCCATGCCCAAGGGGGGCAACGTGTACCAGATTCATGAGTCCGCGCTGAACTCGTTCGTGCCTCGCACGCTCGTGTGGGCGCCGAAATCTCAACTCTTAGCGTGTGCGGTTCTCGTCGACGGGCCGGAGACGAGTCAGTGCTACAATAAGATTTTGTTTTCGACGTCGAAGGACGTGCATCGCAAGTGCAAACGCCGACGCGCGCACTCGACGCTCGAGAAGATGTCGGATGACTTCATGCACGGCGATGAAAAGGATGAGACGCGGAATACCCCACCGGTAAAGAACATTCTCGCGCTTCCTCGAGGATTCCATTGCACGCACATGATGTTCTCTCCGTGCGGGACTTTTATCAACTTTTCACACAAGGATCGAATGGAATCCGCGTTGTACACGCTCGATTGCGCGACGACACTGACGTCGCTTTACGGGCCGAGCAACGGCACGCGAGGCGCGCCGTCGCCTATTCCGCCGCCTGCGGAGAAGGTTTGGAAAATTGCGAGCGGATCAGAGGATGCGCGGTATTCTTTTGCGCCGCACGACAACAGTCTGGCACTGATGGTGGATGGTCAGCGAGAGACGTTTTTCGTGCACAAGGTTCGCGACTGGCCGCTCGCGCCGCTGTCGATGCGGTGGCCGGACGTAGATGAGTACGATGCGAATTATTCTGACGATGATAGCTTCGATGAGGCTGTCTCTTCGGAGGAGGAGGAGGAGGAGGAAGAAGAAGGGGGCAACGCCGACGGGGCACACGAAGGCGTCGGCGCGAACGCAGCGGCCGCCCACGCGCAGCCAGAGAATGCATCCGCAGTTTCGTTTGAGAATACGACTGTTGCGCGGTCTGAAATGTTTGATAACGCTTCTTTCAACGTAGATGAGAGCGATCATGTCTCGCGAGACCTCGAAGAAGTTCTTTCTGTGGAAAAGTTGAGCTGGTGGCAGAAAGTCGGACGCAGCGTGGGACGCGCGTATCACGCAACTTCTACTACGGTGCAAGATGCGATACGAGGAACTTTTAAGCGGCGTCGAATGATAAGCACTGATCCAGAATCATCGAAACGCATCCGAGAATCCGATTCGAATCGTCTCCTGAAGCAGACGTGCAGGAGACAGAGCTCGTGGTGGTCGAATATTCCTCAGTTTCGGAAAGTGCGCTGCGTCACAGATGAAGAGCACACCAAGCAGCCACTCACTCGAGTTTATTGCGATGATACGACTTTACAGATCGAATGGGTTCCTCCGAAACGAGGCGATCGCGATAGTAGAGGTTTTTGGCTCGTTCCCACAGCCATCGTCGGCGGGTTCGACGCCACCGACGTCCACAAGTACGCATATCTCGTCATGGCACCCGTCCCTTCTGAAGAGGCTATTAAAAATCAGAAATTCATGCCATTCATTGGTTTAGACGACGATGAGTTGTTTGAAAATATTCGTAAGTGTGTGGTGACGGAGATATCGTCGGATCCAGCGTACCGCGAACCGAACATTCCCACGCCGTTTTACTTCACCGGTCGTCCCGGCGGTGAGCAAGTCGTGTGGTCAACGGAAGACGGTCTTTTCGTTCGATGCATGCACTTCGACTTGGATGCCGATGGAAATTGGACTGGTCCTCCCAGGGCGGATCCTCACATGGCTGTGCTCGACTTTGACCTCATCGTGACGGGTGCGAACCAGTGGAATAAGATTCACGACGAGTTGAGCATCATGAACTTCCCCACGTGGAATGCGTCTCGTCGGGTTCCCGTGTTGTCTGTCATGAACCAAGTCATCAGACACACCATAGAGGCAATCCAGTGGAGCCCGAGTGGCGAACGCCTCTTGATTCTCCTCGCGACGCACTTGGCGTACGACGGCAACACAGAAGGCACTGACTTCTACACGGCGCACCAGTGGGTGTGCTGGGACCCACCTCCGCGAATGTCAAAAGGATCGCACGAGCCCCAAATCAAGGCGGAGGATGATCATCACGGCGTTCTTTCCTTTGGTTCTCGTTTCATACCTTCGGATAAGTTCAAAACAGAGTGCGCTGAGAAGATGGACAACCTGCCTCAGGGACTCAACCTCTGGGGCCCGAACGAAGAGGCGGTGGCTTTCCCACTTCAACGCCCCAGGTCGCTCGGAACTCCCCACGATTCGGATGAGTACATCGTGATTCAAAAATTCCCAAGAATTGACCTCGAGCGCGTCAAGGAGAAGAGCCAAGCGGGCGATCTTCCGCCGCTGCAACAAGTCGGCTCCGTGGCGCGTCTCCCGTACTACATGCAGTACGTCAACGAGGCCCTCGTGTACATCTGTGAGGGTAGCTACTGTTCTTGGTCTCCTAGTTTCTGAGACTTGTATTTAGCGTATTGATCACACTACAGTAGACAACTTTGTGTGTTGTAACATAATACATTTGATTTGCGCGCCAAACCGGCGCCGACGATGAGGAATCCGAGAGTGTCCAATCCACACAGTGCGACGTTCTCGGATTCCTCATCGTCGCGCGCGCGCGATGTCGTCGCCTCAAGTCGGGGACTGTTTCGAAAAAAGTTCCCTCGCCGTCGAGGCGCACGGAAAATTCATCGCGCGCGCGAGTTCGAGCACCGATACCCTCGAACACGCCTTCACCGAACACCTGCGCCTCTCTGGGATTTACTGGGGCGTCTGCGCGCTGGCGACGATCGGTCGATTGGACGCGGACCTGGGGGCAGAGAAGCGCGAGGAGATCTTATCCTACATCGAGAGCTGTCGATGCGAATCGGGCGCGTACAGCGGAGGAGTCGGACACGATGGGCACATTTTGTACACGCTGAGCGCGGTGCAGATTTACGCATTGTTTGACGAGATGGATCGCTTGAATCCGGACGCGATCGTCGCGTACGTCAAGAGTATGCAACGGGAAGACGGTTCCTTTCAAGGCGACGAGTGGGGCGAGGTGGACACGCGTTTCACGTACTGCGCGTTGAGCGCGCTGCGACTGCTCAATCGTCTACACGAGGTGGACGTCGAGCGCGCGTGTGCGTACATCAACTCGTGTAAAAACTTTGACGGTGGGTTCGGGGCGACTCCCGGTGGAGAATCACACGCCGGTCAGGTGTTCACATGCGTGGGGGCGTTGGCGATCGGTGGACGATTGGATTACGTCGACGGGGATTTGCTCGGTTGGTGGCTCGCGGAGAGACAGGTGAAGATGGGTGGATTGAATGGACGGCCGGAGAAATTACCGGACGTGTGTTACTCGTGGTGGGTGCTCAGTTCTCTGAGCGTGTTGGGGAAGACTCACTGGATCGATCGCGACGCGCTCTGTCGATTTATTTTGCGATGTCAAGACGTCGCCTCTGGCGGCATCTCCGATCGTCCCGACGACGAGCCGGATGTCTATCACACGTTTTTCGGGATCGCCGGTTTAAGTCTCATGGGTCACCCCGCCGCGGTGGAACCGATCGATCCTTTGTTCGCGCTGCCGAATTCAGTCTTAGCTAGGCTTGGTATTAAACCATGGGTCGAGGCGAAAGAATAGCTATCTCGCCCCTCCGCGTTTGGAATTGGCGGCGAGTCTGGCGTCGCGCTCGAGCTCGTATTCGCGGAAGTCCGCTTGTTGTAAGAAATCTTGTTGTTCACGGTACGTGCGACCGCCTCTTTGGTGATGTTGTAAATCCTCTTGCAAATCGGCGTCGCCATCCTTCACGTTGCGCCAATCCGCCTTGGTCTTGTCCAACACTGTCAACTTTTTCGGCTGCATGAGCTCCGCCAAGACGGCATCGATCCCACCCTTGGCCAGCATCTCCAACCGTTTCGTGTGCGCCTTGGCCTCCTTCGTTCCCTCGACGAATTCCGTCTCTACCTCCACCATCTTACCCGCGAAATTCCTCGTCTCCATGAACCTCGCGTTCGCCTCGGCTTTCAGTCGCGTCGCTTCCTTCGTCGACTCCAACGCCTCCCTCGCCACCGCCCGCAATCTCTCCACCGCCTCGGACGCCTTCGCGTCGTCCGATTTCTTCGCCGCCGACGACGACGTCGCACCCCCCTTTCTCCCTCCGCCTCGTCCGCGCTTCCTCGCGCCGCCGTCGCCCTCGACGTCGTCCCGCAGCGCCCTCGCCGTCCACGGGTCCAGTCTCGGTCGTCGTCTCGCCGCGATCGTCTCCTCGCTCGGCATCACCGCCATCGCGCGTAAGACGACGGACGCGTCCATCGCGCCGTCGCCGCGCGCGCGCGACGTCCCTCCGCCTGTCGTCGTCGTCGTCGTCGATAACGCGTCCCACGCTCGCAGGGCGCGCTCGTTCGTCGACGCCGGGTGCGTCGGTCGCGCGTCGTATCGCTCGTCCGGTTCGTCCCCCGGTCGAACGATGATCTCGTTCGCCAATCGTCGCGCGTACATGGTCACCGACGTGCGTATGCGCGCGTCTGCGCGCGTCGAGCGATGGCGCGCCCCAACGAACAACAGCCTCTTCCCGCACAGCGCGACCGCCATGTCGACGAAGAAACGCAAGGCGAACGATCGCGCGGGCAACGCGTTCGACGCCGTGTTGGAGACGAACGATTTGTTCGTCAATCCGCCCGATTACGACGGCGATTATCGCGTCGACGACGACGTGGGCGTGCGATTCGTGGTTCCGTACTTTTTCGATTTCATTTGCGGCGTCAAGGCGAGGTGGGCGGGGAAACGGTTGTGCGAGCTCTTCGCCGAGGAGTTTCCCATGCGCCCGCGCGCGTATTACGTCAAAGCGCGCGCGATGGGTCGTCTGCGGGTGGAGGGAGGTGGACGGGCGAGCGACGCGGGGGCGACGACGAGCGGAAGGAGGGAGGACGACGGGGACGACTCGGGACACGAGGACGGGCCGACGCTTCGAGGAGGAAATAGGGTGCGACATTACATTCACAGGCACGAACCGCCGGTGGTTTCGGATGAGGTGAAGGTGTTAAAGGTGAGCGATGACGTCGTGTCGGTGTGTAAACCGGCGACGGTGCCGGTGCATCCGACTGGGCAGTATCGGAAAAACACGGTGGTGGCGCTCCTGGCGGCGTCGAGGAGAGATTTAGGGCGGTTACTTCCGATACATAGGTTGGATAAGAACGTGTCGGGGTTGTTATTGCTCGCGAGAACGCCCGAAGCGGCGAATAGGATGCGCGAAAAGATGGAGGCGCGAGAGATGCGGAAGGAGTACGTCGCGCGCGTGCGAGGCGTCTTTAACGACGGCGACGGTGCGTCGGTGACCGAGGAGGCGCGTTTAGGTTTCGACGGGAAGCGTCGCGTCGCCGTGTGGCTCGGTAAACCGGAGACGGAGGATCTCGACGAACGCACGATGAAATCATTCAAAGATGCGTCGACCACATTCACGTGGATGCGCACGCTGGACGACGGCACATCGCTCGTCCGCTGCGAACCGCGCACCGGCCGCTCGCATCAAATCCGAGCCCACCTCGCCATTCTCGGCCACCCCATCGCCAACGACGTCACCTACGGCGGAAAACACACCGATCCGGAACGCGCCGCCCGCATTCAACGCCTCTGCGACGTCTCCATCCTCGACTCGAATGGCGAACTCGTCGCCGACGACGCGCTCACCGTCGATTACTCGCGTCCTCGCCCGTCGCGCGAGACCACCGCCGCGCTCTGTCCACACTGTCCTCGAATCGCTCACGCCGGCGACGTCGCCATCGATCTTGAGGCTGTGTGGTTACACTGCGTGCGATACACCGGCGACGGGTGGTCGTTCGAGTGTCCCCCGCCTCCCTGGGCGTCGCCGACGAAAAAGTAGAAAACGAGATAGCGCTCACTTTTTAGATGCGACGCATTAGCCGCACACCGCGACGCGCTCGCCGACCGCGACGCGCGCGAATCGTCGGACGTGACACGCGTGCACCCATCGCACGCGCTCGACGGCACCGACGGCACCGAACGCGATGCGCACGTCGACGGCGCGCGCGCCGCGGGCGCAGGGTCTCGGGCGCGCGGCGAGCGATGGACGTCGGCGCGCGCGCGCGACGCGTGGAGGCGCGCGAGACGGCGCGAGGACCCGAGGTGACGCCGTGATGACGTCGGCGGGTGGGAAAGAGCCGGTGTACCTGTTGGATTACGGCGCCGGGAACGTGCGATCGGTGCGAAACGCGGTGGCAGCCCTCGGGTTTGAGGTTCGAGACGTCAAGACGCCGGAGGATTTGTCGCGCGCGAATAAGCTCATCTTCCCGGGGGTGGGCGCGTATGGAAGCGCGATGGACATCTTGCGCGAGCGAGGGCTCGTCGAACCGCTTCGAGAGTACGTGAGAAGCGATAAGCCCTTCTTGGGCGTGTGCCTCGGGTTGCAGCTCTTATTCGACGGGAGCGAGGAGAGCGGCGGCGTGGAGGGATTGGGGTTGATTCCGGGGAGCGTGGGTAAATTCAGAGGCGAGGGATTGATCGTACCGCACATCGGTTGGAATCTCACCAACACGAAAAAGTCGAGCGGGTTGATGGACGGGATGGAGAGCGAGCGGGTGTACTTCGTGCACTCGTACCGCGCGACGCCGAGCGAAGAAAATAAGGATTGGGTGCTCGCGACGTGCGATTACGGAGGAGAATTCATCGCGAGCGTGCAGAAAGGAAACGTCATGGCGTGCCAATTTCACCCGGAAAAGTCCGGCGCCACCGGTTTGGGGGTGTTTCAACGCTTTTTAGAGGACGCCGAGCCGACGGGTCAGTTTGGGACGGCGCCGAGCGTCGCCAACGGATTGGCGCGCCGCGTCATCGCGTGCCTCGACGTTCGTTCGAACGATAGCGGTGATTTGGTCGTCACGAAGGGCGATTCCTACGACGTGCGCGAGAAGGACGAAGGCGGGGACGTGCGAAACTTGGGCAAACCCGTCGAATTGGCGGGTAAGTATTTCAAGCAAGGCGCCGACGAGGTCGCCTTTTTGAACATCACGGGGTACAGAGATTTGCCGTTGACGGACGCGCCGATGCTCGAGGTCCTTCGTCGCTCGAGTGAGACCGTTTTCGTGCCTCTCACCGTCGGTGGAGGTATCCGCGACTTCACCGATAGCAACGGCAAGTCATACACGGCGCTCGAGGTGGCGAGCGCGTACTTCGCCTCGGGGGCGGACAAGGTGTCCATCGGTAGCGACGCGGTGTACGTCGCCGAACAGTGGTACGCGTCCGGGAAGGTGAACACCGGTAAGACGAGCATAGAACAGATTTCCGAGCGGTACGGCGTGCAAGCGGTGGTCATCTCCATCGATCCGCGACGCCAATACGTCGCCGACCCGTCCGAGACGAAGAACAAGTGCGTCGAAACCTCTCGCCCCGGTCCGAATGGCGAAAAGTACGTGTGGTTTCAGTGCACCGTCAAGGGCGGTCGCGAAGGTCGCGACATCGGTGCGTACGAACTCGCCATCGCCATGGAGGCGCTCGGCGCCGGTGAGATTCTTCTCAACTGCATCGACGAAGACGGCCAGGGCAACGGGTTCGACCACGAACTCGTCAGCCTGGTGTCCGACGCTGTCGGCATCCCCGTCATCGCCTCCTCCGGCGCTGGTTGTCCCGAACACTTCACCAACGTCTTCAACGCGACCAAGTGCTCCGCCGCGCTCGCCGCAGGCATCTTCCACCGCGAAGAAGTTCTCGTGAGCGAAGTCAAGGAGCACATGCAAAACAACGGCTTGCCCACGCGCGCGTGATTTCGCGTCTCGCCGCGCCTAGCATTTTATAATCATCGTCATGTCAACGAGATATTCTTCATCTTCAAATATTACAATAACGTTGTACCGGTATAAAGCATAATGAACGATTTGTAATCGCGGGCGCGACGAAGACGTCGTCGTCTACTTTTCGTCGTCGTTGCACGCGGCGCGCACGTTCTCCTTGAGAATATCCGCCTTGGCGCCGCTCCACTCGCCGATGCGTTCACCGTTACGGAAGAGCAAGAACAACGGCACCACGCGCACACCCCACTCCTTCATCAGAGCGCGCGATTCCAAATCCGTGTCACCCATAATCTTCACAAAAGTCACCTTGGGCAACTCCTCCGACAAACCGACAAAGGTCGGGTAAATCATCTTACACGGACCGCACGTCTTGGTGGAGATTTGCACAGCCACCAACCCGCTCCCAGCCTCGGCGCTCACGGCTTCAAATTCTTGCTTATTATTCGCAAATTTGACGTTCCCATCCGTCTCGCCCTCACCCGCGCGCGTCACCACGCGCGTCGGCGCGCGTCGCGTCTCCGCCCTTCCCCGCGCGAGGGCTCGCGTCGCCGCCGTCGTCGTCTTCACGTTCAAAACACCACTACGCACGCACCAAAATCGCGTCGAGCGAGCGATCACGCATCGTCAGTCGGTCGCCCATCACACCCCTTTGGTCTCCACCGATCGGTGTCTCCGTCGTCACGTCGTCGTCACGCGTGCTTCATCTCTTCCCCACGACACGATCGCGCGCGCGCGCGTCCCCGTCCATCGTCCGTCCCCAATCCTCGTTCCCATCCGTCGCGTCGCGTCGCGTCGATCGTTCGTTCGATCGATCGCGCGCGTATGGTCCTTCACCACCGTCACCGTCGCCTCGTCGCGCGTCGCGCGTACCTCGTCGAGCGCATCGTCGTCCGTCGTCGTCGTGTACGTGTGCCGCGTCGGATCGGCCCGAGGGGCGTGGCGGATTGGATTCCGAATGTCCGAGTTTTTATGTAGTTTATGTAGTGTACGTGTATGTGTAGTCGTACTTCGTAAGTATAAACTCTATCCACGGTACCCGCCTCGACGCCTCGTGGTGTCCATCATCGTGTCGTCGACGCCTCGTGGTGTGTCGTGGGTGGATCGGTCGTAGTGAAGACGTCTTCATGCCCATGTTTTTTTTGTGTGTGTGTTTTCGTGCGTAGGGTTTAGCGTCATCCGTTCGTGTGGGAACGATGGAACGATGGAACGATGGAACGATGGATGACGACGGCGCGGGAGCGAGAGACGCGCGCGTGTTCGACGACGATGGTGATGACGATGACGATGGTGACGCCGATGACGACGCGCGCGAACGTGGGTGGCCGACGCGGGACGCGCGCGCGAGGTGCGCGACCGTGGTTCTCGTCCGTGCGCTCGAGCGCCACCGCGATGCGGCGATCGGGGACGACGGCGCGCGCGACGGCGGCGGACGCGCCGCCCGCGCTCCCGTTCCGCGTCGGGCACGGGTTCGATTTACACCGTCTCGAGAGCGTGGACGAGTTTCCCGATCTCAAGCTCATCATCGGTGGGATCGAGATTCCGCACGATCGAGGGTGCGTGGCGCACAGCGACGGCGACGTGTTGATGCACTGCGTCGTGGACGCCATCACGGGGGCGTTGGGGTTACCGGACATCGGACAGTTGTTCCCAGACACGGATCCGAAGTGGAAGGGGCAGACGAGCGATGTGTTCGTGAAGGAGGCGGTGCGGTTGATGAAGCTCGAGGGGTACTCGATCGGGAATCTCGACTGCACGCTCATCGCGCAGCGACCGAAGATTTCTCCGCACAAGGATAATATTCGGGCGAATGTGGCCGAGGTTTTGGGCGTGCACGAGTCCGTGGTGAACGTCAAGGCGAAGACGCACGAAAAGGTGGATTCGTTGGGGGAGAATCGGAGCATCGCGTGCCACACCGTCGTCATGTTGATTCGCGACTGATGAGTCGTCGTCGTCGTCGAGATTGATTGTTTGTTTTAATAAAGAGAGAGAGAGCGTGTGTTACGTTTGTTTGTTTGTGTGTTTGTTTGTGTGTTTGTGTGTTTGTTTGTGTGTTTGTTTGTTTGTGTGTGTGTTTGTTTGTGTGTTTGTGTGTTTGTTGCGTGCGAGGACATATCGTACAAAAATTACAGCTAGTGTATACAGATCTTTACGGAGGGATGAGGATACGGTGTGACGAGTGTGACGAGTGCGACCGCGACCGTGACCGCGACCGCGACCGTGACCGCCGGAGCGCTCGCTCACTCGACTCCGGCGATGTACGACTCGAGGTGATGGATTTCGCTTCTCGATTCGGCGAGCAACGTCTTCAACACTTCGCCGATGCTCACGACGCCGAGCACGCGAGGTTTGATCGGTCGTCCATTCATCGGATCGATGCCTTCGCTCGCGATGACGGGAACGTGTCGTAAACGATGTTTCGTCATCGTCTCCATCGCCGCCAAGACGGAATCCGACGGCGACACGCACACCAATCTCGCCGAGGACGTCGTCGACGCGTCTCGAAACGACGTCATCACGTCCCGAACCGTCGTCGAGACGTCCACGACGCCTCTCGCGACCGCATTCAGGTAATCACGCTCAGAAATGATACCGATTATGGCATCATTCGCCGCCGATAGCGCCAATTCTTCCTCTGTGATGACCCCCGAGCGATCCGCGTCGAGCGCGTCTCGATCCATCACCACGAGCGCCGACAAATCCGTGAGATACATTTGACGCAATCCATCGCTCAACTTTGCCGCTCCGTCGATCCAGTGCGATCTCCCGAACGCCGTGTGCGAATGGTTCGTGGAATCGAGGATATCCTTGACGACGGCGCAGTGAAACACCGCGTAGTGCGCCGCCGACGGGTGCTGCGTTCGACATCGCCTCGCCGCCTGCGCGAGCACGTCTCGGCACAGACACGTCGACGACTCGTGCGAATCATTCACCGCGCGAGACGCGTCGACGG
>Ga0181567_10002012_pt1 | contig 15313 bp, 6 predicted proteins | sample 101ome_14_FD_133761 | JGI IMG/M metagenome (GOLD analysis project Ga0181567, IMG submission 133761) | Coastal salt marsh microbial communities from the Groves Creek Marsh, Skidaway Island, Georgia - 101403AT metaG (megahit assembly) | ecosystem: Environmental > Aquatic > Marine > Intertidal zone...
ATTGATGCTCAGTTCGTCCAGGGGCACGCGAGGCTGCGGCACGCCGCTGGCATATTGGTAAAAGCTTCTGCTCCTACTGAACTCGGCGTTAATCTCAAAACCGCGCAGCACGCCGTATGCGTTGACGCTGTACAGGTTGAGCCCCGTGGGTACGCCGCTCTTCACGCGCACGCGCCGCGGCACGCCGTCTTGTGGATTACCCTCTGCTCTTGCGACGGTCCGAAAGTACGAAGCATAGCGATAGCGATCGCGATAGTTTGATCGCGTGGGATTGGGTGCCGTTCCAGAAATATCGATCTCTGAAAGCTCGACGTGGTAATCATTGGCCAGAGATAAATCGACTTCAACGGACTCGATGTATTCGCCCAGCGGCTCCAGATCGACGTAGAGCATCGCATACTCCTCGCCGTCGAATGCCTGAGGTAAATCTGCTCTTGTAGCAAAGCCAAAGGCGCCAGACTCTTCGACCAGTTCGTGAGCAAATTCCTCGTCTACTACGATGGGCGATTCGCCTTCGCTATCGACGCGCCCCTGATTGATGACGTGCTCGGGACCATACAGCTTGTAGTCGCGATAGTACAGGTGATCAATCCAAAAGGGAAACTCGTACCCTCGATAGTAGACGTCTACGTCAAAGGCCGCATAGTTGATATACGGATCATACGTGTTATAAGACGACCCCCGATTGATCGATTGATAGTCATTGGCTAAGGGAGGCAGTGGCTTTCGATCTCCGCTGCGCAACCGACCTGCTATGTAGCTCTGCCTATCGTCACCGCGCTTGTCCAAGCGCACGATAAACGGCTCCACGTCTGGCCTCAATACGCCGTTGACCCGCACGTCTACGGAATGAATGACGACGCCTCCCTTTCCATCCGTGGGAGAATCATCTGAGATGCGCAGGGCCAACATCGCCGGTGCGTTCTGCATCGCGCCCGGCACGCCCTTCGTAGACAGTGCTTTCTGCTCCATCATGGGTTCGTATTGGTGCGCATTCACAAACGTCGCACCGAAGTTCATAAAGCCCACATGCCGTTCGTAGTGGGCACCCCAAAGCAGAGCTTTCGCTTTTATGTTCTGATCGTTCTCCCTACCGGAAGAGTAGATCGGCGCATGTAGGCGGGAAAAAATGGCCGAGAAGCTGTTGTTCTCTGAGCCGACGTCAACCCGCAGACCGTTTAGGTTGGACATCTTCAGCGTGAGCGGAGTAATGCGCGTGCGTATCTCGTTGGCGTATATAAACCGCGACTGCCAGTCGTCCGTTCCATCTGTCCCGACGACGACGTAGTTAAACAAGCGCGCAAAGCTGGAGCCGCTCTGACCGTGGGCCAAGCGCTCACTCAGCTGCGAACCAGACGAACCCGCATATCGCTGCACGCCCAACCCGCGTCTCTCCACCCATCGAACGGACTCCGACCCGTATACGAGTGGGTCTCCCATCAGGCTGTAGTAGTTCCTCAGGTTGCTCGTGATACCTATCTGGCGAGGATAGTCGACCTCGCCCCAGTTGGTGTACGACTCGGTAAACCGCCCGAGGAAAGCGCTGCTTTCCAGCACTCTCTGCGCACCGATTTCTTTCGTTTCCCCCGTCCGTTCGTCGGCCGAAGTCTGCGCAAAGCTGTCGCTGACCAGCAAAGCAAACGCGCATATGAGGCGCATAAATCGCTGAACGGATGATCTAGCTCGTTTATTTGATAGACTCTGTATCATGCTATCAGCTGTTAAAATAGCGGCCTAAGGCCCGCTATGACTCGTAGGAAAACGCGCGAGTAGTCCGTGTTTTGCTCTTCGCGGTCCCCGTCCAAAAACTCTCGAAACCTACGCTCGTACCCCAAATTCACATTGACTTGGTATCCCAGATACATCGACGTGTTATTTACCTGAGCCAAATAGACGCGACTGTCAAAGTCAACGCCATCGCTCACCCGGTTTCTATACAAACTGGGCAACAGAGGGCCCCCTTGGGCTCCTATCTTCACCGACGTGCGATCGGAAACCGGGTACTCCAGACGAAGAATCGGAAACAGGAAGTGCTCTTTAACCGAAGCGATCCGCTCCGCATCGTCCACAAGACGTCGATGCAACCATTTTATCTGCGATCGGACAAGCAGCTTCTTCCAGGGATTCCAGAGGTATTGAGACTTGTATACAATGGCCAAATCCGATATGACGTTGCTCGACTGCAGAGCAGTTTCCTGCTGGTAGTTGCGCTCGCTCTTTACGCTGATCTCTGCCGTGAAGTTTTCAAACCGCGTAAGGGTTCCCTTTGCATAGATCGTGTGCATCCAGCTGTTGCGCAATAGCAGGGGATCGTCCTGTAAGACAGCCACTCCAAGTGGGTTGCGCAGCTGCTCGTCCGTAAGGGAGAACAGAGGGATCGGCTCCGGCTCGAGGTAGATGGGACTGCGACCCAAGCCAAATACCCGATCGGCAATATCATCGTGCACCCGCTTCGAGCGCCCAACTGCTCTGACCTTTGCCCAGAATGGAACGTCGCGATCGTACTCCAAGCGCACGTAGGCCGTACGCGCTTCGTCTCCGAGCGCAAAATCTCTCGCACGGTGATAGCCGGCTGTTAAAAGGCTATACGGCGTGGGACGATACTGGCTAAACACGTTCCATCCGCGCTGGCCCACCTCGTATGGATAGTCGGGCTCATCGTCGTCTTCCCGCTCGTCGATGACCCCGTTGTTGTTCATGTCCTCGCCAAAGTCATACGCGTCTGGGTTGACCCGATAGAGCAAGAAGGGTTCGTAGTAGTCTGGAATCCTGTTGTCATTCTCATTTATGTCGGGCCGACCGTTCATGTCCAAATCCAACCCGGGAAATACGCCGTCTGGATCTTCTATGAATCGACCACCCGTCACCAAGTTGGTCGTTTTACGCAGAAAGTAGCTGTCGGGAAACGGATCTTTATCGTCGTTGTCATCGACCGAGTTAAACTCAATCGTATTCGTCGGTGCAGGCCGCTCCCCTTCGATTGAGTCGGGCAAGCGCGGCTCGTTAAAGTTTGTCGGATATATAAAAGGACTCGTGAGAAATTGGAAGTAGCTCCGGTAGTCGTCGTCCTGCACGCTCAGATGCGTGGAGTAATTTTCGCCCACCGAAAAGTACTCTGCGCCAACGCTTACCTTTTGCCAGTCTCGCTTTAACGCCACAAAAAACGCATTGCTGTGAAGCGTCTTGTGCTTGAGCTTGGTCGTAATCAGCGAAGGATACGCTCTAAACGAAAGGTTGTGAACGTATTCCGAACGCAGCATGAACCCCTTTAGGTCCAAATTAAGGTGACCACCCAGCAGCGTGCGTCCCGTCTGCCGGCCGTAGCGCACGCGCACGCGCTGGAAGTACTGGTCGCTTGGGTTGCCGTCGGCATACGCTGCTCTATAGAAATAGGTGGCTGGGTTAGCCGAAGCCCCGTTAAAGACCTCCGCCAACTCGAGCGTGTAGTCTCCCGATACGTCAAAGTCGACCGACACCTGGTCAACGACGGCCGTGTCCCCCATGGTCGTCACATATCCGGGCACTCTGAACCAGAAGAGCGCGCTTTCCTCGCCCTGCAGCGAGTAGAGTCCTTCGGGGGACGGTTCCGCGTGGTTAAACTCAATGACCAAGTCGTTGCTATTGTCTCTACGCACGGGCGGAATCAGCAGATCGCCCACGTGCTCTGTAACCGTAAGCGTATACTGCTCGGGGTTGAGCTTGTCGTACGGTGCCAGCTGGTGTTCTACTGCCACGCCGTTTATGCGCATCTGCGCCCGCCGGACATGCACTCCATTCAGATCTTCCGGAGTCTGGTCTGCCACGCGCACGACAATCCACTCCGGAGCGCGACCGGTCGTTGGCAGCGTTCCTTTGTAGGTCGATTCGTCCAGCGACTTAAAGCTATCCGTCCTGTACTGGTTCACCCAGGTTATACCGGCATCCATTCCGCCCCGCTGCGTGCGGATATCACCGCCGAGCAAGTACGTGCTCCAACGCGGACGAAATTCGGATTTCTCGTCCCCGTGAATGCTATTGTCCGCGTTCTGAACGGCTTCAAAAATGGGTTTGTCGACCCTTGAAGCGAGCAGTACAACAGATCCGTTGCCAAAATCCGAATCCAATCTCAGCCCGTTCATCGCGGCCAAGTCCAAGGTGAGCGGCGTAAACTTAGCGCGTATGCGATCGCCGATAATCAGCTTGGTATTCACCCCAGAGTAATTATCGCCGGAAATTACGAGCCGGTTTAAGTAGCTTTCATACAGACTGGGTTTCGTTATGATACTGCCTGAAACGGGATCGATTGTTCTGTACTCGTTGAGTTCGTATACGCTTACCCCGTTCATAACAAACTGTCCCAGATTGTCGAACTGAGGCGAACGCGTGCGGCCGAAGATCAGCGACTCATATGCTCGATAGCCCTCAAACGCGTAGTTCGTGTAGGGCTCACCCTGACGGAATAGCAGCTGGGCATCGGTCTGTCCGACAGACCCTGCCAGCAGAAGAATTGCTATGAGTGGGTGTATAAAGCGCTCTTTCATGTCTTACCCTATGAGCACGCGGAAAAAGTATTCCGTGAAACCAATACCCGGCCGAGCCGTATTGGTATAGGTTCGCTCCGTCCGATACAGCCCCATCAAGATGGACAAGTCGTATCCCAAATAATTGCTGTTGTTCTGAGCAAAGACAGTATAAGTCGCTCGGTCAAAGTTTTGGTCTGAGGCCGCCAAGTCTCGCGACATTTCTGAGAAAAAGGGCAGCCCCTGCAAACCGGATCGGATTTTGGTCTTCGGGCCAATCTGCCAATCGGCGCGCAGTATGGGCATGATCCAGTGGCGCTGGCGATAGGGTTCAGACCTGTCTGGATATTTCACGTACTGGAAAATATGCTTGAGCTGTGGAAATACGGTGAGTCGCCCTCGATCATACGTCCAACCCACTTTGTTTACCAACGTAGCCTGCACGGTCGCGCCCGGCTTCGCCATAAGCGGATCTGCTAGGATATCACCGCGCAGATTGACGTGGTTAAATAGCGCTATGTGACGCGTGATAATCCTTCCCGCCGGCTGCATATTCGCTTCTACGTACGTCAGGTTATTTAGGCTGTTTCTGTTCTGTAGAGGATCGGGACGCAGAGAAGATGGGTTGGTGTTGTAAATCGTGTTTCCTATTTCATCTTCGACCCACCGGATCCGATGGTTTATCTGCACCGAGCCCCATCGACCTATTTCACGCGCGTAGCTGCCTTCTGCGTAGGTAGTCTCGTTTTTATCACCTAACGCGCTGCGCCGCACTCTGTAGGTACCCAAACGAACGTTCAAACCCGACGACCACGTTTTGCGCGCAAAGGCGTGTAGCCCCTTGTGATCTATTGGATAGGCGTAATCGGGCAGGTTGTCGTTTTCGCGAAAATCGGCCACTCCGTTATTGTTAAAATCATCTCCATAGACGAGCTCTGGAGGCTCGGCGTAATACGATATGAAAGGCTGGTACGCGTCCGTGCCGCCCGCTCGATCTACGTCGAAGTCTAGCACGCCGTCTGCGTCGGGGTCTAAGCCGGGATACACTCCGTTACCCTGCGCCAGCGAGCGCTGGTACGGTATGAGAGGATCCTCGTGCTCTATCCTATCCGGCCACTGGTCCAGGTCGTCATTGTCCTCGACCATGTTGAATGGAGAATAGAGTCGACCGCTGAGCGTTGGACCGCGACTAGATCGTTCAAAGATGGAGAAATCCGTGCGATAATCGTGGGGAACATCAAAGTACTCAAGCCCGATCAAGGCGCTGTTGCCAATCTCTCGTGAGACGTTGACGTACAGCGCGGACGCCTGTCTTTCAAAGCGTTTCCCATCTAGAGATGGCGCTTGGAAAAAACGCGTGCTGCGCGTGTATTCACCGCTGGCTGAAAACCCGCCAATCGACGACTCGAAGTTCACGCCAACGATTGAGATACCCGTTGGAAACCCATAGTCAAAGCGTATCCGGCGCGTGTTGCCAGAAGCCGTTGGATCGCCTATTGCCCGTGCGGCATTATACCAGTCGTAGTAGAAATCGTCTTCGCCTGATGCCAGCGTCGGAACGCGCATCGCGCCCACTACATCTATGCTATAGTCATTTGCAACAACCGCTTCGAACTGAATATTGGACGTCGTATCCGGCAGGTCGTACTCGTAAACTACGAGGTCTGTTCCGCTGATTGCTTCGGGACGTGAAACGGTGGGAATCTGGACGAGCGGTTCCGTAACGTCTTCAATGAGCGCTTTGAAAAAGGGCTGGTTGCTAGCCTCAATGACGCCGCGTATCCACGACCTATTCTTTCGGAGATAGTTTATCTCGTTCGGACTCAGTAGAACGGTGCTAGACACGTCTTTGGTGACGGGTAGCTGCTGAAGCAGATTGTCGACTCGGCTCACTCGGATGGGCGCGATTTCTCGCCCTGCCACCTCCAGCGTCAGCTCGTGAATCAGCGCGCCGTTGAGGTCATCCTCGGGCGAGTCGTCGGATATAAAAACGTAGACTTTGCGCAGTCCGTTTTCCATGACGCGCGGAATCACGCCCTTGAGATTATTTACTCGACCACTCGACTCAGCGTCGTAGCGGTGCGTGTTGACATACGTGCTGCCGATTTTCAGTATGCTGCCGATCTGGCTTTCCCAGTGGCCGGCAAAAATAGACGTGCCGAAGATGCGTCGATCTTCAAAACTCTGGTCGATATTCGTGTTTGAGGGAACAAAAATGGGGTCCGTAAGCTGCGAAGAGAGCAGGCTAAAGCGGTTCTTCTTTGATGCGCCATCCCATCGGATGCCATTAAATCTGGGCAGGTTGAGGGTCATCGGAGTGAAGAACGTCCGTATGTGATCCCCAATGATCAGGCGCGTCGACCAGGGACCGAAACCTTCATTAGAAATAATCAGCTTGTCAAAAAAGCGGTCATAGCGCGCATTGCGCGATTCATAACTACCGGGTATGCCGAGCTGGTCGCGGCGAATCTCACTGTAGCGCACGATGTCTACGCCATCGATAAGCAAGTTGCCGAAGTAGTCAAAGCGACGGTTCTCTTCGTCGTAGTCGTAGTCCCTGTAGCCGGCTGTCCCGTAGTTTTCGAAGACCTCATTAGACCAGAGATCGCGAAAGTCGCGCGAAATAAACTGCGCGTCAACGGACAGAGAGGCGCAGAGTAGCCCCAAGACCGCTAAGAAAAACGGCTGTAATCGCATTGACCTGTGACGATTATCCAATGTTCTCTACCAAGCTACACCGACCGATCCCATCGAGACGCTTTCCGTTGGATCTAGCGCAACGGCCAGTTTGTATATGTACATGCCGGGTTCCACCGTCTGCCCCACATCGTCGCGTCCATCCCAATGCACCAGTGCAGACGACGACCCACCTCCATAGCGGCCTGCGTTTACGCCCTCATAGTGAGCCGTGCGCACGCGCTGTCCAGAAAGGGTGTACACTTCTAGCCGCAGAGTGGCTCCTTCCATGCGGCCGAGCGTAAATCGCAGCGATACGCGATCGTTAATGCCGTCTCCGTTGGGTGTGAAAACAGCGGGAACCGCCTCGACGTCTTGGAGAATGGGTATTTCGAAATCTTCCGTTGTTACTGTGACTGTAAACGGCTCGCCGCTTACTGCATCCACGCCCGTCCGTTCGTCCGTCTTAAGCGGGTTCTGCGATTCGGGCGCGTAGAGGAAAGAAGAGAAGCTGTGCTTGGCTGAGAGTAGGCGGCTAGTGAATGGCACCGTGAGCTCTGTAGTTTCGCCAACGGGCGGCGAAAAGTAGACGACTAGTGAATCGTCGGTAACATATGAGCGCACCGCGTCTACGCTGGCCTGACCAGTGGATGAAATCGCATTCCAGTCGACGTCGGCAGGCCATTGGGTCAGTATGGCGATCCGCTCTATGCCCCCACTATCGACTCCCTCCATCTCAACCTGCATGCGGTAGGTGAAATCCACATCCTCCCCTATGGGCACTTGGAGCGGCGCAATCCACGACTGCGCGTCGCGGACGGGAATTTGGTCTGCATCGTACGTGATGGACAGACTATCCAACTTGGGTGAGACCAGCACGTCACGCGAATCCATGGAGACCTGGAACTGTATGTGACTACGCGGCTCTGAGACGTTCAGCTCCGTATCCGCGACGGACTGCCACGCAGACCACTCTTCCCAGCTAGCTCCGTCATTACCCGATCGAAAACGCAGTTTCATATCTGTCTGGTCTGGCACGTCGCCGTACGCGTGCACGGTGCCGAAGTTCACTGGGGCACCCTCTGCCAGATTCATAGGTGGCGAAGTGTAATATCCACTTGCTCCAACGCCTTCCCCATACACTTCCATTTCGCCTACGCGCGGGGAAGCATCCCGCGTAGAAAAATCCGTTACAACCATACGAACATGTCGCGCAACAATGGTCGGAAACTCAACCGTTGTTTCCTGAAAGTTGACAATGTTATTGGCCGACCCGACCTCAATAAAGTCAACGCCGTCTTTGCTCAGAAAAATGCTGTACCCCCTGAGCGAAACATCTTCAAACGTGCCGCGAGAAGGAGGCTCCGTGAGCACGCGCACCCTGCTTATTGGCACCAGTCGTCCCAGGTCCGTCTGCGCGCTCTGCAGCAGGGCCGAAGCACCGCGACGAAAGTTAAAGGATGTGTTGATGTCGCCGTCGACTATGTTTGGATCGGCAGAGTAAGATCCCAGCGCTAGGTTAACGCCCTTGAACGAGCGCAGCTGCAGACCGTTTCTCCCCCCATCTGTGCCCCCCGGATAGCCTGCCAAACTCTTGACCGATTCCATGTCTATTCCAGGCACTTCAACAAACGAGTCGGTCGGTAGAGACCCCTCTTGGACCGGGTTCCAACTCACCGAATTACCATCTTCAGTATGCCGATCCAACCGATTCGCCTTCAGCTTCATCCAGCTGGCATCCGGCTCGTTTTCTAGCGGGTAATCAGACCAAAACCAAGAAGATGTGCGATCACTCGGAGATGCTACGATGAGCCCTTCTTCCGTTTCCAATGCGATGAGAAAACCAAACGTGTCAGGCGTTCCTTCATCTCCGACGACGAGGGCAACGTTATTGGTCCGTCGCGAAAACGACACTTCGTAGACGGACAGCCCTGCTTCGCTATCTCCCTCGCCAACCAAATCACCCCCCAAATAGAGGGCATACCGTCCCCCGGCCGATACGTAGATTCGACCGTCTACCGCCTGCTCAAAGTCAATGAATCCCAAATAGCTGGTCGTCGTCGGCCACGTGGTAACGACCTGTTGCTCTGCTTGTGCATGCACCGACCACACAAAAGTGAGCACAACGGCAAATCGAACCCAACGCAAGGTCAGTCCTCCTGTTAATAACAGTAAGCCACCGGCGTAACTTTACGCCGGTGGCTTACGTAGGCAAACAATCCGCTGTACTACTTCAACAGCGTGACTTTTCTCGTAACATTCAGGTTAGGTGCCTGGATGCGATAAATGTACATACCGCTTCCAACCTGCATGCCACTGTCATCCCGCCCGTCCCATGAAATACGGAACTCGCCCGCGTTCATGCGATCGTCGAGCAGGGTGCGCACTTTCTGACCTTGCGCATTGAAGATCTCGACCCGAATAGGAGCATCCCAAGGCAACGAAAAGTTGATTGAGGTCTCCGGGTTGAACGGGTTCGGCGCCGCATCGCTAACCGCGTAATCGGTGGGCAGTGCAGCACCCTCCAATTCGTGGACAGCCGTAGGCGCATCGCCCAGCATTGCGCGCTTCTGGTCATAGGGCATGTGGACAATCGGATAGCGAGAGAGGATCGCCAAGGCGCCCTCTTCCGGCACGGGGACAAAGTCGTTGGCTGAAGCGGCATCGCCGAATCCACCAATGCTCATGTACACACCGTCCCAATCACCATCCATTTCGTCGACCACGATATTGTACTGCGGCCAGCTCGTCGGGATGTTCTTGGGCTCGAAATGAAACAGACCCGAACCGTCCTCACCCAACATGAAACCGTTCTGCGTCGTGTTTGACCCAGCTTCAATGTTGGTTACCCAACCCCACTTGGTGGAGTAGAGCGAGTATTTGAACGCGGGAGCTTCCGTGTGTCCGTATTCGAAATCGCCGAACGTGCCTTCCGAAAAGGTCTTCGAATCGCCGAAACCATCACCGTTGCGGTTCATGTAAACGACGTTTCCGTCGTAGTCCAAGCGAACCGTCAGGGACGTGTGGTGTCCCGACATGGTCAAACCGGCCGGATCGGGCTCACCGTCGTAGAAACGAGCGAACGTACCGGGACCGCCAGAGCGATCACTTCCCTTGTTATCATACAGGAACACGTCTGTGAGATCCCACTCGTCCAAGAGCGCACCGCTCTCAACGGAGTAGGCAGCGATCTTACTAACCGTACCCGAAACACCAGCAGTCGCATAGATAACCGACTTGTCGGGGTTGGTCGCCGAAGCATACTGACGGCCAGGCAAGACATCCTGCATGTTCAAGATACCGAGCTCGGCGCCGGCGTCCTCACCCCAGTCTTCGTGCATGGTGATCTGGCGCGTATCCCAGTCGTACTGATAGCGGAAAAGCCAACCGAAGCCACCACCGCGGTTGTTGCCGATCCACTCCGTGCCGCTGGCGTTCAGCGGCGTCGCGCTCAGCATACCCGTCGGGCATCCTTCGCGGTCACCGCACGCGTCTACGACAGACTGATTGTCGACTAGGTCGAATGCGTCGATACCGGCGGCGATCCAGTCGTTCTCCATGTTGGACACTTCGCCCGTGAAGTTGACGAACTCGCCGCGGTCGGGATTGATATAAATCGTCTGACCGCTACCAAACTGACGGGCCGCAACACCTACGACGTGAGGCGTCGCCTCATCGTCGAATGCAGCCAGAAACATCTGGTACGATCCACGCTCGACTACGTTGCCGTCCATGTCGCGACCGTTCCAAACTATGGAGTTATCGCCTTCGTCGAAACGTTCACCGGCGGACTTGTATACCAACACGTCCGTGCCGTTGACGACGTGCCAGCCCGGGTTGGCGTGTTCCGGATCTTGATACGGGCCAGGACCTTCGCCTTTAATGGTAAAAGGCGCTTTGTAGCCCTCGGTGTAAATAATAAGCCAAACCGTTGCACCGCTTCCGTTTAGCTGGAAAGGTATTTCCACATCGGAACCGTCGAATGCGTAGTTGGTCATGTCGCTGACGCCGGAAATTTCCAGCGTCGTGGGTTTGCCTCCGCTCGTCATGTCTGGGAGCTGGAGATCAGGGTTCCCTATGTGCAGGAACTGCGCGTTAACGGAAACCGCAGCAGATAAACCCATTGCAAACACGAGGGAAAGTTTGGACTGTATTCTCATTTGCGAATACCCACCTTTCTTCAGTGTTGTGAGATGTATGTGTGAACAGCCTAAACAGCTTTAACGATCTTTTATGCGAGTGGCTCTCTTACTCGTCTTCTCCTTCCTCGGGGTCTTTAACAAAGGTTTGTTTCTACGTCATATTACTTGTCGAGAATATCTTGTTATCCTACAGTCTAAGCATTGGTATGACAGAGGTAAACCCATCATAGCTGACCACAATATCCTTACGTTATGCTCCGCGTTTAGTCAAGCAATTTCTGGCCTTCAACTACTTTTGTGTTAGTCAATCATGTATCTAACTGTGCGACACGCTAAGTCCGGACTGCACGTAACGCAATCTGAGCATGCGCTCTTGCGATATCACGACCCGTTCGCTATCTATTGTCCCGTCTATCGAAAGCGCGCGTCACAGCTGAACGGAGCCGGCGAGCCCCTGAATGCGCTATCTAATCCCCCTGCTCTCTTCACTGAACGTGCGCTGCGCCCTCTCTAACCGCACACTCCTTATCGGGTATCCCATGCAAATAAAACCCAGCGCTGAAGAATGCACCGACGAAGCACTCTCTCCAGCTCACCTAGCTCAAGCCGTAAAAGCGCTACAGACAGACGGCTACGTCGTCATAGAAGACATTGTGTCTCACGACCATCTGGACCTGATACGAGAGCGAATGGACGCAGACGCACAGCTGCTTTACGACGCCAAGCAGTGGAGCGGTGCGGGTGGTCTGCCTGGCCATCTCATGCTGGGTGCGCCGCCCTTTGCCCCTTTTGTCTTTCGCGATATCGTCGCCAACCCCTTTGCCGTTCAGGTAAGCCAGGCCATGCTCGGCGATCGCTTTTTCAATGGACTTTACAGCGGCAACAGCAACTGTCCCGGTAGCCAAACGCAGCCGCTGCACCGCGACGTGGACCACCTGTGGTCTAGCCTGACAGTGGCGCACCCGGCCGCTAGCCTCGTCGTCAACATCGCACCGCAAGACACCTCGGAAGAAAACGGCAGTATCGAGCTCTGGCCCGGCTCTCATTTAGATCCAACGTTTGGCTCGGTTATCAGCGCCGAGGCCGAAGCAGCGCGCCGTGCCACGTCACCCCCCATACGCGGCAATACGCGTAAGGGCAGCGTGCTGATACGCGATATGAGACTCTGGCATCGCGGCATGCCCAACCACGCCGACCAGACGCGACACATGATTGCCATGGTTCATAATATTGGCTGGCTCCAGCGGGGTCGCGTCCTCAAGTTCAGCACCGACTGTGAAGCGGTCTTTCCCGAAGGCCCGCTGGACCACAACGCCGCATTCACCGACGAACCCATTGACCACGTTGGCCTGAGAACGGGCTGAACCCAGATCCGGCACGGAGACGCACCATGCATACAAAGCCACATATTGGACGTGCGCTACTCTTATTGAGCGCACTCCTGTTGACCGCTGCGGCAAGCGCCGAGGAAGTGCCCGCAGAAGTCCCCTCATTTGCCGTCACGCGCATGCACCAAGCCCCCGTTATAGACGGCGCGATTGACGTGACCGAATGGCAAGAGGCGCTAGCCATCAGCGGCGTGGCCGACCAGTCAACGGATATGAGCAAACCCCTGCTGCCACGACCCACCACGTTCTACCTAGGCTGGGATCCAGAACACATCTACTTTGCTGCCCGCACCTATATCAAACCCGGGCACAAGCCGGCCGTCACGGCAGGCCGGTCGCAGGGACTGGCCTACGTTTGGGACGCCGGCCTTGAGCTCAACTGGCATCCCATGGGGTCCAACGTGCCGGCGGGCAACAAGGCCAATGCCTACAAGTGGTTTCTCAACGCCCTCGGCTTTATCGGCGATACGTCGCGCTTGGCGTTGGGTCAGCAGTTTAAAAGTTGGAATCCCCAGTTCGAGATCCAAGCGCGCCTAACCGATCCGGGCACGGCGCCCGACGGCGGGCGCTGGTGGGAAATGGAGATGCGCGCTACGCCGGAGGACTTCGAGCTGGAGGGCGCCCATCGGGCCGGCGACCAGTGGCGCATGATGCTCGGTATAAACCACTTCCCAGCGTGGATGCAGGCGCGCATTCCCTGTCGCGGCCCCTATCTCGATCCCTACGGCTTCAACTTGATGACGCTAGTAGACGAGACCCCTGCGGTACAAATGACGATGGATAGCATTCCGAACTTGGCTACCGACGGCACGGCCGCCATCGACCTATACGCCTTTAACCCGACCGACCGGCCCGTCGAACTAACGTTTTCGGTCAGCATCGCCGACGCGCTAGAGCGAGTAGAGATCTTGTCGATCCCACCCGGTCGCCGAGCCGGCTTCAGCCTCAATAAAAAACTGCCCGAAAACGTCACGGAGGGACTGGCTTCCGTTGAGGTAACGCAGGGCGAGCGATCGCTATTCTCGTACTCCGTGCCTTTCAGCGTGGGCGCCTACGCCTCGATGCTCTCCCCCTCCGCACCACCCGATACGACGAACTTCGCCTTTGAAACGCGCTTTAATCCCGTCCGCTCGTGGCTGCTCGTAAAGGGAGATACCTACTTCTTGGAAGACGCGACGCTGGCCAAAGCGCTGCACTACCGCGTGTTCTCAGAAGCCGTAGACAAGCCGATCGCAACGGGGAGTATCACCCAAGTGGCCGAGTACTACCTGCAGGACATCGTACAGTTGCCCACGCTCGAGCCGGGGACTTACCACATCGAAGCCACCATGGAGTTGACCAACGGACGCACCCTCGGTCCCATGAAGGGACAGTTTATCAAAAAGGACGAGGCGAAAGAGTACGCGCACTGGTGGAAAAACGAGTACGGCAACGTGGAGCGCGTCCTGCCGCCCTACACCGCGCTCGTCCAGCAGGATGAAAGCGTGGCCAGCCTGGGCCGCACCTACTACCTCAACGCCTTGGGCCTGCCCAAGCGCATCGTCTCTAACGGCGCAGACGTCAGCGCGGCGCCAGCCCGCGTGGTGATCGTGCGCGACGGCGTCGAACACGTCGTCTCCTTGGGCGACCCGCGCTTTACGGAAACGACCGACTGGCGCGTGCGCTTTACCGGTAAAGCGCAGGGAGCCGGTCTCACCTTGGGCAGTGAGGGATGGGTCGAACAGGACGGCTTGGTCTACATCGACCTGACCTACGGTCCGTCTGGTAGCGACCCGGTCGAGATTGACGCCCTCCGGTTGGAGTATCCCCTCTCGGAAGAGGACGCCGACGCCCTGCTCTGCATCGGTCCTGGCAACAACTACTCGAGCCGCACGACGATGCTCCTGCCAAAGGATGCGACCGGATCGCTCTGGTCTACGCTCGACACGGGCATTAACGGCAGCGGCATGACAGTGGGATCGTTCTATCCGACCGTGTGGATTGGCAGCGAACGCCGCGGCTTTCTCTGGTGGGCCGACAACGACCGCGGGTGGATTCAGGACAACGCCGTCCCGGCCCACGAGGTCGTCCGACGCGACGAAGGGGTCGTGCTCATCAACCACATCGTCGCCCAGCCAACCTCGCTCAGCGCTGACCACACGCTGGCGCTGAGCTATATCGCCACGCCCTTCAAACCAATGGTGAAAGGGTGGCGCATGACGCAGTCAACCGAAGACGGCACCTTTCACCAGCCCTTCCGCAACGTGCGCACCGACTCGAAAACCGGCCTGAAAGTCTTCCAAAATCCCGGCGGCGGTCTCCTGCACGTCAACTGGATCCACCCCGAGTCGCGCTATCCAGAAGAGTGGGAAGACCTATGGCATCAGCAGCGCACGGAGGGCTTTGCCGGCTGGCCGGCCGCCGACTCGGTGGCCCACGCAATGCAGTGGCGCGACCCCTATGCCGCGCGCAAGTTCGGCTTTACGCACATGTCGTTTCAGGTGTATGGCTACGGGCGCAAAACCCTAGAAGATCACCTGTACGACTACTTTGGCTCCGAGTGGGAAGCCGCAGGGAACGGAGACACCTGGCACGACACCTATACCGACTACGCCATGTACCTGTTTGA
>Ga0181567_10002026_pt1 | contig 15245 bp, 12 predicted proteins | sample 101ome_14_FD_133761 | JGI IMG/M metagenome (GOLD analysis project Ga0181567, IMG submission 133761) | Coastal salt marsh microbial communities from the Groves Creek Marsh, Skidaway Island, Georgia - 101403AT metaG (megahit assembly) | ecosystem: Environmental > Aquatic > Marine > Intertidal...
CGACATTATGCAAGTGAGCCCGCTGTGTGTGATTGACCAGCGCTATTCCGGCGTGGATTGGCCGCTGGATTGTCGTGGCAATCTGGCGTCGGGATCTGGCGCAGACTGCAAGCTGGATGTGGCGATGATCGCGCAACAAATTATCGAGAACGAGGCGAAGCAACAGATTCAGGACGCAGTAGAAGAAAAAGCGGGTAGCTTTATCAAGAAACTCTTTGGTGGCTGATATTGGAGAGCGAAGAACGGGCGTCATCGATACCAGGGTTTGATCACTCCTATGCGCGTCTTGGAGGGCTTTTCAGCACGCCGCAACCACTGGATCCGGTATCGGACCCAGGGCTGATTTTTTGGAATCGGCGGCTCGCTGACCAGCTGGGATGGCCAGGTAACCCCCTCACGGACCCGCATCAACTGGGGGCGCTCGCGGGTAACCAGCTCCTGAATAACTCTCAACCGATCGCCACGGTATATGCGGGTCACCAGTTCGGCCAGTACAACCCCCAGCTGGGCGACGGCCGCGCCACCCTGCTAGGAGAGTGGATCACCCCCGAAGGGAAACGGGTAGATGTACAACTCAAGGGGGCAGGCCCAACGCCCTACTCCCGCGGCGGCGATGGACGCGCCCCGCTGGGTCCAGTGGTGCGCGAGTATGTTGTTTCGGAGGCAATGTCGGCACTGGGTGTACCCACCAGCCGCGCGCTGGCTGCGGTGAGCACGGGTGAACCGGTAATACGCAATCGCGTCGAGCAAGGCGCGATCCTGACCCGCGTCGCCAGCAGTCACCTGCGCGTCGGCACCATCCAGTTTTTTGCCATGACACGCGGCGGCGAGGGGCTTGAAAGTTTAGTGAAGTATGCAGTGGCGCGACACTTCGCGGACTCACAGGACAGCGGGACCGCAACCGCCGATCCTAATCCTGCGCTTACCCTCCTGGAAGGCGTCTGCCAACATTTCGCGAGGCTGGTCGCCCACTGGCAGGTATTGGGCTTTGTGCACGGCGTACTGAATACCGACAACGCGCTCCTGTGCGGCGAAACCATCGACTTTGGTCCCTGTGCCTTTATGGATCATTTCGATCCCCAGGCCAGCTTTAGTTCTATTGACCGACAGGGCCGATACGCCTGGCATAACCAGCCTGGCATCATGCACTGGAATCTGGCGGTATTGGCAGAGTGTCTATTGCCCTTGATCGACGACTCCGCAGATACCGCGCGGGAAATCGCGCAGACCGTGGTCGATCGATACCCTGAAGTATTCCACGCCCAACACCAATATTGGCTGGCAGCCAAGTTGGGGATGGACGCCATTGGAGAGGCGGATGCCGCGCTAGTTCAGGGATTTCATAACGCATTGGCTACCGAAAAGCTCGACTTTACGCTCGCATTCAGGTGGTTAACGGAGCGGGCTAACGGCAACCTGGAACACTCACCCTTACCGGAACTGTTCACCGCGCCGCCGTCTTTGCATGACTGGGCAGCACTATGGGATGAGCGCAGAAAACTGAACAGCGGCGATCAGCAGCTCATCACCAGCAACATGTACCGGGTCAATCCCGCTATCATTCCCCGCAACCATCTGGTGCAGCGAGCGATCGACGCCGTTGAGTCGGGCAACCTCCAATGGGCTCAAAAATTGGTGGATCGAGTCGCCTCGCCTTTTGAGTGGCAATCCGGCGATGACGAATGGGCTCGGGCGCCTAGTGAAAGAGAGCGTGTCACCCAAACATTTTGTGGCACCTGAGCAGGCGTTCCCGAGACGCTGATGCCAGTTTTACAAGACGGCTTTTGATGAGGCGTCGTATAATCCCCAACTCATCACGGAGACACCATCTTGCTTACCGAGTTTCTCGGCAAACAGTTATCAGGGCCCTTCACGATACCCTCGGGCATTGTGACGACGACCCCGTCGATAATTCAAAGGGTGATCGATACGATGCCCGAGGTCGGGGTCATCACCACCAAAAGCATCGGCTTTGAACCTCGGCCAGGATACCGAGAGCCAGTCTACAGCCAGTACGCGCCCGGCTGCTTCGTCAACGCGGTGGGCCTCACCAACCCCGGCGTCGAGCAGGCGCTGCTCGGGTTGAGGGAGCTACGTATTCCAGAGGATCGGTTTTTACTCGTGTCGATATTTGGCGGTTCGGTCGACGAATTTGTTGCCGTCGCCCGGCGCCTTGCGCCCGTTGCCGATGGCCTCGAACTCAACTTGTCCTGCCCCCATGCCAAGGGCTACGGCATGGCGATGGGCCAGGATCCGGAGATGGTCAGAGAGGTGGTGGCCGCCGTGTGCGAGGCGGTCTATATACCGGTCGTCCCCAAACTAACACCCAATGTGGACGACATTGCCGTGATTGGGCGGGCCGCTATTGAGGGCGGCGCTGCGGCGCTCTGCGCAATCAATACAGCGGGACCTGGCTACACCGAGAGCCATGGTCATCCGGTGCTGAGCAATGGCGTGGGCGGCATGTCGGGCAAAGGGGTTTTGCCCATTACATTAAAAGCCATCAAAGACCTCCGCGCGGAAACCGAACTCCCCATTATTGGCTGCGGCGGGATTTCTTCCGCAGCAGACTGTCGGGCTGCCCTCGAATGCGGCGCCGATATTTTGGGCATTGGATCGGGCCTGAGTGGCATGGACACCACCGAAGTGCAACAGTATTTCTCTATGCTGGCGCGTGATTTGGCGAAAGGTACCGACCTTGCTGGTCAGCAGATTCGCTATGGCCTCGACATGAGCTTCAAACCCTACACCGTGACCGCAAACGAAACGGTGTGTGAGGACATCAGCGTCATCACCCTCGATGGTGATCTGGATATTCAGGCGGGAGAGTATGTGTTTGTCTGGATCCCGGGGGTGGGAGAAAAACCCTTCTCCTGTCTGACGCACAGCCCCGTGCGGCTGGCGGTAATCAACGTCGGTGAATTTACTCAACACTGCTGCAACCTGCATATCGGTGACGCGGTCTACCTTCGCGGTCCCCATGGCGTAGCGGTAACACCCCCCAAGGACGCGCATATCGTCTGTGTGGCGGGGGGCACTGGCCTCGCAGCGGTTTATCAGATCGCTGAGGATTTTGGTTCGGACTCGCAGCCCGTTGATATTTTTGTCGGCGCCAGAACTGCCGAGCGATTATATTTTCGTGAAGCTTGCGACCAAGTGGGTCGCGTCACGATTGCAACCGATGACGGCAGTGCCGGCTTCGCAGGCCGTGTCAGCGATGCCCTGGCGTCTTTTCTGTCTGAACAGACGGTGGACGCATTATCGCGCATGGTGTTTTACAACTGCGGCCCCGCGGCGATGATTCACGCCAGTGAAGCGGTGCAGCAACAGTACGTGGGCGCAAATCAAATTTTCAGCGCTATCGACTACCTCACCAAATGCGGGGTCGGGATCTGTGGGGCGTGTGCTGCACCAGACGGCCGCCGCATCTGCGTCGACGGGCCTTTTATCTCTCAGGAAGGCAGTTCACCGGCACACTAAGATGCTGTATCGCCGCTTGTGCCAGAGCCGTAAACAGCACCTCCTCATAAAAAAGGCCGCTAACGCGGCCTTCTGTCCATGAACTGCGCTTATCGGCTAATGGTGTAACCCATTTGCTCAAGGATAAACCGGTCCTCTGAAAGGTTGGCAATCGCGGTGACCTTGCCCTGATCGCTGAACACCATGCGTGTTACACGGTGTGTCTCAAATGGCAACCCGGAAACGTCGTCAGTATTCCAAGCCTGCGTCCAGACATACACGACATTGCCCTCGCCCACCGCCTCATGAAGCGTCCACTTCTCAGGACCCCAATCGTTATCGTCGGCTCCGCTCATCCACTCAAGCATGTTCGCCTTAGAAGTCGGCGCACTGACAACACCTCGACTGACTTCAATCTCGACTTCTTGGCCGCCCCGGGATATGACTGCCGAAACCGCCTCTCCGGGCTTGCCGCGAAACGGAAGCCGATCCATGTTGTCTGCGTTCACCTCGACACCTTCGACCGATATAAACTCATCTCCCGGTTGGAGAATGTCCGCTACCGGGCTATCGGCTATGACGTTGGTGACAACCATCCTGCCCTGCTCAAGTCCCTCTTGGTTATCCCACTGAAAACCGAAACCGACGTATCGGTCGCGGTACATTAAGCCGTCCTCGGCCATGTTTTGCTCGATCATTTCCATGGCCGCCGTCCTGCTAGATGACACCGCCGTCACCCAGGCCTTGGCAAGTTCTACGTTGGCGTTAGGTGCTGGCTGTTGGTTACAGGCAGTAACCCCCAAAACCAGAGCGACCGCTGCTAAACCTTTTGACACAGACTTCATGAGTTCCCCCTATTTGCTTTTGAAATTCTTGATCTCACGACGCCGATATTGCCGGTAACGTGAAGCGTGCCACCCTAACTTAACGCCACGACGTGTCAATACGGTGACAACTGTACATCCCTATTTTTTGATAGTTCACTCGCCTTGAACTCAGCGCCCAAAAGCATCCGGCGAGCCTCGCAGAGTAACTCCCAACAGTGCCCGGCCCCGACGATTTGACAGTTTTTTGGGCACCAGCAAATCATGACAAGAGCAGGCCTTGTGTTGACTGTGCTACCAAAACCTCCATCATGGGGCGGTCGATAAAGATCAGGGAATAGAGGCGAACAAGCCCATGAAACTTAATCTACTGGAACACAAAGAACACGTCTGGGCCCATTACCGAGAGGAAGATGATTACCCCTACCCGGTGAGCTACTGGGGAACCATTCTCGACATCGACGATACCGGACATCTCAGTGTGCTCTACCGCTGGGATCCCCATAAGCATTGTCATTTCCACCGACATTTGTGCGCGGTGAGCTCGGTGGTCCTAGCGGGCGAACTGCACGTCAGTACTTTTGAAGAGGGTGAGGCTACTCACTCTAGTGTGAGATCTGTGGGGCACTACTCGAGGATGCCGCCAGGCGATGTGCACATGGAACAAGGCGGCGCCGATGGGGCTTTGGTGCTTTTTGAGCTGTACGCGCCGGATGGACAACTGACGCATCAACTGCTCCCCAACGGCGACATTAAACGCACGCTCACCACCGACGACCTGCGAAAAATGTGGGCGAAACAACAGCAATCCGTGGCCGCCTGAGGCGACGACAAATGTAACTACTTTTAAGGCCCTTACCATGTCCGGAGATCTGCACCCTTTAGCACCGCATACGCTGCCGCCTTTCGTCGGCGGCGCCGATGGCAGCGATCCGCTGTTCTCGGCGATCACCTTTATCGTCGTCGCAATGGTATTGGTCATCGGCGTCTTTTACCTCAAATTACACGCCATCCCAGAACAGCTCGCTCACAAACACAGCAATACGCAATCGCAACTCATCATGGTGCTTGCGCTGCTGGCATTGTTCACCCACAACAACGTATTTTGGGTCGCCGCACTCATTCTCGCGTTGCTGAAATTCCCGGACTTTCTCACCCCAATCAACAGCATCTCAGACTCTTTGAAAAAACTGACGGCACAGGAAACCTCGTCACCCAAGGCAGATAACAATGGGGAGAGCAGTTAATCATGTTAGAACTGATCCTATGCTCTTTGGTAACGGTACTCCCTGATTATCTCTACCGGCGACATCGCGAAGGCAAGCGGTGGGGGGACCAGATCACCTTTTTCACGATGTGGTACGAGTTGCGATGGGGCATCACGGCCTGCCTGATACTCACCGTGGCTTTGATCACCATTGTTTTTTACTACCACCCGTCGACCACGAATGCGGGTCCTTATTTCCGAACCATCCCCTTGCTCCCTGAGGGTGGTGGTCGCGTTGAGGAAGTGTTCGTAAAGAATGGAGACTCGGTGGAAGCGGGCGACCCACTGTTCAGCCTTTTGGATACGGCACAAGTTGCCAGCGTGAACCTGGCCGAGAGTCAACTTGATCAGATCGCCTCAGCTTTTGCCCAGGCAGAAGTGCAATTAGAAGCCGCCCAAGCCACGTTGGTGCAGGCACAAAGCGCACTGGCACAGGCTGAAAACGAACTGGCCAAAAAATCGGAGTTGGCCTCTCGCGGTCAGCAACTGATCAGCAAAATTGAGCTGGAGCGCTTGGAAAATAACGTAGCGCAGCGGCGCGGTGGCGTTCAGGCAGCCCGCGCTAATATCACCGCGGCACAGACTCAGATATCTGACGTGCTGCCCGCACAACGCCAAAGTGCCCAACGACAGTTGGAGCAAGCGCAGGTTGCCCTGGACAAAACGGTGATCTATGCGGGTGTAGACGGCCAGGTGGCCCAGTTCTTCCTGCAGCGGGGTGACTATGTGAACCCCATTCTGCGGCCTGCAGGCGTGTTAATCCCCTCGAGCGGCCCGGAGTCTGGGCGATTTCAGATTGCCGCAGGATTTAATCAGTTATCCGCTCAGGTCATCAAACCGGGGACAATTACCGAAGTGGTGTGTATGTCCAAACCCTTCTCAGTGATCCCGATGGTGGTCACCCGCGTGCAACCGGTTGTCGCGGCGGGTCAACTGAAGCCCTCGGACGTGCTGCTCGACGCACAGCAGCGTGCTCGCCCAGGGACCCTGACGGTGGTGATGGAACCACTCTACGCAGACGGTCTCATGGATGTGATGCCGGGCAGCAAATGCATAGCCAACGCCTACACCAATAATCACGATTTGCTGGAGCAAGGAGACCTGGGATTGGGTCAAACCCTGTTCCTGCACATGGTCGATACCGTAGGGGTGATTCACGCCATTATCCTCAGAATGCAGGCGCTATTGATGCCGGTGCAGATGCTGGTTTTTGCCGGGCACTGAGCGTAACGAGCCGGCGCTGGTCGAAAGCACAGCGCCGGATGTTACATCGGAAAGTCAATCATCAGCAGGGTCTGGTGCCCCGACGGCCACCTCGGGCGGAGCTGAGGCACCACGGATCATCCGCCAGCCTCTTTGCGCGCAGGAAAATGTCCATAGCAATACCAGGCTCCACCACAGCATAAAAAACCAATCGTTCTTGTCGGTGCCGTTCCACTCGAGCCACTCGAACACGTAAAACTCGGCGAATAAGTCCAGAGCGAGCAGGCCAGCAAGGCCTGCGATAAAACGGGTTCCCTCAAAAATCAGCTCTCTCATCACGCAATTAAACCGCCCAGTGAAATCTCGAATATACCGCCCTAACCCACCGGGCAAAAAAATAATCAGGGATGGTTTTGCGGCTTCAGCCCAACTCCCGCCCTTAGCGCTAAATCTGCCTCAATGGGGCTTTATTGCAAAGGCCTTGTGTATTTGGATCCGCTCCTGATCGCCTTGCGTATCGATCCACGGAGATGAGGGAGCTAAAGCATGTTTGCAGCGCAAGTTAGTGCGAGGCCTTTAATAGCGTTAAGGAGATTGAGTGGGATTCGCCGGTTCACTTGCCTGATAACGATACTACTTGTCAGCGGCTGCGGTACTGCCAGTATCGGCGATTACCGAGACCGGTCTCCCGCTTTTGTGCCAGAAGATTTTTTTAACGGTGCGCTTACCGCCCATGGCGTCGTGAAGGACTTCTCCGGGACTGCCATCCGTCATTTCAACGCAGACATTATCGGCTGCTGGTCAGACGGCGTCGGCACGCTGGATGAATCTTTCCTTTTCGACGACGGACAGCAACAAACGCGAGTCTGGACGCTGACACCGTCGGGCAACCAGACTTACATCGGCACCGCCGGCGATGTCGTCGGCGATGGCGCGGCGCGCTGGGAAGGTAACGCGATGTTTCTCGACTACACGCTGCGTATTGCGCTGGACGACAGCACCATCGATGTTCACATTGATGATCGTATGTACCGGATCAGCGAAAACGTCGTGGTTAACGAATCCAAAATGCGCAAGTGGGGGTTTGGTGTGGGAGAAATACTGCTCACCCTGATCCGGCACCCCGACCGGCCTGCTGACTGCCCCTCCTGACGAAGAAAGAGCGCCTGCAAAGCGACAACAGCACTTGGCCTGGCAGTTCATTTGTGCCAAGCCTAGCGTTGACCGATTAAAGCGCCACTGTGGACTTTAGCGCGTGACTGCATGGCCAGCGACGCCGCAAAGAAACCTTCCCTGCATGCTCGACCCGCGGCTCAAGTCATTCACCGGAGGAGAGGGCTCAGTGAGATAGCAAGAGCCAGCGGCAAAGCTGGGATCGATCAACCGCGTCCTTGAGACTCCCGATCGAGTGCCTGACCGATCGTCATGACCAGCAGTTGCCGGTGCGCAGCGGTCATTGTGTCTTCAGCCGCGTTCGACTCGAGGGTCTCCCTCAGCTTAACCAGTTCGAGTAACGCAACCCCCCGTGCTGAGGTGTCGTAATCGGACTTTGCCGACATCCCAGAGATGGTGATGAGTCTTTGCACATACTCCATTTGCAGATTACGCCGAAAACCATTGACTGCACCCTCCATGTCAGCCGAGAAAATAGCGGTTGTAAGATCCCCCACCATTTCGTCCAAAGGATACGTGTTGCCATACAGCGAGGTGTCGACAATCCGCCGCATTACAGTGGGATGAAGCAAATGGTCGAGCACCCGCTTTTGACTGCGGAGCACAGCCTCATGAATCTTGGGATCCTCGGTACCTCTGCCGTGCTCAAAACCCCGCCGCTCGGGCGCAGTGGTGCGCCACAACGCACCGTCCACCTCAAAAGCGTCGGGGGCAAAGAGATGCGTGGCGAGGGCGTTCATTGCTCTTTTTTGTTCACTGCGCTCAACGGGCTGTAACGGTTCACCACCTTGCGTCTGACCAACGACTGCGCGATCAACGTAGACACCCCCGATCCAACGGGAAATGACGCCGGCGCTGATGCCCCACAAACGCACGATGAGGGCCGTACCGTCTACGGTCTGTTGATAGGATTTGCCCGCATCCGGTGTCCAGGCCGCCATTTTATTCAAGGTGGTCTGCATCAACGCCATTTGTGACACCGCGTGGGCAATCGAGTCAGAGCTCAGATCATAAATATTGACCCGCGGGTCCATGCCCGTACCCGGGCTGCGCATATCGTCCGCATCATTGCCAAACGCCAGATCAGGCTCTGATGACCGCGCGGCAATGGCGAGCAATCTTGCTTGCTCCGCCTCAGGATCCTCAAGCGCTGGCGAGTAGGCATACTCGATATACCAGTCGTCGTAGGGACCGGGAGCGATGCTGTAAAACAGCGTTTGCTCCGCGGCGGTGGGCGCATAATTCACGGCGGGATAGTCCATCACAGATCCCGCCAGGATCCCGCTCTCCATCACCTGCGGATCCTGAATCTCCTCGATGTCCAGAATCTGGGTCGCCTTCATGTTGTGATTCATACCAAGGGTGTGCCCGATCTCATGCAGAATCAGGTAGTACATGCGATCGCGAACCAATTGCTCCTGAATCGCCGCGGCATTCCCCATCACATCGGCGGTTAAATCAGCAAACACACTCCCCATACCCAATACATTCTCTACCGAGCAGAGTTGCTCCGAAGGCCAGAGCACCGGTGGAGTAGCTGGCGCCTTCCCTTGAATCAGTTCGCGAGCCAAGGATGAGCGGTTAAGAAAGGAAAACTCCAGCATGATGTCGGCACCCAGTAACTGACCGGTCCGGGGGTTAGCGAAACTCGGCCCATAACCGCCAAACGGAGGGTTGGGTGATGAGGTCCAGCGCAGTACGTTGTAACGCAAGTCCCCCGCATCCCACTCGGCATCATTAGGCTGGATTTTTACCGCAACGGCATTGCTGAACCCGGCCTTCAGAAAAGCTTTGTTCCACTCCAGCGCCGCTGACTGAATCAGTGGGCGCCATTCAACCGGCGTCGTGTTTTCAATCCACCAGGTAATGGGCTCGATAGGGTCGGATATGGCTGCGTCGGGATCTTGCTTAACCAAATGCCATCGATTAATGACATCGCGATAAGGGGCTGCCTCGTTAGAGGTCAGATCCGTGATTTGCTGATTAAAAGACCCCAACCTGGGGTCGGCAGGACGCGGCTCATAATCGTTATCGGGCATTTCGATCAGGCTGTGTAGCGCTCTGATAGAGATATTACGTGGATCCGTTACGGCGTCTGACCCCCCGACGAGCGGTTTAGGGTTATAAAAGACGTACTCGACTTCAACATCGGTATTGAGGGGGTAACTCCGCAACGCCAGTATCTGACTTTTCTCGGCATTGAACTCACCTACCTTAAAGCCTGCCTTTGGGTCTGAGTCAGGATCTGGCGTTGGTGTCAGTCGAGTAAAAGCCTCCGATAAAAACAGGCTGTCTGTATCAATCAACAGCTCACCGGTTTCCTCGTCCTCGGCAAGAATCGGCTGCACGGCAAGTACCGCTCTCGTAATGTTGGCCTCTGACGCGCGGGAAATCGCGTTTTCGGGGTCAAAATAAAATGCGGTGTTCTCCCGGACGATGGCAACCTTGTCGAAGCGACGCTCGATGGTGAAAACAAAGCGGGGGCCGTAGGCACCGCGGAAGCTGCCCGCGTCTACAACACCATCCGCAACATGAACAAAATAAATATATTCTCTCTGAAGCTGATCTTGCCGAAGCAATAAAGTGGTCTCGCCCGTTTCGCGGTCTCGGTAAAAGGTAAACAACCCAGCAAACTCTGCGTCGCCTTCTATCAACTCGGCAATGGTCTTTTCTTCTTTAGACTCCTCTCCTTCCTCAACGTCGGCATCTTGTCCCAAAGCCAATGAGGCCGAAAAAAGCATCGCAAGTATCGTGGTCAACCATCTAAAGCGGTAAATCATCGCGGGGTCCTTTCAGTTGATATCAATCGACAGCGCTATCCGTTCGGCGCGTATCGACGCCCAAACCTATGACCCCGGAATGCGGGGCCGACTCAATGGTCAGCGCGCTTGGTTACTGCTGCTGCGGGCAAGAAACCGCAAGGATTGAACGGGTTTCATTAGTATTGTTTTGTCGTGCCCGCATGCACCGTTATGGTGCGGCAGTATAGCCATTGATCCCGCAAGAGCAATACTTTTAAGGCCCTTGGCGGATGATTGCGTCGCCGGGTGTCGCGATCGCCCATGTCTACTAGCCGCCATCAGCTACCCACGTACTGTGGTTGAAATCGGGGCTTTGAGAACAAGCCCTGTCTGTCAAAACCGATAAGTAACGCCGCCGATAATGTCGTTACGCGTGCCTCCCGCGCCTATTTCCAGCATCACCCCCCATTCAGGTGTCATCTGCCAATTGGCCCCGAGCGCCATATTCCATGCATCGCTGTTTTCCTCAATTAGACGGTAACTCAGCGTCGTGTTTTGGCCCGAACCCAATCCAGTATCAAAGACGATATCGCCCGCCACCTCGACCTCAGCCTTGAGGTAGGTCGCACCCAAAAATAAAGAAAGATCCCCGTAGGACTCGAGTTCTACGTTGAGACCCAGTCGGGGACTGACATTCAGCGCGTCGACATCCGTGTCCAGAATATCGATATCGCTCACAGCATAAACAATTGGCAGCACAACAAAGAATTGCTGCCATCCCATAGCCAGCGTGGTGCCAATTGACCAATTAGTGCCCTCATAATTGGGCTTGGCCGTGGCGGAGAGCTCAAGCTCACACAGATCAGGCGCCGTCAGGGGTCGACCGCACTGCTCCGGTAGCAAATCACTGCCGAGCACGGTGAGGGGCACCGTGGCCCGGCCATCAACACGCCCGACCGTGGCAAAAACATTCATAAAGGGGAACAGCCAGGCATCGAACTTCAGTTGAAGTGCGGTATTGCGCACCGAAGGATTTTGGAAATTGACCGCCTCGATGGGGCGATCAGCCTCGCCTTGCAAACCCAAACTCAGGTCACGAAGAATAAGATCCTGCTCGAAGGTTGCAGGCACCACACTGACGCCAAAGGGAAGCGGCAATTCGAAGCCCAACTCCGTGACCGCCTGCCCGAAAAAAGGCAGTGGATGATCCCAAATAACGGGCTCACCCTCCTCATCAACATTTGGCTCACCCAGTTCCCGGTCCTCTAGATGAGGAACCACAACCATAATATCGAGGCCGTCGTCTGCCTCCTCAAATTCATTTGCAGCGGCGAAGGGCATCAGGCAGATCAACGCAGTCACTAGATATCGACGCATTAGCACTGCCGAGAAAAGGGGCGAGGAAATAGAGCTTGGGCTACACATGAACCAAGCATACTGAGGCACTGGCTTCAGGACAAATCGAGCCGAGCTCGGGCGGCGATGGCCCCGATTTTAGGTTGAACTTTGTAGGCAGAAGGGATTGGTGCCGGAGATAGGAGTCGAACCTACGACCTTCGCATTACGAATGCGCTGCTCTACCAACTGAGCTACACCGGCACGGGCGCCGGATGTTAAGGAAAAGCCTCGTCGGGCTCAATACTTTTCTATGAATCTGTGTCTTTGATCACTTAGATCAACGTGGCGCGCAACGCGATCTCAGAGCGCAAATCGGGCCAAGCCGTCGCCAGAGGGACGCAGATTACTCAGCAAAGAACTGAACGATAGCGCCATCTGGGGTTTTAAGGGAAAAGAGCTGGACCTCTCCTAACCCACCTAGCTCAACCGTTCTAACATCGCGCCACAGCGCGCCGCCCCGCGCGAGTATCAACGCCCTTGCTACCGCAACGTCTTGCACGGGGTATCGGATGGCCAAAAGGCCGAGATTGGGGGCATCACATTGATGAGAGTAATCAAATCCATCCAAACCCATAATTTCGATCATTTCCATCCGCCCAAATTCACCCGGCACCGGGTACACGATGCCCGCACGATAGGGAACGGAAGTGGTGAGGTTGAGTGGTATCCCAATGGGAGACGGTGTGGGAACGTTATCAGTGTAGGGCTTCCCATTGAAAAACGTCGCAAACCCCAGGACTTGAGTAACATAGTCATAGGCGATATCGCGGTCCGCTACCATCTGCATGATATTGAAGGGTGCCGTCATACGCTCAAAGGCCGGAATGGCGTGAGGCAAGGGCGGGCTAAGACGCTCGTAGGTCTGCACCTGAACGCCATCAGGCCCCCGGTAAATCACCACGCGAAGATCGGATTTACCGAACTGTAGCGGGGTGATCGGCGTTTCGGTCCACCAGCCCAGTCGAATCGCATCATCGTAGATCGACTGCATGTCCTTTACCCGAATCATCAGGCTGAAGTAGCAGCCCGTGTCCCAGGCGCGCGCGCCGGGCCGCATGGGTTCCCGCCGCCCCGCGTTGCTAAAAGTCACCAAACGGATATGACCAAAATCGCCCCCCATGGGGGCACGGAGCAACAAGTATTCGCCATTCGCCCCAGCGTCGAGCCCCCAGGCTGCGATCGCAGAAGAAGACAACTGACCTCTGCTCAATTCCTCATAGCCCCCAATTTCTGTGAAGAAGCGAGCCGTGACGTCGGGATCAGTGACACTGACAACGACTTCGCGCCATGGCAATGTTGTAACGGGATCCACTGCTTTTGCGACCGGGGCAATGGCCCAGGTAAAAAGGTTGGTCACCAGCAGCACGCTGGCAACAAGCGCTCTGGTCCGGGTAGTAGACTCGATAGCAGACTTCACAATCGATGTGATCAAATGAGCTTTACCTTTCTCAGTGATAACACTTGTTCTTCGACATTTTCCCCACGCCCGCATTGAATGCATTGGTTGGGTCCAGTGACCGATAAAATGCCGCGTGGTCGGGCTCGGCGCGGTACAGGTGGCCAACGTTGTGCTCCGCGGGGTATTTGGCGCCGATCTCATCCAAGAGGCCCATCATTCGCGCTTTCACCGCCTCGGGCTCGACGCCTGCCCTGACAACAAAATCCCAGTGAAACACGTGACACATAAAGTGGCCGCCGCGGTAAGGGGCCGCACAGTCATCGAGGAGGTCTTCCGGCAGGAACTCATACCATTTGGGATAGTTGCGCGGCAGTGCCACATCAAAGGTGACCATGCCATTTGTTTCTTTGGCATGGACCAGGTTGTAGCGCGCCGGTGAGCCACCCGCGACGAGCCGATGGAGCAACGCCGCATCCCCCTCTTTGGGCGAGCACTCAAAGAAAGCGCCCACATCCCCCACTCTGGTGACGTCGTGTAGCACCTGCCGGATTTCGGCAATGGCGGTATCGGCGCCCACCAAGATCAGGTGATGCTCGTAAGCCGCGCGGTACGCTCGCATACGCTTGGGGAGGTGGTCGGGCCAGAGTTGCGCCAGTCGGTGCAAGAGATGATCCGCAGGGAGGTTAGGAAGGCCGGGAACCTTGTCGAGCCAACGATCAAACGCTGCCTTGATACGGTAGAGCCTGGGCAAAAACCCCGTCCCTAGATACTTTATGATAAGAAACATGTCCTTGCAGTACTGGTCTGCACCGTCAAACCAGCTCTGATGCATGTACTCACCCATCTCGGGTAGCTCAGCGCACTCTGAAAGCAGGCGCCGGCGGATCTCATTGAGCTGCTCGGGGTCGTTGGTCCCCACATAAAAGACCTGCTCCGCCTTGGGTTTATCGAAGGTATCTACCCGCACAGCAAACACGGCCAACTTGCCCGCACTCCCACTGGCCTCATGGAGTCGCCGCTGGTCTGAATTGAAGCGGGCTGGGGTAGTCGCCTCGATCTCGCGAACCCGCTGGATGTACTCGGGGTCAGAAGCGAGACCTCCGTCTAACGCTACCGCTTGAGGATCAAAGCTCCCCGCGTCCAAATTACCCAGGATCTCTTCTGGGGTCTCGCCGAGGTTGATGCCCAAGTGGTTCACCAGCTGTAGCTCCCCTTGTTCGGTCAGTCGAGCAAACAGCGAGAACTCGGTATAGGCAGGCCCACGCTTTACCAAGCTGCCGCCAGAGTTATTGCAAATACCCCCCACCACTGAGGCGCCAATACACGACGAGCCAATGACCGAATGGGGGTTCTTGTTGAAGGGGGCGAGCATTTCCTCGAGTCGATACAACGTGCCGCCTGCAAAAACCAACGCCTGTTGGGCATCGCACAGCGGGATACAAGTATCGAGCTTGAGGGTGCTGATAATGACAATCTCCCGGTCGTAATCCTCACCGTCCGGAGTAGAACCGCCCGTAACGCCGGTATTTGCCGCCTGGCAGATCACGATGCAATCCGCCGCGACACAGGCCTTGAGCACCTGCCAGAAATCGAGGAGTGAGCCTGGCTCAAAAACGGCGAGTGCCGATCCACTGCCAAAACGAATGCCTGTGGTAAACCGCTTGATCTGATGTGATGCTCGAATGACGCGAGTCGTCGGAACAGCAGCAGCGAGTTCGTCAATCCAGCGGGTATCCATGGCGCTCAATTTATCTTGATTAACCGGTGATTAATCGATGGGA
>Ga0181567_10002045_pt1 | contig 15181 bp, 16 predicted proteins | sample 101ome_14_FD_133761 | JGI IMG/M metagenome (GOLD analysis project Ga0181567, IMG submission 133761) | Coastal salt marsh microbial communities from the Groves Creek Marsh, Skidaway Island, Georgia - 101403AT metaG (megahit assembly) | ecosystem: Environmental > Aquatic > Marine > Intertidal...
CCTCACGATCACCAAGCAATTCATCATTCGCATAATAAAGCGCATCCCCTTTCTTCTTCACCGCTTCTAGTATAAAATCACGATCAGCCTTCAATTCATCACTCGCCAAACGCAACGCATCCCCATTCTGCTTTACCGCTTCCATCACCACCTCACGATCACCACGCAATGCCTCACTCGCATACTCCAACGCATCCCTATCGTTCTTCACCGCTTCCATCACCACCTCACGATCACCACGCAATTCCTCACTTGCAAACCCCAAAGCACGACCATTCTGCTTCACCGCTTTTAGGACCACCTCACGATCATCACGAAATTCACCAGCATCCCTATACCAAAAATGTGGTCTTGATCCTGCTCCTGGTCTTGGTTGTGACCCTATACCTGTAAATGAATTCATAATTTTACCTTCCTATTTTTTAAATAATAACTGTAAACACATTTTTTAAAAAACTACAAACACAAAAGTCAATAGTTTAATAGCAAAAAACCTTGTTCTTGTTGCTGATGACATTCCTGATGGTATTGTTATAACACTCTCATTTTTTTAATTAAAAAATTATTAATTAAAAAATTCTTTGTTAAAAAAACAAAAAAAACAAGTTAATAAAAACTTTAAAGTAAATTCTTATTGTTGTCAAGCCGTATTTGAATCGGTTGCGGCCAAGAACTCTCAGGCACCCTATCAAAGTGGTCCAGAGCGCTCATAACACCTGTTTTCAATAGGCTAGCTCCCATCACCACCTCACGATCACGCTTCAATATTTCCACCAATTCTATTTGGTACATGTTGAATATGATCGGGAGTTGATAATTTGGGAGGGGGTCACGATTGGCCCATAATATAGTGTGGGTAAGATTTTTCGAGCATTAAATCACTAATTAGCCCCTAATTAGAAGCAGTGGGCAACTATTTCTACCCCGATACAACCTGCCGATCAGCAATAATTTGAGCAACCCCATCCGGATCCAGTAGCGTACTAATATCCCCTAAATCATCCACATTACCCGCCGCAATGGCACGTAAAATTCGCCGCATGATTTTACCCGACCGCGTTTTAGGCAGCCCTGAAACAATCTGAATACAATCGGGCTTGGCAATAGGCCCTATCGCATCTCGAACACACGCCATAAGCTCATCGCACACTCGCACATCCGAACGAGCCTCCATTAAACAAACATACGCATAAACACCTTCACCTTTAATGGCATGCGGAACACCCACAACAGCAGCTTCCGCCACCATTGGATGCGCCACCAAGGCACTTTCAATTTCAGCCGTTCCCAACCGATGCCCCGAAACATTTAACACATCATCCACTCGTCCCGTTATTTTATAATTACCCTCGGCATCACGGGTGGCCCCATCCCCTGTAAAATAATACCCATCAAATCGTTTGAAATAGGTGTCTAAAAACCGTTGGTGATCCCCCACAATTGTACGCATTTGACCCGGCCAGGACTCAACCAAACATAAAAACCCATCGCATGCCCCCGCCAAAACCTGTCCCGATTCATCCACAAGAACCGGCTGAATGCCCGGCAGCGGCTGCATGGCAAAGCCCGGTTTTGGATCTGATATATGACCCGGAATCGGCGCAATTAACACTCCCCCCGTTTCCGTTTGCCACCACGTATCCACCACATGAACCTTACCATGCCCCACCGCATCCCGATACCACTGCCACGCAACCGGGTTAATGGGCTCTCCCACGCTACCCAATATCCGTAAACTACGTCGGTGTGTTGTGCCCAGATAGTCATCGCCAGCCGCCATCAATGTTCGAATGGCCGTTGGTGCCGTATAAAAAATACTCACATTATGCCGATCCACAATCTCCCAACACCGCGCCGCATCTGGATAGGTTGGAACCCCTTCAAATATCACGCTTGTTGCGGCATTAACTAAAGGGCCATACACCCCATACGTATGGCCCGTAATCCACCCAATATCAGCAGTACACCAATACACATCCGTAAGTTGATAATCAAACACACACTGATGCGTCATAGCCGCATAAACCAAATACCCCCCCGTAGTATGCACAATACCTTTGGGTTTTCCTGTTGAACCCGATGTATACAAAATAAACAAGGGATCTTCAGCATCCATAGGGACCGGATCACAATCGGCATCTACCGTTGGGGCCAGTGCCGAATACCGATAATCTTGCCCGGATACCCACTGATCCGACGGCCCATCCCCAAACACCAACACCGTCATATTCGCTAACCCATCCACAGCTTGGTCTACATTGGCTTTTAAAGCTACCGCTTTGCCACCCCGCCATGACACATCGGTAGTAACCACCCATTGGCTTTGGCAATCCACAATTCGATCTCGCAAGGCCTGAGCTGAAAATCCCCCAAAGACAACTGAATGTACAGCTCCAATCCGCGCACATGCCAGCATGGTGTACACCGCTTCCGGAATCATGGGCATATACACGGTCACCACATCGCCACGCTGAACACCCAGTGCCCGTAAACTATTGGCAACTCGGCACACGGCTGCATGCAACTCTGAATATGTAATACGAATAGATTCCCCAGGAGTATCGGGTTCCCAAATAAACGCGGTACGCTCTGCATAATTAGTCAAATGCCGATCCACAGCGTTATAACACGCATTTAACTGCCCCCCCAAGTACCATTCAATTTGGGTATGATCAGAACCATATTGGGTGTTACGAACCGTATGAAACGGTTGAAACCATTCCAAACGTTCGGCCTGATCCGCCCAAAATTGATCAGAAACAGTATCTGGGGTATTTATCAGGGCATTCATATGAGAGTCAGTATATCATAGACAATAGGCACTGTTATTCAGCTAAAACAACGGCGTGCACCGGTTGATCATGCGGCTCCACGGGCAGTTGATCCAGCACATGCTGAGGGTACACCACACCAATCGCAACCGTCGGGTGATCCGCCAATAGTTGATCATAAACCCCACGGCCACGCCCCAACCGATTCCCCTGCTTATCCACAGCCACGCACGGAACGAGTATGGCATCCAGTTGTGTAACAATCGGCGACTCGATACCCGGCGCCAAGCAGCCATCCTCGCCACGCACTAGGCCTGTTTGCCTCGGTACAAATACCCGAAATACATACCGGTCCGCATCCGAATCATAAACCGGCAACGCCAATGGAACCGAAACCCTATCAATAAACTGCGCTAAACTGGGCTCAGAGGGCAACGCCATATACACCCCAATGCGCTTGGCCTGTTTCACGGCAGGTTGCTGCAAAATTGCGTTTGCCAAAGCAACCGGATCATACTGACGCTGCTTTGCTGCAGTCAAAAGACTCTGACGAATCTGGGCTTTAGGCGTCACGACCAGTCCGTATACACCGGACAATACCCCTTACGTTGCAACAAGGCATCAATCGCTTGGACACTGCGTGCATCGGAAATATCAAATTGGACCTCGGTATCTTGGCCCGAGTATCCACCCGGATTGGTTTTTGAGGCCGCAGACAGTGTTGTAATGCCCAATGGAATTAAATGATCCCGCAACTGGGCTGGCTCTCGTGTGGACAGCGTAATACCAATATCCGGAAATACCAACCGAAACGCCGTAATTAAGCGCACCAAATCAGCATCCGATACCGGGTAATCAACGGTATATTCACCAAACATACCCTGAATGCGCGGAAACGATACCCCAAACTGAATGGAACCGTAGCGGTGCTGCAAACGGGCCAAATGAGTGCTCAAACACAACGCTTCGTACCGCCAATCATACAAACCCAGCAAGGCCCCCACATTGATGCGATAAAATCCAGCAGAACACCCCGACTCCACGGCCGTTAGTCGCCAATCGTAGCGGCGTTTTTTACCCCGCAAGTGATGATTTAAATAGGTTTCCTTATGATATGTTTCTTGGTATAGCGTTAAGCTATCCGCACCGGCTTGAATCAACGTTGCATATTCCGGTTGCGATAACGGCTGCACCTCAACACCAACGGAATCAAAGGTTTGCTTCGCCAGACGAACTGCTTCGGCAATATAATCAGCGTCTACGCTACCCGGCGCCTCACCCGTCAGCAATAGTACATGCCGAAACCCTTGCCGATGCAAAACCCCCAATTCAAGCTGAAGCTCCGCCATGCTGAGTGTTTTTCTGGGGTATTCGTGTTCCATGCTAAACCCACAGTAGGTGCATTGGTTGTAACACAAATTGGATAAATACAAGGGAGCAAATAGCTGAATCGTATACCCAAATCGCTGCACAGTACGCGTATGCGCCGTTTGGGCAAGCCATTCAAGATCCACACGAGGATCAAGTAACGCCGGCATATCCGCCAACGACCAGTGTGTTGCCGAATACAGTGCATCGATATCCGCCAATGTGGGCGTTGCCATTAATAAAGGCGCTACGTCGGCGTGATGGTGAAAAACGCTAGTCATGCAAGAACTGAGTCAAGGTACCCGTTGTGGGGGAACTTGCAGAAGCGATTTGACCCACTCGGGGCATCCCCGAGATGTAGGCCAGACGGCCCGCTTGGGTGGCCAATCGAAAGGCCGTAGCATAGGCTTCAGGGTCCGGGGCTGTTGCAATAGCCGTGTTAACCAAGACGGCATCGGCGCCCAATTCCATCACGCGAGCGGCTTCTGAGGGCTTGCCCAGCCCGGCATCCACCACCACCGGAACGGTGGATTGTTCAATAATAATGCGCAACATTGCTTCGGTTTGTACCCCCTGGTTAGACCCAATGGGCGATGCCAATGGCATGACGGTTGCACACCCAACACCTTCCAGCTGTTTGGCCAATAGGGGATCCGCTTGAATGTAGGGCAACACAACAAAGCCGTCTTTAACCAAGGCTTCCGCTGCTTTTAGAGTTTCATGCCCATCGGGGAGCAGGTATCGGGCATCGGGGATGACTTCTAGCTTAACCCAGTGGGACACGCCGGTTGCTCGAGCCAATTGCGCCAAGCGAATGGCTTCTTCAGCGTTTCTCGCTCCGGATGTGTTGGGCAAAATGCAGTACTGATCTGGGGAAATAACGGTGAGCATGTCGTCTTGCGGTTGGTTTAAGTCAACACGACGAAGGGCTACAGTAACCAGCTCGGTATGCGCAGCCGCCAAGGCTGAACGCATGCTTGCCATGCTGCTAAATTTGCCGGTACCCAGTAACAATCGGGATTGAAAGGCCCGGTCAGCAATCACCAACGAATCGTTTGACATTGTCATAAGTGCCAGTGTACACCAGATGGCAACCTGGCGTTAAGCCTAATGCCTTGATTGCACCTAAGCAATCGTTGTATTATTCAAAATGTTTTCACACAAGTTATTCACTATTTTTGAAAAACAAAAAGTTCTACATGGAGGTAATTATGGGTAGTTGGTTAAATTGTTTGCCTTGTTTTAAACAGAATCTACCAACGCATTCGCCTGGTAAACAGTGGTATACCGATGGTCCTGACAGCCCCGGAACAGCAGCAAGAAACCGAGCCGCTGAATTGAGCCAAGATGTGAATACTGAAGATTTGAATAATGCAACCAGCACTAAGCCTAGCAAGTGTAAACCGCAGTGTTTTCCATGTATACCATTGAATATTTTTTTATGTATATCACGGAATAGTACTAAACCAACCAATCCCTCGACAAAAAGTGAAGACCCTGTCGAAGACACCGTGGATAGTAAAGCAAGCACAACGACACCCAGCGATAAACCAGCTGATGATATTTGCATTTAACTTTAGACTGTCAATCGTTACGTGTAAACGATTCTACGACTACCAAATGGGAGGTGAGGCATATGGGGCAGAAGCAATAGGCGATGATAAATCGCAAACTGCATCGCATCCATATTCTGCTTCGACATAAGGCTTCTTCTGGTGATAATGGTTTTTCTACTACTACTTCTTTCAATTCTTCTGATTGTTTTCTAATTACTTCTGGATCTGGTACTGGAAAAACTTGGCTTGACGATGCCCCTGGTGATGGAGTAGGCCACACACTGCGTGACTCGCTGGAGAGTCTCTACCTAGTTGTTGGGCAAGGAAAGCTTAATAGCCATTGTAAAATTGAACAATTTTTCATATTTTCATCATTAGAATCAGACTCAATAACATGGGTTTTATCAGAAGTTTCAAGAAGATCCTCAAAACAAGTAATCGGTTGCAATCTAAGTCGCCCACTTATCGTTGAGTGAACGCGCTTCAAACAGTTTAGATCTTCATCTTTCTGGCGTGTAGCCTTACGAATATCCCCAGACTGCTTCAATCGATCAGATGCAAAGAAAAATGATTGCCAAGAACTTTTCACAGCGGCTTCAACTACGTCTGAATCATCTTTCAGCGCATCCGATGCGTACTCTAAAACTAAGCCGGATTTTTGAACCGCGTTCAGCACTAATGCCTTGTTGTTTTTTATATTATCAGGCAAAAACTCCAAGGTTTTGGGTTCCTTATCGAGAGCCATAGACGCAAATTTTGGATCTTCTTTAAGACTAATATCTGCCCAATAAATTGCTTCCGGATTCCGATTAATCGCAGCAATAACAACGTCTTTATGATCTGCAAACTGTGGGAAATTAGCCAAGCATTTTCCGTTAGATTGAACGCATTTCAAAGCCTTTGTCAAATCATCTAGTTTTTGTTTTTCTATCACTACCGCCAGAGCAGGCGGAATACTACCTTGTGTCGATAATGCACGGTATGCAGGGTTTTGATAGGCATTAGATCCGTTTATCATAAAAGCTCCTCTTGATTTTATGTAATGTAAGATTAAGACTATATCTAAAATTTAATCAAGTTAATTAATCAATTTAAAGTCTTTAATCAAAATGGTACACTAAGTAGACGATTATGGGAATCCGTCAAACCACTATTGCGATTGCAGACATTAACACCACAGACTACGAATCCAGCTTCCCCAAACATCTAGCCACGCCACCACGCGATCACACTTCAATTCCTCTGCGGCATATCGCAACGCATCCCCATCCTTCTTCACCGCTTTCATCACCAACTCACGATCACTCTTCAAATCGTCACTCGCATACTCCAACGCACGCCCATATTACCCACATTGATCACGGCAGGTAGACTAGGCCACTATCCCCCCGGCCAAAATCCCCTAAAAGCCCCCTAAAGCCCCCTAAATCCCCCTAAATCCCCCTAAATCCCCCTAAAAGGGGACTTTTGTGCATTTGGATTGCGAAATTACTTTATCTAAACTTGACCCAATGCTATGGTGCCGTCTAAACGTCACACCCCCATGCCTCTTTATTGAGATTATCAGTATCACAAGTCCCCTTTAGGGGATTTAGGGGCCTAGGGGTTAAGTACCCAGATGCAACAAGTCCCCTTTAGGGGATTTAGGGGCCTAGGGATTAAGTGCCTAGAGGTATTTGGGGGACATCAATCCTTCTTCTAGAAGGTAGCCCATAACTAGGAGTAGCCGATGGTAGCAAATTTGGTTTTGTTTTTATAATTTTAACCCCCCCCTAATTATTTTTAAAAAATGTCAATGCAATAAATTTGTAAAAATTGTACTAATTATTATCACAAATGTCAACAATTTAATAGATCAAACGCTAATTCTGATAGATACTATTATTTTGATTCCGAAAAAACTTCATGGGCTTTTTTACCTAAAGCTAGGTTTTTGTCCCGGACGCTATGTCAAAACAGTCCAGGGGAACTATGCTACCCATTTGCAATGGGCTAAAAAATACGTCCAACTAGCGCAATGCTATCGAAATAAGTGAGCATTAGCTGTCGCCTGCATCTCATAATCACCCTACAATTCCTCACTCGCAAACCCCAACGCTTCCTCTACATTCTTGAGCTCATCATCAGGCTCTACAAAGCCTGTTTGAAAAAGAAGAGCGGCTGCCGCCCGCACCTCACAATCACCCTGCAATTCCTCACTCGCAAACACCAACGCACCCCCATTCTGCTTCACCGCTTCCAGAACCACCTCTCGATCACCACGCAATTCCTCACTCGCATCCCACAACGCAAACCCATCCTGCCGCACCGCTGCCATCACCACCTCTCGATCACCCTTCCATTCCTCACTCGCAAACTCCAACGCATACCCATTCTGCTTCACCGCTTCCATCACCACCTCTCGATCACCACGCAATTCCTCACTCGCCCAACGCAGCGCATCCCCATTCTTCTTCACCACTTCCAGCACCACCTCTCGATCACCACGCAATTCCTCACTCGCAACAAGCCCCAACGCAAGCCCATTCTGCCTCACCGCTTCCATCACCACCTCTCGATCACCACGCAATTCCTCACTCGCATGCTCCAGCGCAAGCCCATTCTGCTTCACCGCTTCCAGAACCACCTCTCGATCACCACGCAATTCCTCACTCGCATGCTCCAACGCAAGCCCACTCTGCTTCACCGCTTCCAGAACCACCTCAGGATCACCACGCAATTCCTCACTCGCAACAAGCCTCAACGCACGCCCATTCTGCTTCACCGCTTCCATCACCACCTCACGATCACCACTCAATTCCTCACTCGCATACTCCAACGCATCCCCATTCTGCTTCACCGCTTCCATCACCACCTCTCGATTACCCTTCAATTCCTCACTCGCATACACCAACGCACGACCATTCTGCCTCACCGCTTCCATCACCACCTCTCGATCACCCTTCAATTCCTCACTCGCCCAACACAACGCAAACCCATTCTGCTTCACCGCTTCAATCGCTTCCGCAGCTTCACAAGATCTAATATATAACATTATCTGGCAATCAGAATTAATCGTTTCATCATCACGCAGAGGTTTTTCTCCAAGTAATAACCGTTGTTGTCCAACTGGAACCCCAATTTTATCTTCAATTTGTTGTTTTAAATCAATCACCTTACTATTACGATTAATCGTAAATTTAATTTCTTGAGAAGACATTTGCAAGATAATAATATCGATCGGATCCCACACAACAGCTACAGCTGTAGATTGCACTGCTACTGCTGGTGGTGTTATTTCTGGTGATCTTGGTGATACCGCTGATCTTGGTGATCCCGCTTCCCGTCTTGATGATACCTCTAGTTGTTGTGTTGCTGATACTGATGATACTGATGATACTGATGATACTGATCCCGTCATTACAATGTACTCCTTTTTTTAATTAAAAATAAACATTTATTAAATTATATATTGTTAAATATATATTAAATTTAAAATAAATTTTGATTTTTTTCAATACTAATTTAAATCGAGTATGGTCAAGAATTCTCAGCAACACCCTATAAACGATCTAATAAACATTGGACCGGGCTTAACTGGCATAGGTTTAATTGGTTTGGTCACGGGAAGCCTTCTCGGCTCAGCTTCTTCTGGAACATCAGGGAGCCGTTCTGTTTCAACTGTTGGTAGTGTAAGTCCACGGCGTTCTGCTAACCCCCCCCCCTCTTTTTTTACTTTGTATCATAATCTCTCCTCTATTTGTTTTTGTTATAAATTAAAACAGACACGCGTTAATCAAGCAATTTAAAGTATTCAGCTAAAATGGTACACTAAATAGACGATTATGGGAATTTGTCAAACCACTATTGCGATTGCAGACATTAACACCACAGACTACGAATCCAGCTTCCCCAAACATCTAGCCACGCCGCCACGCAAATCGCTGCTTCAGTCAATGCATCAAACCGGAATCCTATCGCCCATATGGGTAACCCCTACCGCAGATGGCTATACGCTACTAGACGGCTACCAACGCTTAACACACTGCCCCAGCACGCATATCCTGGCCAGCCTAATACCCGCGTCTGAATTTGAGCAATACACGCTCATGCTCGAGGCCCACGCAGAAAAACTAAACCGTTCAGTGATGCAAAAAGTCTTGTTTTTATTAAACTGGAAATCCACGACGGCCTCATTGGCCGACCACTGCGCCCCCTTGGGCCTTCAGCATTACAACGCACTGCTCGTTCACAGTAAAAAAATCGCTCAGCTACCCCAAACAATTCAAACCCGCTGCCACCAACACGCCCTAAGTTTTGCCGTGTGCTTGCGACTGGCTTCCTATACCCAAGAGCTCTTGCATACTCTAGAAACAGTCGTTGCGTCTGTACACGTATCCAGCAGCAATTGGCTTCGCATTGCCGATCAATTGCATGACTTATCTAAACGTCACAATACACCCGCATCCGCCATCCTTGCTGAGCCAGACACGCAGCACATTCTCAAGACCCAGGGAGCTTCCGCATTAATTCAGCATCTAAGCAACCAAGTCCAACCCACCGTGCATACCGTCAATGCCCAGCTAACCCAACTATCTCAAACCGCACCTGACGGCATTCAAATTCAGTGGGACCATAGCTTGGAAAATCGCCAATTGGCCCTGCATTGCACACTCAGAGACCCGCACGAACTCAACCACTTAAGCCAACAACTTCAAAAGGCTGAACCCGTAGTATCCAGCATGATGGCATTACTATGAGCCGATACTATCGCGACGGCAAAGCGAAGATCCACTATATCCCCAAAAAAGGCGATGTCATGGACACCTGTGCCACCATTAGCAACAAATATGTATGCTGCAATGTTCAAGTTATTAAAACCGTAAGCAATTGCCCCTTTGATTGCAGCTACTGTTTTTTACAAGACTACCTCAACGACGGCAACACCAAAGTCATTCAAGACATTGACGCCATCATGGCCAATGTCCACGAAAAAGTGGATCGAGAACCCAACCGGCTCTTTCGAATTGGCACCTGGGAACTGGGCGACAGCCTCGCATTGGAGGTTCAAACCGGTCAAGCGGCGGCGCTCATTGAGCGATTTCGAGACAGCCCCAATGCCTTACTGGAGCTAAAAACAAAATCCGATGTAGTCGCCCCCATTTTAACCCTAGATCACGGGCAAAAAACCGTTGTGTCTTGGTCGCTAAACACCCATGCCGTAGTGAATGCCGAAGAACATAAAACCGCGCGACTAGCGGATCGATTGGCCGCCATGAAAGCGGTTTACGATGCCGGCTACCTGGTGGGCGTGCACATTGACCCCATGATTATTCATGATAACTGGGAAGCCGAATACACCGATTTAGTGGATCAATTGTTTGCACACATTCAACCCGATCGATTAGCCTGGCTATCCATTGGCTCCTTGCGATTCAAACCCGAAATGAAAAAGAAAATGGAAAGCAATTTTCCAACGTCTTCACTCACTGCCGCTGAAATGGTACTGGGGGATGATGGCAAATTGCGATACCCAAAACCCATTCGAAACCAGATGTATGCCCATATTTTGGCCGATCTTTACCGATACCTGAAGCCAGAAACCCTCATTTACTTCTGTATGGAACGCTGGGACATGTGGCAACGGTTTTTTGGAGAAGGCCCCCACTACACCGCCATGCACTATGGGCACTTATACCCACTGCCCCAGTCTATTCAAGAACTTGACTACCATTTTGCCCGATCACTCACGGATCGATACCCCCATCTAAATCTACCCATCCCCCACCCAGACAACTATCTCTAATCAACACCCAAACCGCCCCTCTATTTTTGACACTAATTAAGCCATTTTTAAAATAAATTGTTGACATTTGTATCGAATTTTATTATAATTCCAGTTGTGTTTTTAAAAATAAAACAGAGAAACACATAAAATCAAAAATATTAGAAGGGAAAAATAGAAGGGGAATTAGAAGGGAAAAATGAAAAAACTAAACTTGCACACTAAATTTATCATCGCTGTATTCATCGGTTTATACACAACCAATGGATTTGCCGAGCTGCATTACAACATTCACGAAAACGCTACGGATGAAGTAAACACGACACACAATAAACAGACTCGAAAACCCAACTGGGGCATGTGGCAAGTACGACTATATGGTGGGCTACCCCTGGGACCCGGGCCATACCAAAGCAGCCAACCGCCAGCTAAATCGGTTGAGGAATACTATATTAATGGAAATGGAAATCCAAATTACACAGTAAGCCTAAAACCAAGCAAACGGTTTGGGTATGAACAAGGCATTGAAATTAGCCGGCAATGGCTAAGCCCTCAACTATGGGTTGTCGCCGGATACGGGCATACCGTTGTTCATGAATATCGTCCAGGGGTTACCATAAAGATGCCAGTTATATATGCACATATTAGTATGGAGGGTACTGCCCCTACTTACCACAATAATAGCAACGAGTACGAGACATTTAACTTATCCAACAGTGGTAGCAGCAAATACATCCACGCCGGCCGGTTGGGAGTGCGCAAATCACTGTACGCCAAACACGCATACAATACCCAGTTTGACCTGTACATTGGCGGAGGGCTCGTGATTAGCACAGCCAGCATTTATGGGAAAAACTACACGTTACCAAGACAAAATCTAATTGAATCTAGTGCGGATAATGCTCTCAATAATATCAAGAGGGAAGATCTTATTATTCAACCCCGGCAATTCTATTACACCAATAATCAAGTATCCGTATATGGCGAATTGGGGGCTATGCTCAGCATAAATTCGATACTAATTGGCACGCAAGCCAGATTTCAAGAAAATCCAGGGGAGCTATCCGTAGATGAATATGGTCGGAAACGACTAACCAAAGAACGAACCCTCGTTGGTACCGTATTTGCAGGCATAACATTTTAAAGAAATTAAAAATTAAAAAAGGGGAGACACATGAGAGTACAAAACAATTCAGAATCAGCTAGACCAGCATCAGCTAGATTAGCATCAGCTAGATCAACATCAAGCCAAACGAAAAATGGCGTGAAAACAAAACCATTTACAAAAAGTCAGACCTCCCCTATACCAGCATGGGGGCCTAATCCAGTCACTCCTACCAATCAAAAAATTCAAGAGGCTTATCAGTTTAATGAAAAATCTAACGAACTCATGATTAAACTCGGGGAAGACTGTCCACAACAATTAATTAAACTAAAAAATATTATAAATGAGCAAATAAACCAATACAGCGTCAACCCAAAAGACACAACGTTACCAGGGAGAATTTTAACAAAATCACAATTGCTGCTTAACTTAAGCACAGCGTGCTATTTAAACAAAAAAATAAACGGAAAAAGTAAAGAATTAGGAAACAAACTAACTAATACGCTTAATAAATTGAATAAAGTTCTAAGTGATCGATTACGTATTGACCAGATTAGCCAACAAGCAACCGAAATCAAGCAAGAAGTATCCAAACACTATATACAATTTGTTCTAGACAAGCATAAGGATAGCGATTCTGAAACAATTAAAGATATTTGTGAAAAAATAGAAAATCCTAAATCAGGTGATCCCAACAACTTACTCAATAGGCTTACAGAACTCACCCAAGTATTGGATGAAACCCTTCAAACAAAACACTTAGCGATTCAAAACAAAATTTTAACCACTATTCATGAGGCTCTTTCTTCTGAAAAACCACTAACTAAGGACACTGTAGACACCATTGCTTTGAATGCTAAGTTATTGACTCAACACTACACCACACTAAGTAAATTTCCTCAACGACTTCAGGCATTAAAAAAAGATGGCGTTATTCATAAGGACCTAAAAAACCAGTTAGTAAACCTAACAAACAATACTTTATTAGAACATTTGCTCAATTCAGCGTCTGTTACTCCTGAGTTGAACCAAGCAGTAAATCAGCTAAATTATTCAATCGGTCAATTTGAAACAATCGCCAAATTAAAAAAAGAAGCTAAAACTATTGACACAACGATATTCAATGAAAACTTAAATAACCATGAAAACAATCCAAACCAATTATTTGCCAATCCGATTAATTGTATTGAAAGTTCATTAGAAGTACAGAAATCAATTAGTCAAGCAAAACGATTTCTAACAAATTTAGATAATTACAGAAAGACAATCACGTGTTTGGAGCATTTAAAGAGCGCTGCAAAAAGTAATAACAATTTAGATCAAAAACAATTAAAGACAGATATTGACCAAAGCATCGCTGAACTAAAAAAATTCAACCATAACCCTCCAGTGTTATTTGAATTTGATAACGATACGGTGACTCACTATACCTGCAATCAAAAATCAATAACGGAGCTATTAGAAAACATCACAACAGACAACATAATGGACAATCTGTATCAAAAACCAGTGTTTGCTGAAAATACTAGACCTAGCGTTACAGTTGCCTGGGGAGAGCAGAAAGATGCTAAGAGAAGTAGAGCTGGTAGTTCAGCTGCTATTAGTATTTTACAAATCGCTACTCTACTTATGGCAGCAACTACTGCAGACGCACAGCCATCAGGTTTTATGGGAATAATGCCAGCAACAGGTTCACGTGCAGATGGATCAAGCACCAGACCTAAAACTACGAGTAAAATAGGTAATCTCAGAGGATCCGGGCAAAAAAGTTCATCAAATTGGCAATATGCTGTTGAGAATTCAAAAAATTCTGGTACTAAAGACGCTGCTGCACTATACTTAGCCGATGCAATTTGTGTTATAAACAACTTCAACTATGAACAATACATTAGTATAAAAAATAGTATTTTAAACAAACTTAACATTGAACTTGAACATATTGATATTAACAACATTGAACAGGCTGTAACTGCTATTTTAGATGATGGCCACGGTGGCCAGCTTGACTTGAGCGAAAAACATATTGCAAATTGCTTGGATACGAATGAAAATTTCGATGCCGCTATTCAGTGTGCATTCACAACATCGGTCACGCTAACAACTTCACCAAGCACAGGTACCACCACATCATTAACAATCACAACAACATCAAAAACATCAACATCAACATCAACCACCACAACAACGATCACACCAACATCGACAACAAAAACAGTAACAGAAACAAGTACATCAACAACAGGCACCACAACCGCCACCGCCACTACCACCGTGACTGACACAACAACAGGCACATCAACAACCTCAACAACGACAACAACATCCACCACATCGCCCACGTCAACCACCACGACTACACCCACCACCACCACAACCACAACCCTATCAACAACACCCACCACCACCACCACCACCGTGACCACAACCAACACAGCAACCGGAACCACCACCGCCACTACCACCGTGACTGACACAACAACAAGCACATCAACAACCTCAACAACGACAACAACGCCCACCACATCAACCACATCAAGCTCAAGCACCACCACGACTACACCCACCACCACCACAACCACAACCCTATCAACAACACCCACCACCACCACCACCACCG
>Ga0181567_10002061_pt1 | contig 15127 bp, 13 predicted proteins | sample 101ome_14_FD_133761 | JGI IMG/M metagenome (GOLD analysis project Ga0181567, IMG submission 133761) | Coastal salt marsh microbial communities from the Groves Creek Marsh, Skidaway Island, Georgia - 101403AT metaG (megahit assembly) | ecosystem: Environmental > Aquatic > Marine > Intertidal...
ACCAACATCAACCAATGTTTTCATTTTTTGATGTATTTTTGGAATCGCTTGAAAAAATTCAAATGCTTCATCTACACTCATAGCAAGAACATCTGAAATATTTTTTCCTTTGTAAGAAACCTCTAAAGTCTGTTGATTATATCTAGTTCCATTACATGTGTCACACTTTACCATAATATCAGGTAAAAAATGCATCTCTATTTTTATTTCACCTTCACCTTGACACTTTTCACAACGGCCACCTTTAACGTTAAAAGAAAATCTTGAGGTTGTATATCCCCTTATCTGAGCCTCTTTAGTTTGTGAAAATAAATTTCTAATCTCATCCATTACTCCAGTGTATGTAGCTGGATTTGATCTAGGTGTTCTTCCAATTGGACTCTGATCAAGATAAATTACCTTATCTACATTATCTAAACCAGTAATTTCAACACCTGCAACTTTATTTACCTTTTTGGCATGGTTAAGCAACTCACGTGCTGTAGGCAAAAGTGTTTGAAGGATTAAAGAGCTTTTTCCACTTCCACTGACTCCAGTAATACAAACGAAATTATTTAATGGAATTTGTACGCTTAAATTTTTAATATTATTTAATTTGACATTTTTAATTTCTATATAGTTATTTTGATCTCGTCTATAAAAATATTCTATTTTCTTTTTACCATATAAATAATCAGCAGTCAGTGTTTTTGCTTTTTTTAGCTGAGGAAGTGTTCCTGCAAACACAACTTCTCCACCAAACTTCCCTGCTCCACTTCCAATATCAACAACAAAATCAGCATTTTCAATCGTTTCTTTATCATGCTCAACAACAATAACTGTATTGCCTTTTTCCTGAAGGTTTCTAAGTGTTCTAATCAGTTTCAAAGTATCTCTTTCATGAAGACCAATACTGGGTTCATCAAGAACATACATCACTCCAGTAAGCCCTGAACCTATCTGAGATGCAATTCTAATTCTTTGTGCTTCTCCACCACTAATAGTTCGAGCATCACGGCCTAAAGTTATATACCCTAAACCAACGTCATATAAGAAATATAAGCGTTCACGAATTTCATTTAAAATAGGTTTTGCTATCTGAGCGTGCTGCATATCCAAATAATCAAAATGACTTGTATCTGCAAACCATTCATAGGTTTTATTGATTGGCATTTCCAAAAGATTTGCTATTCCCATATCTGAAACTTTTACAGCTAAAGATTCTCGTTTTAATCTATGTGAATCACATATATTACAAACTTTTTCACTCATATAGTCAGATAACTCTTTTTCATCCTTAAACATATCATACGCAATTCTGATAATCCCTGGAAATACTCTTTTTACAGTATGTTTTTTCCACAAAAAAGAAACTTCATCTATTTGACCATGTAAAATTGCTTTTTGCTGAAATGTTTCAAGTTCAGAGTAAGGGATTGTTATATCTATGTTATTTGCTGCACAAAAACCTTTTAAAAATGTAAAGTAATATCCTTTGTTAAAACCATAAACAATTTTTACAGCACCCTTTTCTATGCTTAAATCTGGATCAATTATTTTATCTTGATCCAAAGCATATCTAAGACCAAGACCATCACACTCAGAACAAGCTCCTTTTGGTGAATTAAATGAAAACGACAATGGCTCCAATGGATCGAAACTTATCTTACAATCAAAACATGCATTGTGCTCAGAGTAATGGATATGTGAATCTCTGAGTCCTAACTCTTCATGATTCATAATATCAATTTCTAATTCACCATAACTTTCTTTAAGCGCTTTTTCAACGTCTGCCGCTAACCTCTCTTTATTTTCTTCTTTAACTACCACTCTATCGATGACAACTTTAATAGTGTGTTTCTTAGTTTTAGAAAGCTCTATCTCTTCATCTAAGCGAACCATTACACCATCGATCTGTGCACGTACATACCCTTTGTGCACTAAAGACTCGATCATATCTGCATAAGAACCTTTCTTTTCGCGAACTAAAGGAGCCATAAGTACTAACTTTGCACCTTCTGGTAATTTTTGAACTTCTGCTATGATGTCTGCAGCTGACATTTGAGAAATAACTTGCCCACATTTATGACAATGCTGAATACCAATTCGTGCATACAAAAGACGTAAATAATCATATATTTCAGTAATCGTTCCAACAGTTGATCGTGGATTTTTAGAGGTAGTTTTTTGATCTATCGCTATTGCAGGAGTTAAGCCTTCAATCTTATCAACTTTAGGCTTACCAACTCGATCTAAAAATTGACGTGCATACGATGATAAAGATTCCATATAACGTCTTTGACCCTCAGCATACAAGGTGTCAAAAGCCAAAGTTGATTTTCCAGATCCACTTAACCCAGTCATCACTATAAGTTCATTTTTTGGAATTTTCAAATCAATATTTTTTAAATTATTTTCTCTTGCCCCAGTAATAACTATTTGATCTTTTTGTTTCATTTTTTCCTCAAATCATTCTGCTAATCAAGTAAAGAACCACTAAAAAATAAAAAATCATTAATAGCCTTTTTTGTAAAAGTTCATTTACTTTATCTTTAAAATATATCCCTAAATATACACCAAATAATGAACTAAACCCAATAATACTCCCCTCAAAAATTTTCACATCATTCATTGCAATATGAGAAATCATTCCTGCAACTGATGAAAACACAACAAAAAAAAGCCCGGCTGATATCGCTTCTTTTAAAGGAACATGCAAAAATCCAACAAGTATAGGAACCAATATAATACTTCCACCAACTCCAATTGTCATACTTACAACACCCAAACTAAAACCAATCAAAAAAAGTAACGCTGGATTTAGTTTTATTTGTTCACGATACTCTTTTGTTTTGAAAAACAATCTTAAAAGTGCAAATATAGCAAAGGACAAGAAAATTAACTCTAAGACTTGATCACTAACATTAGATGTTATATATCCACTAAGCAAAGCACCTAGCGAGCCACCTAATCCCACAACAACTGTCATAGATAGGTCTAAACTTCCTTTTTTATTATTTAGGTAACTTCCATAAACAGAACTATAAACCATTTGAACGACTGAAATACTTATAGCGGTTTTAATATCGTAGCCTAAAAAAAGCAAAAATGGTACAAGTATAGTTCCTCCTCCAATGCCGAAGAAACCAGATAAAACACCTACAGTAGATCCAAGTATAACTAACTCAATCATCGCTTCTCTAAGATTTTTTGAAATTGTACACAAATACGCCTTTAGTTTAATTTTCAATTGAGATTTATAAAGTATAATTGATTCAAATAAAAGTGCATTTAAGGAATTACCTATGCTACAAACAATTATAGAGGCTTCTGAAAATTTTTGTATTCACCAAATACGTGCACCACATACACTTCACGATGATATTGTAGAAACAAGAACACTAATTGCTTACATAGATATTGAAACAGCTTTAGGTGAAAAACATAGAGTCTATATTGCATCGGATTCCAATTTTATGCAAAGAATATCGCTACTTTATCTTGGCGAAGAGGAAAGTGATGATGAGACACTTATAGATATGAGTTTGGAAACTGCAAATCTTATTGTTGGTAGTGCAAAAGTAATTGCAGAAGAATCGCAAAAAAATGTTTACACAATTGGAACACCTGTATTTGAAAAAATAGATACATTTGATATGAACTATGATCAAGCAAAGTTAATCAAAATAGATGATGATAAGTTAATTATTGCCATCAAAAAACTCTAGGGAGTATATTTTTGGGTAAAAAAAATCGTTACAGTTATATCGACAATACAAAACCTTATAATGCCGATGAAGAATTAGCATGGATGAACTACTCTGGTCTTTTAGATATGGAAGTAGAGTTTATTGCTGACCTTGGTGAAACAGAAGCAACAGTAGCAGAGATTTTAAAATATGAAAAAGGTTCAATAATTGACCTTAAAAAGCCTGCGGGTGAAAGTGTTGAATCCTATGTAAATGGCCGTATTTTAGGAAAAGGTGAAGTGATGGTATATGAAAAAAACCTAGCAATTCGTATAAATGAGATTTTAGACTCTAGTGCAGTTTTATATCACCTTGCTAAGGAGCGAGAAGATGACTAGAGTTCTATTTTTACTAAGTATTCCTTTTCTCCTTTTTGGTGCTCAAATTCTTAGCTATAATGTTTATGATAGAACTGATCGCGTAGATGTAATGATAACTTTTGACACTCCTTATGAAGGTAAGATCAAACAAAGTACAAGTCAATCCAAAATTATTATAAAACTTGAAAATTCTTCTATAGAAACAACAAAAACAAAAGTTTTATCTTCAAAATTTTTGAATACTATAAGCATTGTTCCACTTGCAGGCTACACACAAATAGTTGCTGAAATTCCCCCAGGAACAAAATTAAAGGCATCAAAAACCTCTGATTCTTATGGTTTAAGATTACGTTTTACAAGCTTCTCATACGCTAAAAACAATACTAAAACATCTAATCAACCACAAAGTAATGAACCCTCTCTAACAGGACTTCCAACAAAACAATCTGAAGATATATCTACAAATTACTACATAGTTATCGGAACTTTGCTTATTGGGATTGTAATTTTATTTGTGTTGAAAAATAAAGTAGCAAGTATGCCTCAACAAAAGCAAGGAAATTCATGGTTATTTAAGGTTGCCAATGACGCTAAACATGGAGATGATGGTTCAGTTACCATTCGATTTCAAAAACAAATCAATGAAGCAAACAGTGTTGTTATGCTTGATTTTGCAGAACAAAGCTACCTTGTTCTAATGGGATCAAACAATATATTATTAGACAAATTTACAGATAACAAACCAGTAACGCAAGACGATTTTGAAACGATTCTCCAAAATAGACATCAAGAACTCGATGATTTTTTAAACAACCAAGAAACGATAGAAAAAGATCCTATGCAGATCTACAAAGAAAAAGCAGCCAATATCTCATATACTTCTTAATCTTCTTGAGAACGGATATAACTATCCTTGAGCAACTTCTTGATCTTTTTAAGATCTTGAAGATTTAGAAGATATTTTTCATTCATCATTTTATTGCTATGATACACTTCTGTTACAGTGATACCAAATGGATCTTTTTTTTCTTTCACAACATTGCCTTCATCATCGAAAGAATATAAAAAAAGATTTTTACGTGTTTTTTGTATATAGTATGTAAGAACAATCTCATCAGTATGTTTTTTTTCTAATGCAACAACAACTCGTGTCTCATCAGTATACTCATTATCCTGAAGATTTAAAAGTTTTCTACCATCATCCATAGTAACATAACCTATATAGAACTTATTATATAAGTCATGAAATCTTTGAACTTTATAGTTCATGAGAAAATACATATCTAGAACATGTTTTTTATGGGAACGCAGTGTTTTAGTAATCCAACTCATAGTATTATAATACCTAAATGGATGTACTTTTAATTTGTGCGCTTCAAGCATCTTTTTTGACTTAATAATCTGCTTGGGTTTTAATTTTTTAGATTCTGGCTTTTGAATATATTTTAAAACATCTTGGGCAGAAAACTCTTTAGTAAACCACACCTTACAATAAGAAGGAAATTGTTTTGTACCTGTTGCACCATCATTTAAGATGATGAGAGCTTTGATTTCATATTCTGGAAATATTGTCTCTAGAAGAGCTTTTTTCTTGCGTAATCGTCTTCGTAACTTCAGAACAGATTTTACTAGTGTCATTTCAACAAAAAAGAGCTCTTTATTTTTAGTAAAAATCATAGCATCAAATTCACTAATCTCTCTACTTTTTGTTCTATATACAATTTGCTGTTTTTCACTTATTGACAAGGTATTCGGATACGATTTAAAACGACCTTGATGATATCCTTTTAAAATAAATTTCTCAACCTCAGGTGTTTCTTCTGCATATCTTAAAAGCTTTTCATACATAAAGTTTTCAAATACTTCACCTTCAAAAGATCTGTATGAACTTAAATATGCTGGATCCTCTTCATCAATACCTTTTTTGATCAGTGAAAGAAGATGTTTTGTATTATATTTGTAGTGATAAAGATTATCTTCTATATCTGTAGTATCCAATGATTTGATTGATTTTGAAATATTTAACATTAAAGAGTCATTGCTCCATTTTTGAAAAAATCATCAATTACACTACGATACTCTTTAATGTCATCAATTCGGTTTACAGAATCTCGAAGTTTTGAAGCACCTTTATATCCTTTAGAGTATGTATGTGTATGTTTTCTAAACATAGATACTCCATGAGAGCCATAAAATTCTATCATCTTGTCATAATGCTCCATGATAATCTCATGCTTTAGATTCATGTCGATATTTTTTTGACCATATTTCAACTGGTGAAAAATCCATGGAGCACCAACTGCACCTCTTCCAATCATCAATCCATCTGCACCAGTATGATCTAAAACCCACTGTGCTTTTTCAAATGAATCAATATCACCATTCGCGATTACAGGAATTGATACTGATTCTTTTATTTCCCTTATCGCATCATAATCAACTTCAGCCTTAAACTTTCCTACACGTGTTCTACCATGAACAGCAATAAAATCTGCTCCACTGTCTTGAACCATTTTTGCTATGTCTATATGATTTTTTTTCTCAAAACCAAGTCTTATTTTTACACTTGTCATACTTTTATTAGAAGTTTTTTTAATAGTACTAATAATTTGGCCCATAAGTGGTAAATCTAAAAGTAGTGAACTACCACTCCCATGACTAACAACTTTAGGAACAGGACAACCACAATTTAGATCAATTATATCAATTCCATTTTGATCATTTAAAATTTCAACTGCCTCTCTAACAATATCAACATTTGCACCAGCAATTTGAACTGAGTAAGGGTCTTCAAGTGAACTTTTTTGAAGCATATGCATAGTTTTTTGTGAATTATGTGCTAGAGCATTAGAACTTAACATCTCACTCACAGTCAAATCTGCGCCAAACTTTTTTGTTACGCTTCTAAATGGAAGATCAGTATATCCAGCGAGGGGAGCCAATACATATATTGGCTTAGAAAAAGAAAGTTTTTCAGTCATACTTTAAACAAAGAGATTGATATTGAAATGATGATTTGATTCTCGTAAAATTAAATACGCTTTGAAGTTTAAATACTCATCAGGCTGCGAAATATCAAGTATTGCTGATGCTGGTTCCAACATCTCTAAATCAAAAAGAGTAAAAAGATAAGAATCCATTGCATCATCATTTTCCACACTTAGAGTTTCAAAAAGCTTCATTCTTTGCTCAGGAATCATACAACAAGACATTGATGCAGCTACATCTAAATAGTCTTGTTTAGAAAGATCAAGGACTTTAAAAAGAGACAAAAGAGAATCATTTGAAATCTCTATAGTATTTTCATCAGCATTCACTCTTGCTAAAACATTATAAAGAGCTTCTTTTGACACAAACTCTTTGTAGTTCTCAATATCCTTAACGCTAGCAGTTTTCACATAATCCGAATATATTTCTATCAAAAGATCTTTGTTATACTTATCTGGATGATTTAAAAAGTCTTTTGCAGATGTATTTCCTTCATAGTATCTATTTTTCTCATTTTGTATAACAAGTGCGTTATCATTAGAAAGATTACTCTTTTTGAGATCAACTACTTTGCCATTTTTTATGTTTTCAATCATTTCAAGCGTTGATCTAATTTTATCATCTTGAATATCTGCACTATTAATAGTTCCCGGAAAAACTATCGAGTTATCAATTAAATAACCCAACATCTTATACCCTGGAGTTCTAAAGATATTTTTTCTATTTTCTTTACCAAGATAAGCATCAGATATAGACTCAACAATTTTGTCATAATCTTTTTCACTTTTACGTAGTTGTAAACTCCCAACTACAGAATAAAAAACAATATGAACTACTGTCCCCACAACTAAAAATAATAGAGTGAGCATTACCCATGCAGAGTTCGATAAAGATGGTATAACGATGCCAAATATACTTACACTTGTTGTTCCATCTGATACAAACGTGCTTATATACCAACCTATAAAGGCTATATATAACAACGATGCAATAATATATCTCTTAATATGCATAATGCTTCCTTTTTTTTGTTATTTAGTTTTTCTACAATCTCTCTACAATCAATACAATAAATTGCATGTGGTTTTACTTTGAGTCTTTGAAATCCTATCTCATCTTCACACATAGCACAAATGCCATATTCACCAGAAGATATTTTAGCTAATGCTACATTTATATCTCTTAACTCTTGTTCTTGTTGCTGAACAATTACACTTTCAACCATTGAACTATTATTAACTGAGGCATGATCACCTTCATCATTTAATTCACATGAACTAAGTTGATCTAATTCATCATTTACACCATTAATATTTTTTAAGATCTGCTGGTTACGATCTTCTAGAATCTCTTTAAAATAATTGAGTTCACTCGTTTGCAATTTTTTTGTCCTTTAATGTCTTACTTGTGGTATGGATGATTCGTGAGGATAGAAAAACCTCTATAGATCTGTTCTAATAAAACTGCCTTGGCAATTTTGTGACTCATTGTTAGCTTTCCTAAGCTAATAACCTTATCACTCTTCTTTAAGAACTCATCCTCAAATCCATAAGCTCCACCTATGAAAAATTTCACCGACATTCTATCATTTAAAAGCTTACTAAAATCAAAACTGTCGATTAATTTTCCATCTGGATGTAAAATAACAGAATAATCTTTACTAATATATGGTTCTAGAGCTTTTGTATATGCCTTCTGAGAGGCTTCACGTGAAATTGTGTGTGATTTCGCTACATTTTTAGGAAAAATTTCAATATCTGTAAGTTTTGCATGCCTTGAAATCATTTTTTCAAGATCTTTATATAAAGGATCATAAATTGATTTTTCTTTTTTCGCTATGGAAACAATATCAATATTCATCATCTATTGAAGTAATCCACTTCCAATAACATGATACGTAACATTGTGAAATGTATCTGACTTTTTTACCCCACCAATTGCAGCAACGTAATGTTTTGATTTTGCAGCTATTTCATCCAAAGTATTTCCCAAATAGTTTGTAACATTTTTTGTAGATGTTGATCTATATGCACCTAGACCAATATAATTAAGATCCATCTTGTTTGCTTCTTCTATCTCTTGAAGATTATGTGTTGAAATACCAAGAATTTTATCTTTGCCAATTACAGTACGTAAAACAGAAACTGCTTTATTTCTATCTTTATCAATTGCTAAAAGATCTTCTTGACCAACATGTACACCATCGCAAAATTCAATCAATTCGTAGTGGTCATTAACTATCAAAAAACCATCATAATTTTTTCGAATATGAATAAGTTGATGTTTTATAAATGCAATATCTGCTGTTTTATTTCTGTACTGAATTATTTCAGCATTATTATTTTTAGCAATAGAAATAAATTGATCTAAAGAGATCTTATGAGAATCTAAAAGAGTCTGATCGCATAAAGCATAAAGTCGCATCTAAATCTATGCGACTTTCATTAAAGTTAAAAGATCTGCAAGTGTTTTTTTAAGGTCATTTCTATTAACAATCATGTCGATTGAACCTTTTTCAAGTAAAAACTCCGCTCTTTGAAATCCATCTGGAAGTGCAGAACCAATAGTTTGCTCAATCACACGTGCTCCAGCAAAACCTACAAGTGCACCTGGTTCAGCAATAATTATATCACCAAGGTTTGCAAAGGATGCAGAAACTCCTCCCATCGTAGGATCAGTGAGCACTGAAATGAAAGGAAGTTTATGACGTCCTAATTTTGCCAAAGCTGCGGAAGTCTTGCTCATTTGTAGTAAAGAAAATGTGCTCTCTTGCATTCTAGCCCCACCTGATGCACTCAAAATTATGAAACCTTCTTTATTTTCAATTGCACGATTAACTGCACGAACAATTTTTTCACCCTCAACAGAACCTAAAGAACCACCCATAAAAGCAAAATCAAAAATAACCATTTGTGCACTTACACCATTCATCTGAATTGTACCACTGACAACTGAAGATGTTTTACCTGTTTTTGCATGAGCTTCTTCAAGTCTTTGTGTGTAAGGCTTACTGTCAACAAAATTTAAAGGATCAACTGGCTTAAGAGTTGCGTCATGTTCAACAAAAGTTCCCTCATCAGCTAGTAATTCTATTCTCTCTTTTACACCAATTCTAAGGTGAAATCCACATTTAGGACATACATAATTTTGATTTTCAACTTCTTTGTAATACATAAGAGAATCACATGCTTTACATTTAACCCAATGAGCTGATGCTTCACTTTTTGATGCTTGAGAACTTGATGATTCTTTAGAAAAAAGGTTTAATAGGTTCAAAGTTTTATCCTTAAAATTAGTTAAATTATAATGTGGACCATTATAGCCAAAGATTACTTAATATGTGCAAATCAATATGATATAATCACATACAGATCAAAATATAAAGGGAAAAATAAATGAAAAAAACACTCACACTATTATCATCTTTACTTATTTCAAGTGGCTTATTGTATGCTGATAAACCTTCTTGGGCTGGAAATGGTGGTAAACCAAATTCATATGAAAAACAAGCACACAAAGATGTTATGACTCAAAAAAGTAAACACAAAAAAGAAAAGAAAAAAAGCTCAACTGAAAATTCATATAGTGATGAAGAACAGTACACAAACAATAAAAAAGTAAGTTATGAAGGCGAAGGAAGAAGCGACTCAGAACATATTGATAAGAAGATTGATGAAACGAAAAAAAATTGGATTAATAAATTTTTTGATTTTGTAAATTAATCATTCAAGTCATTTTAGATCTGTTTAGTTTTCGAAAAACCTCGAAAACTAAACAAATATTTTACTTCAATAATGAGTGAGAGATACTTCTAGCAGCTTCACGACCATCCAAGGCTGCTGTTACAACCAAATCAGCTCCCCTAAAACAATCACCTCCAGCATAGATACCTGCAGTACTTGTCTCATACGTTTCTTCATTAATGATAATACCACCCCATCCATTTGTTTCTATTCCATTTTCAGCTAAAAATGAAGGAACAACAGGATCAAAACCAAGTGACATAATCACTATGTCTGCATTCACTCTAAACTCGCTACCTTTTATCTCTTCCATCTTTTGACGCCCAGATTCATCTCTTGCACCAAGTTGTGTTTTTGTAGCTTCAACAGCAATTGCATTACCGTTTTCATCTAGAACAATCTCCTTAGGAGCTGCTAAGAAAACAAAATCTACACCCTCTTCCATGGCATTTTTGTACTCTTTTCTAGAACCCGGCATATTTTTTTCATCACGACGATATAAACAAGTTACAGATCTAGCACCTTCACGCTTTGCAGTTCTTAAACAGTCCATTGCAGTGTCACCACCACCTATAACAACTACATTCATATCTTTAAAATCATACTTCTTATCATATGAAATTTTGAAATTTTTTCTTTGTATTGAAGTTAAATATTCCATAGCCGGATAAACATTTGGAGCATTTTCACCAACAATTCCAGCTGACTTTCCTTTTGTCGCACCAACACCTATAAAAATAGCATCATGTGCATCTGCAACTTCTTCAAAAGTAATATCTTTTCCTACTGTAGTATTTAACACCAATTTCAATCCAGCCTCTTCAAGTAAAGAGATACGTCTTTCAACTATTTTCTTATCAAGCTTAAAATTTGGGATACCGTACGTCAGAAGTCCACCAGCACGATCTGCAGTTTCATACATCGTAACAGCAATTCCAGAACGTAATAGATACGTAGCAGCTGAAAGACCTGCAGGTCCACTTCCAATAATAGCAACTTTTTTATCTGTTGTTACACCTGGGAATTGAGGTTTAAGTCCTGCTTTAAAACCTGTCTCTGTGATGTGAGTCTCAATCGATCCAATTGTGATTGCACCATGACCATCATTAAGAGTACAATCTCCTTCACATAGTCTATCGTGAGGACATACTCTTCCCATTACCTCTGGAAATGGTGAAGGTTCATTAGAAAGTTTAAAAGCAAAATCCAAATCTTTTTCTGCAATAGACTTAAGCCATTGAGGAATATAGTTATGAAGTGGGCATTTACTTAGACAAAATGGATCCCCACACTGAATACATCTTTCACTCTGTGATTTTGCATCATCACGATCAAAAACTTCATATATTTCACCAAAGTCTTTTGTTCTTTCAACCACTAATCTTTTTGCTGGTTCTAATCTATCTGTTGTTAAAAATTCTCTCATGATTAGTCTCCTATCTCTTCATTCAAAGGTAGTTTCGTTAAATTTTTTGGTTTAACTAACCAGAAGTTTCTCACTTCAATTCTATAAAATTCTAATAATTCTTCTGCTTTTTTACTTCCTGTCTCCACAACGTAGTCTTTAAGTAAACGCTTGAGGTAATGTCTCGCTTCATCGCCCTCATCAGTATCTATACGTACAGCTTCAACAAGTTCATGATTCACGTTTTCTATAAACGAATGATCTTCATCGTATACAAAAGCAACACCGCCTGTCATACCAGCACCAAAGTTGATTCCAGTACGACCTAAAATAGCCACAACACCGCCTGTCATATATTCACAAGCATTGTCACCACTACCTTCTACAATAGCTACAGCACCAGAGTTTCTTACAGCAAATCTTTCACCAACACTTCCTGAAATATATAATTTACCACCAGTTGCACCATATAGACATGTATTTCCACCTGCTGAAAAACTCTCTCCTTCATTTTGCGATGTGATAATAATTTTACCGCCATGCATACCTTTACCTATATAATCGTTGGCAACACCTTGTAGGTAAATAGATACACCATTAATCAAGAATGCTCCAAGAGCTTGACCAGCGATACCTGAAAGATTAATTTTGATTGTGTCAGCTTTTAAACCTTCATCTCCATAATATTGCGCAATTTCACCAGAAACTAAAGCACCAAAACTTCTATTAAGATTTGTTATTTTTCTGGTAATTCTCATAGGATGATCAGGATGCTTTATAGCACTCATAGCTTCTTTTAAAACATCTTTTTCAAACTCATTTGCATCAAAAGGTGGATTTGTTTTTTGTTGGTGGGTATTGACACCCTCTTCTTGGTGAAGAACAGCAGAAAAATCAAATTTCTTCGCAAATTCATTATCAACTACTTTGAGTATATCACTTCTACCAATCATCTCTTCCATAGTTCTAAAACCTAATTGAGCCATAATTGAACGAATATCTTCAGCTAAAAATGTGAAATAATTTATGATCTGATCTACTTGACCTTTAAAGAAATCTCCACGAAGCTTTTCATTTTGAGTTGCAATACCAACAGAACATTTATTTACATGACAAATTCTTAGCATCTTACATCCAACAATAGTTAAGACACCTGTACCAAATGCATACGACTCAGCTCCAAGTAAAGCAGCTTTAACAACATCAAGACCAGTTTTTAAGCCCCCATCAGCTTGAACTTCTACTAAACCACGTAAGTTATTTGCTTTAAGTGCATTATGTGCCTCTGCAAGACCAATCTCCCAAGGATTACCAGCAAACTTAATCGATGTTAAAGGTGCAGCACCCGTACCACCATCTCCACCTGAAATAATAATTTTATCTGCATATGCTTTTGCAACACCAGCTGCAATTGTTCCAACACCAATAGTTGAAACAAGTTTTACCGCAACTCTTGAGTGTGGGTTAATCTGTTTACAATCAAAAATAAGCTGAGCCAGATCTTCAATAGAGTAAATATCATGGTGTGGTGGAGGTGAAATTAAAGTAACACCTGGAACCGTATGACGTAATCTTCCAATGAGAGGAGTTACTTTGTGACCAGGTAATTGTCCACCTTCACCTGGTTTTGCACCTTGAGCAACTTTAATTTGTATCTCTTCTGCTGAACGAAGATATGCAGGTGTAACACCAAAGCGACCTGAAGCAACTTGTTTGATTTTAGAAACTCTATCCGTTCCAAATCTTGCTTTATCTTCACCACCCTCACCAGAGTTTGATTGACCACCAATTGTATTCATAGCAATAGCAATTGTTTCATGAGCTTCTGGTGAAATTGATCCAAGGCTCATTGCAGCTGATGCAAAACGTTTAAATATTTTCTCTTTAGGTTCTACTTCTGAAATATCTATTGGTTCTCGATCACTCTTCATCTCAAAAAAGTCACGAATGAATTTCAAACCACGTTTTTCTACTAAATCTTTAAGCTTATCAAAGTCTTCTTTTTTCCCGCTTTTAGAAACTGCATGAATTGCATGAATCACATGTGGTCCAAAATCGTGATGTTCTTGTCCATTATAAAATTTATAAAATCCACCTATATTGAGTGGGAATATATTATTAAACCCGTCTTCACTGAATGCATTTGAATGGTTTCTTGTAAGTCTTTCATCTATATCTTCATAGCTTAGCCCACCAAGTGCTGAATGCGATGTAGCAAAACAATCTTGCACAACTTCTTTACTTAAACCGAGTACATCAAAAAGGCCTGCATTTCTATATGATGCTATAGTCGAGATACCCATTTTTGACATGATTTTCAAAATACCAGCATTTAAGGCAGTATGAACAGACTTTAACGCTTCAGCTTGTGTCATTTGCAACACATTTGATTCATTCAACCTCTTCACAACAGTTGCAAAAAGTAAATTTGGATAGATGGCACTTGCACCATACCCTATAAGAACAGCTGCACTATGTGAATCTACCATTTCACCAGTTGATGCAATTATAGAGACTAAATGACGAACTTTTGCTTCAAGAAGAGCGATATTTAATCGTCCTACAACCATAGCCATTGGAATAACTTTTATTTCCTGACTCAACTCTCTATCTTCTAAGATAATAATTCTTGTGCCTTCATTTTTAACTGACTCAACCACTGTCTCAACGAGTGTTTCAAGTGAAGCTTTTAAATCAGATTTATATGCTGTACAGAAAGTTTTATTTTGATAAAATGCCTGATATCTTGGAGAAGATTTATCTCCAAAAGATTTAAGTACATCTAATTTTTCACACGTAATAATTGGTGAAATAGATTTTAAACGATGTGCATGCGATGGGATTTCATCAAGAATATTATGTACTTCACCAAAACCTGTGTTAAGTGACATGACAACTTTTTCACGAATAGGATCAATCGGTGGATTTGTAACTTGAGCAAAT
>Ga0181567_10002063_pt1 | contig 15119 bp, 9 predicted proteins | sample 101ome_14_FD_133761 | JGI IMG/M metagenome (GOLD analysis project Ga0181567, IMG submission 133761) | Coastal salt marsh microbial communities from the Groves Creek Marsh, Skidaway Island, Georgia - 101403AT metaG (megahit assembly) | ecosystem: Environmental > Aquatic > Marine > Intertidal zone...
GCGCGCTCGCGTCCCGGCGACGCTCGCGTCCCGGCGGTTGCGGCGTCGACGAGACGCGCGCCCGCGGCGTCCACACACGTCCGCGCGTTCGACATGCCGGACGCCGTCACCTACGTCGGTCGACACGCCTCCTCATGCGGATACTGCGGGAGCGCGGGCGAGACCTCCTGTTCCGACGGCGCCGTCGCCCACGCGCTCGCCGCGTCGACGTACGGCGCCCTCATCGACGACGGTTGGCGCAGGTCGGGACGGTGGTTGTACAAACCGGCGCTCGAGGCGTCGTGCTGCGCGCAGCGCACGATACGCGTGCGATGCGAGTCGTTCGCACCGTCGAAGAGTCAGCGAAAGGTGATGCGGCGGTTGGAGACGTTTCTGCGAACGACGGCCGAGGAGGAGAAGGAGGAGGACGACGCCGGGACGGCGGCGGCGGCGAAGACCGGCGAGCGGACCAAGACGTACGCCGTCACGACGGCGCGATCGACGTTCGTGGAGGAGGAATTCGCGCTTTGGAAAAAGTATCAGGCGGCAATTCACGGCGACGATCCGAGCGAGCTCACGCGATCGTCGTACGAGAGATTTTTAGTGCACTCGCCGTTCGCCGCCGAACCGGCGGGGCAAGACACGCCGAGCACGGGATACGGCGCGTTTCATCAACAGTACAGAATCGACGGCGTCCTCGTCGCCGTCGGCGTCGTGGACATTTTACCCAAATGTCTCAGTTCCAAGTACTTCTTTTGGGACCCGGCGTACGCGCATCTGAGTCTGGGGAAGGTTTCGGCGCTCGAGGAGATTGACTTCGTCCTTCGCGAACGCCGAGATCGACGTCTTCGCGACTTTGAGTACTACTACATGGGCTATTACATCCACGATTGCGCGAAGATGCGATACAAGGCTGAGTACGCCCCGAGCGAGATTCGATGCGAGACCACCGGACGATGGGCGCGCGTGGACGACCCAGACGTGCGCGCGCGGCTCGACGCCGACGCCCGCTGCGCGCGGCTCTTCGACGACGACGTCGCGCCGCTTCCTCGCGTCGTCTGTCCGCTCGCTCAATCCCTTGTTGGCGTCTTCTGTCGCGGCGAACTCATCGCCGCGCTCAAATACGCCGACTTGGACGATTTCTTTCATCGATTCGGTCTTCATCCGTCTCCCCGCGCGCGAGAGCGATTCAAAGCCGAACAACGCGAGTGGTGCGCGCGAGGCGGCGCCGCGGCGACGAACATCATGAATCTCGTCGACATCGAGCGAGGATTGCTTCGAGACGACGACGAGGAGGAGGAGGAGGAGGCGAGCGAGGACGACGACGACGCGTTCGACGACGACGACGACGACGTAGAAGAGGAATAGATTTTAGATTTTAGTACGCCGCGAGGTTTGGGGACGAATTCATCAACAATCCAAACCAAACCAATCCAGCACTCGTCATCGTTCGACGCGCGAGACCGTCCCCGTCGTCCATCGTCGCCCGCGCGCGATCGCGACCGACGCGATGGATCGCGCGAACGCGTCCGCGGCGGCGACGACGACGTCCTCGCGCGCGAGCGCCGCGGACGGCGCCTTTGTACACTTTCTCGCGAGACTTCCCGCCGAGGCGCTGGATGACCTCTACGCGCGCTCGCCGTGGGCCTCGCTCGCGGTGCTTCGCGCGTTGGATTCGGTGGCGAAACAAATCGCATTGCGTTTGATCTACGTCGACGGTGGGTGCGAGGAGACGTCGCTGTGGAGGTGGTGCGAGGAGGGGGGGCGGGCGCGAGAGGCGACGGCGGCGGCACTCGCGCGTTTGGCCCGACTTCGCGCGGTGTTCGTCGTCGACGTCGGTGGTCAAGGGGAGGAGGCGCGATTCGTCGCGCACGAATCGTTCGCCAAAAATATACGTCGCGCGTTGGAGCGAGGGTTCGTGGGATTGGAGGGCGAGGACGGCGGCGAGGACGCGGCGGCGACGGAGGCGGAAGTCGTCGCCAAGGTTCCGGATCGAACGACGCTCAATGCGTACGCGAAATCCAAGTGGGAAGATCTATTGCTCACGCTCACGGGGGCGAGTGATGCGTTCACGAGGCCCGGGTCCAAGGTGAGCGGACGATTGGACGCGCAGGCGTTGTTTCGAGCGGCGGGATTGACGACGGCGACGACGACGGCGTTGAAAAAGGGTGGACAAAAAAGATTGAAAAACGCCGGCGTCACCGCCGCTGGGTTTCGGTTTTTACTCACCACGGCGCAAGAACAGACGTGGGTGTTGTTGACGCAATACATTTCGGATTCACAAAAAGAGTCCTCGACGGGCGCCATCAGTTTTCTCCTTCGATTGACGTTTCAACAACCGGGACGCGCGTACGCCATGACGGACGTCTTGAGCGACACGGAACAAGACGTCGTGCGAGACTTAACCCACCTGGGTCTTTTGTACACGTTTGAACACAAAAAACGTTGGTATTACGTCCCCACGCTCTTGTCCAGCGGACTCAGCGGTGGGTTTTCCGGAGACGACGGGGACACCAAGACGGTCGCCGCCGAGGGACACGTCATCGTCGAGACGAATTATCGCGTCTACGCATACACGAGCAGTTTGGTCGAGATGGAGATTCTTCGTCTCTTCACGCGCGCCGATTACCGTCTGCCCAATCTCTACGTCGGCATGCTCACGCGCGAGAGCGTGCAAAACGCGCTTCGCGCGGGCGTGGACGCCGAACAAATCGTCGCCTACCTCAGGGCACACGCGCACAAGCAAGTGCGCGCGAAAAAGCCGAGCGTTCCGGGCACGGTGAGTGATCAAATCAGACTCTGGGCGCGAGATATGCATCGCGTCGACGCCGAGGAGTGCGTGTTGTATTGCGATTTCCCCATGAGCGGAGGATTTTACGACGCCGTCGTCGCCGAGGCGGTCAAACGCGACGCGTTGGTGTGGCGAGACGACGCGTCGAGACGACTCGCCGTCAAGGCGGCGGCGCACGAGGCGATGAAACCGGCGGTGGCGGTGTTGAAACAAACGTTAGGCGATAGCGCGATTTAATCCTGCGTAGTACAAGGTGATGCGTTCGTTCATATTACATGTGGTGTGCGAGATTACACGTCATCATCGTTTGTACGTTCATTCGATGCGTCTACGTCGGAAACGCGATCACCGCCTGCAGCGGCAGATGGTCGCTCGGAAAACCAAACGTCGGCAATCCCTTGTCGCCCGGAATGTCGCTCTCGTTTGGTAATTTCGCCACGCTCACGACTTTACTCCCTCTGTGCGCCGAGTATAAGATGTAGTCTATCGTGTGTTTCACTTCACCCGCCTTGAAGACGCCCGTGCGCGTCTTCCACGTCGTGAATCTATTCGCCTTTTCGTCTCCGAGCGCCGCGCTCATGTCCTCGTACGCGTTTCGCATGCCTCGTCCTCTCAAGTGCACGACGCACGCCTCGTTCGGGGTGGCGTTTAAATCGCCGGCGAGAATGATTTGCACGCCGTCCACGTCAGAGCAGAGATTGGTGGCGAACGCGTTCAATTGCCTGCACAATTCTTTGGTTTGTTCGAGTCGCGTGATGATACCGTCGACAGTTTTCTCCGACGCCAAGTGCGTCGTCACCACGACGACTTCTCGTAAATCTTCACCCGAAAACACCGGTTTCGCGTTCGAACTCGCGACGCGCATGAGCGAACCGAACGCCTTACGCATCATGGAATCACTCTTCGGATCCTTCTTCAATCGAAACCTCGCCATGAGCGTCTTCCCGGCGTCTCGCACGGCGTCATCCTTCCTCGGTCGAGGACATCCCGGCGCGTGCGACGACAACAATTCCAACTTGTCCATCTTGTAAAAAATGGCCACCCCATCGTTCGGGGCGTCGAATTTTCGACACGGCGACCACTGATCCTCCTTATAAATCCCCGCGTACCCGAGTTTACGCATTTCAGGTTCAAAAAAATCATAATAATGATCCACCTCTTGCAGACACACGACGTCGGGCGCCGTCGACGCGTCCCCCGTCGAGACGACGCGAATCAAATCTCGTCCCCTCTTGCGGAAATTCAAATCATACACCGACGTCGACGTCGTCGCGGTCTCTTCCCCCCCGTCATCGTTCCCGTTCCCCGTCTCCGTCTCGTCGTCCTCGTAATACGCCGCGCTCGCGAAGGCGTCGTTCGCCGCGAGCGCGTCGGCGAGCGCGTTGAATTGCATAACCTTGAGCGAACACGTCGGTCGCGCCCGCGTCGTCGTCGCATTCGCGCCCGCGAACGCCCCCGACCCCTCACGATTCGGATCGTACACGTATTTCATCGCCTCCACCATCGCCTCGCCCGCACCCCGCGCGTCGACGTCGTCTGATGAATTCCCACCAATCCCACGCGTCTCCGACGTTCGATCCACGTCGTCCTCACGCCGCGTCTCGTCATCCATCGCCGTCATCGCCGTCGTCATCGTCGTCGCGATGCGTCCGCGAGACGCGTCCGTCGCCGTCGCTCGTTCGCACGTTCGGTCGATCGTTCGGGCGATCGATGGGCGACGCGCTCTGCGATCGACGTTCCATTCGTCCGGCGGTTTCGATGGATTTGGGCGACGCGCTTTGACCCATAAGTGTCTCGAATAAAAGCTTGGATTGAGTGGAGATTTGTAAAAAGTGGGTTCTCGTGTAAATGCGTATTCAAGACGCATGAACACCGATATGGCGCTGTGATGTAGTTGGTTATCATTGCGGACTTTGATGCCGACGGCCGAGTCACACTCACACTCGACGACGCGCGAGTCATCCGCCTACCCTGGTTCGAATCCTGGCGGTGCCTGCTTTTTTTGTGGGTTTTGTGTGCCGCGCGCGTGCGCGACCGTGGGGGCCGTCGAACGGTGGGTTGGTGAAAAAAAGTGTATGTTTTCTTACACGCCGCGGGGAGTTAAGTCAGCGCGCGACGGGATTTCGACGTCTCTTCCACGATCGTCGAGCAGTTTGTCGCGAGCGGCGGGTGGCGTCGGTGGATGCGACGTTTGGTCTCGGCGTACGCGTCGGCGGCGGCGCGGGGGCGGCGGCGCGCGAGGTGGCGCGCGACGGGTAAAAATTCGTTTTTCCACCGTTGAAGTGAACCATGATCGGCGTCGTGTCGTGCTCCGTGTTGACGAAGACGCCCTCGGAGGGGTTGAAATACGCGCCTTTCTCCTGGCGCTCGGCGTATTTTCCTTCCACTTCCAGGTGCGTGTGCCAACCGGTTTGGAATACGCGCGCTTGGTGGTCGAGAGCGATGACGTAATTTTTTGAATACGTTCCTGCGCGCTCTTCATCAATTTGATTCCCGTACACGAGTGCCGTCATCATTTGATCTTCGTCGTTCACTGTTTGCATGCGAGATTCAATCTCTCGGTACAGTTGGACCAACGCGAAGGCGGGACCGATGACTCCGCCGCTATTTAAAAATTTATTGCTCGACCCATTCGCCCTCTCGTGGAATTTAGCGCAATACTCCCGCCCTCCCGGGATGAGTTCTTGAGAATCGGCCATGTGTGGCCAACAGTTGCCTTCGGCGGAAAATAGGACGAGCGCTTTACCGCTCGGCGCAATCTGTTGTCTTAAACTATCGTACGCGGCAGCCACGCGCTGCGACGCGTTTTGCGTGTAAATCACATCGCTGGAGTCTGAAAGCACGACGATCGCCTCGTCCCGCGTGATTCCATACTTTTGTCTCAGCTCCGCATTCGTCAAGAGCTTGAGATACCCGTGTATCTTTTTAGACTTCGCGTGGCTCACGTGCGAAAAATCAAACTCCGTCTGATCGAGCCCGACGACGTGTAAATCCACTCCAGCTAACGCCGCGGTTTCGACCGAGGCACACACACCATCCGACACGTGATCAGCGAACGCCACAAACACCGGCGCGTCTTTTATGCTCTCACTCGCATCATCCTTCTCCATCTCGCTCTCCATCTCTATCACCACCGCGCTCTCCCGCTCGCTCTTCAGCTCGCTCTCCAGCTCAACATCCCGAAAGGTCGAAACACCCGCCCCGGGCGCCCGCTCTCGCTCCCTCGAAGTACTCCCCGGCGTTCGACGCACCAAAACGCCGACGACGAGCGCGAGCGACAGGAAACGCCACAGCGACGAACGCTTCGGGTACCGTTTCATACTACAGATCTATGCACCGCACCCAGATTCGAACTCAACGCGCGCGCACGCCGGTCGCCCGATCGTCCGACGACGTCGCGCGCCGGGGCGTGTCGCGCGTCGACTCCGCGCGCGCTCGACGATAGACGCGATAGACGCGATGCGCCGCCGATCCGCGTCCTCGTCGTCGCGGCGTCGCGACCTCGCGCGACGCTCGCGCGCGAGGAACTTTTGGGAACAAAGTTTGGACACCCGGCTGTCCGGAGAACTCACTCTATGGGCAAACAGTGTCGAGGACGGAACGAGACGTCATCGTAAACGAGGACGGAACGAGACGTGATCGTAATCTCGCGCGAGAATGGCGCGAGAACGGCGCGGGCGCGACGCGACGCGCGAGAAAAACGCGCGAGAAAAACGCGCGAGGATCGAGACGACGGGTCTGTCATCGCGCGGCGGCGCTCGTGCGGTCGGTGACGCGTCGGAAGCGCTCGCGACGAGACGGTGAAGGAGATGGGTCTCTAGTGTGTGAAACGCTCGTGTGAGTGACCGTCGACGCGCGCGTGTGGGCGCCGGGCGGTGGCGAGACGACGGAAAAGGTGGTGGGGTGGGACGGTGACACTCGCGCGTCGGTGGCGGCCGCGTTCGGGGACGCGCGGGAGGGATGCGGGTCGCCGCGCAGGCACCGGCTCGCGCGCTCGACGGACGCGGTTCGAAGAGACATCGCGCGACGACGAAGAGACGAGCGCTCAGATGGGTGTGCGCGGGAATGGTGCTCGTGATTTTTCTCGTCGGGAGTGCGTCGCGCCCGAGCGAACGGGGGGTCGGTGCGAGGGTGGAATCAGTCGCACCGGTCGCGAGCGGCGCGGAAAAGGTTGCGCCCGTCGCGGACGGCGCGGAATCGGTCGCACCGGTCGCGGACGCCACGAATGACGGAAACGACGACAACGACGCACCTCGGGCGGGTGACAACGCAAAGGGACAACAGGCTACGTCCGTAGGTGTTGAGGAACCGCTCGCGATGCGTACACAATCTCAAGAACCCACTCGTACGTTTTTCGAAGAGGCGATGCAGACGAATCAAACAGACTTGTTTTTCGACGCTTTCTTCAAAAGGCAACTCGGCGACATCAGAGATTTTGATGGGGTAGTTGTATCTAGGACGAAATTGAACGCGCTCGTGGCGCGTTCGTTCCCGAAGTTGTCGTTGTATAGGCTTTCTAGACAAGATGGCGCTTCATCTTGGGAGCACGTCTCGGGTCCGCTGTCATTTTGGTCCACCAACGACTTTCACGCATACGTCAGGGAGCACATCAGCGCGATCACGAGAGGATTACCGGAGAGCTTTCGTGAGTCATATTTTCTCATCAATAATTATGACGAGCCGCAAGCCATCAGCGAGCGGTGTGGAGCAGACCTCTCTCGTCTGAGTCAACTGCACGCAAACGCCAGAGAGGGCCTGATCTCGCCCGGCGAAAACATCCCAGTGTGGAGCATGTCAAAAATCCGCGGTTGTCACAAGGACTTGTTGTTCCCTTTTCCCGACTACTTCGTACATCTTCGAGAGCAGAGCGCCGATCGCGAGGTGTGCGCGTCGACATGGAGGAATAGGTCTGGCGACATCGCGTTTCGAGGTTCGACCACTGGTTTCGGCGACACGAAGACGAATCTTCGCGCGCGAACATTAGAGCAATTGATCCAGGAGCCCGGTTTCAACGTCGGTTTCACCGATTCCATTCAAGGGTTTCAAAAATCTTGGGCGCCGCATCTGTTTCGGGAGAAGATGTCCGGCAAAGATTTTTGCAACTACAAGGCCATCATGGACATCGACGGCAACGCCCACTCCTTCAACAGGCAGTTGCTCATAGCCAAAGCCGGAGCAGTCATGGTTCGCGTGAACGTTTTCACGGATTGGTTCGCCGACGGCATCACGGGTGATGAATTTTGCTACGTCATCGATCCAAGCAATGTCCTGGACACAGCGCGCCGGGTGCGCGCGTCTCTCTCGAGCGACCCGGCGCGCGCCGAGGAAGTCGCGAGCGCGTACAACAGACTCGCGAAGTGGGCCGTTCGGGACGACGTAGCGATTCGTTACCTGCACGAATCATTTAGCAGATACATCGCCGCCGTTCAGTTCGCGGAGTAAACGAGCGGAGCGCGGGGCGGAGACAAAAGCGTCGGGGTCGGCTGAGTCATCGAGCGCCCCGTTTCGCCGCCGGCGCGTCCGAGCGCGTGTAAAACACCACGCACGCACGCGCCTCATCGCTTCTCGAAAACATCCCTCGTCCCCCCACACCGACGAAACGGACGCGCGCGCACGTCCCTGTTTTTCATCTTCTCTACGCGACGAGCACGACCACCGGTACCCGTCCCGTCGCGCGGCGACGCTTCCCCGCGGCGACGCCCCACCCGGTGAACCAAGACGTCGGTGGACGACCGCCCACCGCCAGACGTCGACGCGTCGAATCGCCCCGTCCGCGTCGCGCGACGTCCGTCGCGCGGCGTCGCGTGCCGCGCGATGCACGACGTCATCGGTGCGGAGACGCGATGCGTCGTGCGCGACGGACGCGCCTTTGTCGGTCGACTTCGATGCGTGGACAAGCAGCGAAACATCATCCTGTCGAACGCGCGAGAGTACGCGTCGGTGGAAGCGGCGGCGGCGGAGGGGTCGGGAGAGACGCCGTTGAGGACGATCAACATGGTGCTCCTGTCGCGAGAGGAGCGGGTGTCGTGCGAGATTCGGCGCGAGGAGGATGGGGCGACGGCGGCGGCGGCGGCGGCGCTCGCGGGGCTGACGGTGTAAAAAGCGGGAGCGGGCTGAGCGGGCTGAGCGGGAGCGTGTAATAGTACTACAAATCTATTCATTCATCTAGCTAACGCACGTCGCGGTAACACCAATCGTAAAGCTTTCGCAGCGCGTCCCCCTTGACGCCAAAGTTCCAGCTGCACGCGATGAGGACGTGTATGCACGTCGCCCTAAAGTTGCCGAGAGGTTCTATGCGTCTCCCAGACGTCGTGACGACTCTGTCCAAGAGCTTGACTCGACCTTTGTGTTTGCCTCGCCCTCGTCGCCACATTCGCACGCACAGATCGGCGTCTTCCATGATGCTGAGACTTCCGTCGAAACCGCCGACGTTTTCGAAATCGTCTCTTCGCACGAACATGGCTTGGTCGCCGAATAAAATCCGAAAGCCTGTCAGATAGGCAAGGGGTCGACTGACGACGGCGCAGTACGTCGTCTTGACGACGTTATGGTAGGACATGCCCCAAAACGTGCGCGTGGGGGTCTCTATGAGCGATACGAAACCACCGATGACGGTTTTTTGATCGCGAAGCTGTCGACGAATGACGTCCACGACGTCCGCCGGCGGCGTCGTGTCGGCGTGTAAAAATAAAATATAATCCCCCGTCGCGACGCGCGCGCCCGCGTTCATCTGATTCCCTCGACCCTTCTCACCCGATACGACGATCGCCCCGTGCGATCTCGCGATGTCCGCCGTGTCGTCGGAGGAATCGCCGACGCTCACGATGATTTCCGCCGCCTCGGGTTCGAGCGCGAGCGACACCCGTCTCAACACCGCCCCGATAGCCTTGGACTCGTTCCTCGCCGGGATCACGATGGAGACGCGTTTCCTCGACCACTCCTCGTCCGTATCGTCGTCGTCGTACACCGCCCTATCGTTCCACGCGATCGCTCGCGTCGTCGTCCAGTGCAGGACGACGGCGCCGACGAAAAACTTGACGCGCGCGTTGAAACGTCTCGAACCGTCCTCATCGCCGTCGTCGCCGTCGCCGCCGCCGCGGCCGACGCGAGACCACGGCGGCGATCCGTCGTCGCCACCGCCCGCGCCGAATCCACCCCATCCACCTCGCGCGCCGTCGTCGAGCGCGCGAGGACTGGCGCGCGACGTCGACGCGCGTCTTAATCGACGACGCCCATCTCGTCCACGCGTCGTCGACGACAACGCGCGCGGGGCGCGGGGCGCGATCGAACGCGACGTCACGTCGCGCGCGACGACGCGCGCGATCATCGGCGTCGATCGGCGCGTCGGGACGTGCGGCGCCGCGAGTGAAGAACGGCACTGGTGGGTGTCCACGTCATCATACATGATCGATCTGTCACCCTCGAGCGCGCGAGACGCGCGTCGTCTACCGCGCGCGCGGCGTCGCGACCGCGATCGCGCCCTCGAGCGGTGGTATCGTTCAAAAAGAAAGCGCGTCGAGCGCGCGGTGATTCATTCATGCATTCATGCATTCATTCATTCTTGCATTCATTCATTCAATGGACACGTCCTCCTCTCTCGCCTCCGTTCCGTCGCGCGCGCGGAGTAACCGCCTCGCCCCTCGCGTGGTCTCGTCTCGTTTTGCGACGTACCTCGCGTACGCGTCGTACGTCTCGATCGATCGCGGCGCGCGCGTCTCGGTCGTCGTCCCCGCGCTCGGGGACCACTCGGACCAATCTCTCGACACGCCGGGAAGACCTCGTCGCGACCACGTCCCGCGCGCGCGTTCGATCGCGCGCGTGTGTTCGCGCATGCGTTCGAGCTCGCGCGCGTGGTCGGGATTCGTCGCGTCCGCGCGCTGTCCATCGATCGATAGGTCGGTCAGTCGGTCGGTCGGTCGAAACGACACGACACGAAACGCACGAACACAAAAAAACGCATCATCTTCATCCGCGCGTCGTCGTCGTCCTCGTCGTCGTCGTCGAGCGACGCACCGCCTCGAACGCGCGAACGATGTCTCGCAACGCGTCCCGATCACCGTCCACGCGCGTTTCCCCGTACGTCTCCGCCCCTCGACTCGTCCCCGACGTCCCCGCGCGCGCCGTCGTCGTCGTCATCCGCGCCTCGGCATCCTCCTCGTCGTCGTCGTTCTCGCCATCCTCGCGCGCGACGATCGCGCGCGACGACGCGAACGACGAGAACGACGACGACGCCATCGCGTCCACGCGCGGTCGTCGCTCCGTCGTCGCGCACTCGCGCGACGAACCGAATCGAATCGAATCGAACCGAATCGAATCGACGAGCGCACGTGGGGGGACACATTTTCGAATCACAACCCTACATTGAGTCATGATTCGACACATGTGTCCCCCCACGGGGTGCCGGCCGACGACGACGACGACGACGACGACGGGAGACGACGACGACGACGGGACGGGAGACGGCGCGACGACGCGGATGACGACGGCGGCGATGACGCCGACGCGCGCGTCGATGGCGTCGACGTCGACGCGCGCGGTCGCGTCGCGCGTCGGGGCCTGGATGGGCGCGGGGCGACGACGAAGAGGGCTGAAGATGACGATGAAGACGACGACGACGACGACGGCGACGACGGCGAGGACGACGCGCGCGGTGGTGGTGACGGGACGGTGGACGCGCGCGATGGCGTCGCGCGCGGTGGTGACGCGCGCGAGACGCGCGGGGGTGGTGACGCGCGCGGCGTCGGCGGCGGATGGGGAGACGAGGGGAAACGAGGAGGAGGGAAAAGGCGAGACGAAGGCGACGACGACGACGGACGGGAAGGAGACGTCGGGGGAGGGCGACGGGGAGGAAAAGCGAACGATCGTGGCGCGAGCGAAGGCGTCGGTGTCGTCGTGGTTCGGTGCGCTGCCGTTCGTGAAGAATAAGAGAAAGTGGGATAAACTCTTCGAGGAGGCGGACGCCGAGGCGTTGGACGCGGACAAGCAAGACGCGCTCATGCGAGAGCTCTTGGCGTACGATAGGAATGACGATGTGATGACGAGATTTGAGACGAGAAAGTACGCGAGCGGACCGGTGTCGGTGATGGCGTACGTGACGGCGCTCGTGAGAACGAATAGATTGGAAAATTTCGCGGTGGGGGGAGACGCGGGCATCGGCAAGGCGCCCCCTTTGGACGACGGAAGGAATAAACTTCCGGATTTGTTGGGAGATCTCTCCGAGCGATCGAAAGGGAAGAACGAGTTGGTGCCGTTGGAGGTGGGGAAGAGCGTGCAAGCGCCGTTTCACGTCAACGTCATCGGCGGGGGCGCGGGGTTCGCGCAGCCGGAGAGCGCGGCGAAGAAGCTCTTCAACGCGTTCATGGGTTTCGTTCTCTTCATAGCCACTTTAAGTTTTTTGAGCACCCTCGCGCTGCGACACATTGCCGTGCGCGTGATCGAGCACAGAGGTCCGAGCAGCAGTCATTCGCTGCCGGGAATCTCGGACAGCTCGAGCTCCGATCAGACGTCGACGTCGGGACTCGGACCGCAATCCAACGGTCCCAACTTTGATCCGAAGCAGTTCAACAAGGACACCGTGCCAGAGAAGAGTCTGAAAAAGTTTACAGACGTCAAGGGTTGCGACGAGGCGAAGGAGGAATTGGCGGAGATTGTCGAATATCTGCGAAATCCGGACAAATTTACGCGTTTAGGCGGTAAGCTTCCGAAGGGCGTCTTGCTCACCGGACCGCCGGGTACGGGGAAGACGTTGCTCGCGCGCGCCGTCGCCGGCGAGGCTGACGTGCCTTTCTTCTACAGAAGCGGAAGCGAATTCGAAGAAATGTTCGTGGGCGTCGGGTCGAAGCGCGTGCGTCAACTCTTCGCGGCAGCGAAGAAGAAGACGCCGTGCATCATCTTCATCGACGAAATCGACTCCATCGGTACGTCGAGAAAGTCGATTGAAAATCAGCACAGAAAGACGCTCAACCAGCTCTTGACCGAGATGGATGGTTTCGAGCAAAACGATGGCATCATCGTTCTCGCCGCGACCAACATTCCCGAGGCTCTCGATCCGGCGCTCACGCGTCCCGGGCGTTTCGACCGCATGGTGCACGTTCCCAATCCGGACATTGGCGGTCGTCGCGAAATCCTCGAGCACTACTTGGACGACAAGCCGACGACGAGCGACGTGGACGTTGACAGAATCGCCCGCGGTACCGCCGGTTTCAGCGGCGCCGAGTTGTTCAACCTCGTAAACATGGCGGCGGTTCAGGCGGCGATGGCGGACGCCCCGGCCATCACGGCGGCGGATCTCGACTGGGCGCGCGACCGCGTGTTGATGGGCGCTGAGCGCAAATCCGCGGTGTTGAGCGAAGAGAACCGCAAGCTGACGGCGTATCACGAGGCCGGTCACGCTCTCGTGGCGCTCAAATCCGACGCCGCGCTTCCGATTCACAAGGCGACCATCATGCCGAGAGGCTCATCGCTCGGCATGGTGACGCAGCTTCCGGACAAGGATGAGACGAGCGTCAATCGAAAGCAGCTCATGGCTAAATTAGACGTCTGCATGGGTGGAAGATTGGCCGAGGAGCTCATCTTTGGTCCGGATGAGGTCACCACCGGTGCTTCGGGGGATTTGCAGCAAGCGACTCGCCTAGCGTTTTACATGATTAGCGACGTGGGGATGAATTCGAGTCTCGGTCCGGTGCACTTGTCGAGCATCCGCGGGGGCAACTCGGCGCGCGGTGCGTCTGGATCCACGGAATCTGCGGTCGACGGTGAGGTGATCAAACTGTTGAAGGAATCGCAGACTCGAGTGCAAAAGCTTCTCAAGTCCAACTTGGGAGATTTACACACCATCGCCAAGGCGTTGATGGAGAAGGAGACGCTCACCGGGAATGAAATCCGCGCGCTCATCGGTATGCCGCCCGCGAAGGAGCCGGTACCGCTTCAGGCGCGCGCGAAACCGAAGGTTGTTGAACCCAAGCCCAAGGAACCCGAGGCACCGAAGGAGGAAGAGGAGGAAGAAGCGACCAAGGAGGATGAAGAGACGACCATCATCGTCGTGCTTCGACAAGACGAAGATTCGTCGCCGACGGACAGACCAAACTAGATCACACGTGTACGATATGACCACTCGCTCGACCATCAATTCGTGCAGATATGGATTGTTTAAATAGTACTTACTACAGAATCTAAACCTACCACCATACGTTCTCAGAGAGAGCCCTCGCGACGTAGACGCGCCAACTCTTTTGCGATTTCGGCGCCGATTTTGGCGTTGTTCTTCACGAGCGCGATGTTCGCCTTGAGACTCTCCCCTCGCGTGAGCTCAGCCACGCGTTTGAGCACGTACGGCGTCACATCGCGCCCGATGATCTTTTTCTTCACCGTCTCTCGCAGTGCGCGCGATATCGCCGCTTCAATGGTGGCGCCCAACGCCTCGTGTTCGCTCGGAATCGGCACGGCGAACACGCACCCGTTTTCAAGATTCAATCGCGCGTTCGATTCGATCACCTTCGCCGCCTCGAGCGCGGAATCGACGCGAGCGGGCGCCTTGTGCCCACTTTTTCTCGTGAAAAACGCTGGAAATTCATCCGTGCCGTACGCGCATACCGTCGCTCCGTGCGTCTCCAACACCTCGAGCGTCCTCCCAATGTCTAAAATCGACTTGACGCCCGCGCAAATCACAGCCACGTTCGTCCGCCCGAGCTCGATCAAATCCGCGCTCACGTCCATGGTATTCTCCCCTCCCTTGTGGACGCCCCCGATGCCTCCCGTGACGAAGACATCGACGCCAGCCGCGCGCGCTAAAACCATCGTCGCGCTCACCGTCGTCGCCGCCGTCTTCCCGCCGCCGCACGCCACGCCCAAATCTCGTCTCGACGCTTTGACACACGCCGAGCCCATGCGAGCGATTTTTTCCAACTCATCCCTCGTCAATCCCACCCTCGGCTCACCGTCCACTACGGCGCACGTCGCCGGTATCGCCCCCGCCGCTCGAACCGTCGCCTCCACCTCGAGCGCCGTGCGCAAATTCTCTGGGTACGGCATCCCGTGCGCTACGATGGTGCTCTCGAGCGCGACGACGGGCGCGTTCGAGGCTAACGCCTCACGCACTTCGTCCGACGCGCGCACGCGCGCGACGTCGCGCGACGACGACGAATACGAGGAGGACACGCGACGACCGGTGTCCACACCATCATCATCGTCGTCGTCGTCGGGACGCGCGTCCGCGCGCACGTGCGACGCCACGGACGCGATGCGTCGTCTCACCGTCTCTCGCGCGTCGTCGTCCATCGTCGCGGCGTCGCGCGACGCGTTGCCTCGTCGTCTCGCGCGTCGTCGTGAGCGGTGGGATGGAAATCTTTCA
>Ga0181567_10002070_pt1 | contig 15103 bp, 10 predicted proteins | sample 101ome_14_FD_133761 | JGI IMG/M metagenome (GOLD analysis project Ga0181567, IMG submission 133761) | Coastal salt marsh microbial communities from the Groves Creek Marsh, Skidaway Island, Georgia - 101403AT metaG (megahit assembly) | ecosystem: Environmental > Aquatic > Marine > Intertidal...
AGCTGTGCTTGCTTGCGGGCTTGAACCCGCTGCGCTCTGGCCATCGGCGGAGATCGCCATGGTCATCAGCGGGGTGCCCTGTCGAACTGACCCCCCGGCAGAAACCAGTACATCGGTGATCTTGCCTGCAGCAGGCGCAGGGACTTCCATCGACGCCTTGTCGGACTCCAGAAGCACTAGGGAGTCACCCTCGGCGACCTCCTGACCAGTCGTGACAAGCAATTCAACCAAATCAACATCGCCATCGGTGCCGATATCGGGAACCTCGACCGTCATCACCGCCAACTCAGCAGCCGGCGCAGATAATGTCTGCGCGGGGTCAGAGGTACCGCCGTCCATTGGTGAACCATCAGTTGCCTGCGCCTCATCGGCGCTTGCGGGATTGGCACTGGGAGTCGTGCCTTGCGGAGCGGGAGTGGCGGAAGCCACCTCGTCACTAGTTTCTATCTCGGCGATGGCATCGCCTTCAGACAGGGCATCCCCCAGTGCGACTTTGAGCGCCAGAATTTTACCTTCGGCAGTTGCCGGTATCTCCATCGACGCCTTGTCGGATTCGAGCACGATAAGACTCTGTTCCAACGTTATCGTGTCACCAACAGCGACGAGTACCTCTACAACTTCAGCGCCTTCGGCACCCCCTATGTCGGGCACGGTCAGAGTAAGTGTTGCCATAAGCGTAGTCTCCGTCCCTGTCAGGCCAATCTAGGATTAGGCTTGTCAGCATCAATGCCCAACTCTTTCATCGCATCCACTACCTGCTGGGGTTTTATTTTCCCCTCGTCCGCCAGGGATTTGAGGGCAGCAAGCACAATAAACGTCCGATTTACTTCGAAGTGCTCACGTAGCTTCGCCCGGGTATCGCTGCGTCCAAATCCGTCTGTGCCCAGTACGGTGAAACGCCCGGGTACAAATTCCCGAAGCTGGTCCGTGTGGGCCTTCATGTAGTCGGTCGCCGCAATAAACGGGCCGTCAGCACCGCTGAGTTGCTCGGTGACATAGGGGACCCGCGGGGACTCTGTGGGGTGCAACATATTCCAGCGATGACAATCCTGAGCTTCCCGCGCCAGCTCGTTGACGCTGGTCACGCTCCAAATATCTGCCGCCACGCCGAAGTTACTTTCCAGTATCTCAGCAGCCGCCTCGACCTCACGCAGAATGGCACCCGCCCCCATTAACTGTACGCGTTGTGAGTGCTTACTTTTTCTTAGGGTCATTCTATACAGGCCTTTAATAATACCTTCAGCCACGCCGTCGGGCATGTCAGGCTGATGATAATTCTCGTTCATCGTCGTAATGTAATAAAAACAGTTCTCCCCCTCCTCATACATGCGCCGAATGCCGTCCTGGATGATGACCGCCAATTCATAGGCATAGGTGGGGTCGTAGCTGACGCAATTGGGCACCGTGGCGGCGAGTAGATGACTGTGTCCGTCCTGATGTTGAAGCCCTTCGCCGTTGAGGGTGGTTCGGCCCGAGGTACCTCCGATCAGAAAGCCCCGGGCCTGACTGTCCCCCGCAGCCCAGGCCAAATCGCCGATACGCTGGAACCCGAACATGGAGTAGAAAATGAAGAACGGGATCATCGGATAATCGGACACGCTGTATGAGGTTGCCGCTGCCATCCATGCGGAGAATGCTCCGGCCTCGTTGATGCCCTCTTCGAGAATCTGGCCCTGCACATCTTCTTTGTAGAACAAGATGCCCCCCGCATCGTGGGGCGTGTAGTGCTGGCCAGCTGCCGAATAGATCCCAAGTTGCCGGAACATTCCTTCCATACCAAAGGTGCGGGCTTCATCCGGCACGATCGGCACCACCCTCTGTCCGATTTCTTTATCTTTTATAAGAGATGACAGGATACGGACGAAAGCCATGGTGGTTGAGATTTCTCGCTTGCCGCTGGACTTCATCTGCGAGGCAAAAGTTGCTCGGGAAGGTGCCGGTAAGTGATAGGAGACCGCGCGGCGGCTTGGAATATGCCCCCCAAGCTGCGCGCGCCGCTCTCGCATGTACGCCATTTCCGGGCTGTCTGCAGGAGGCCTGTAAAACGGCACCTCTTTGAGGGCACTGTCGCTAATGGGCACACCGAAACGATCTCGGAACGCTTTTAAACTCTTTAAATCAAGCTTTTTCAGGGAGTGGGTCTCATTACTGGCTTCCCCCGCTTCGCTGGTGCCATAGCCTTTGACGGTCATCGCAAGAATTGCCGTGGGCCGCTCGGTTTCTTCACAGGCGGCGGCGTACGCAGCATAGACTTTGTAGGGATCGTGACCGCCGCGGTTGAGATACATGATGTCCTCGTCGCTAAGGTCTCTTACCAGCTCCAGTGTTTCCGGGTATTTGCCGAAGAAGTGCTCCCGTGTGTAAGCACCGCCGTTGTATTTGAAATTCTGTAACTCACCGTCGCAGACTTCATCCATACGCTTCTGGAGCAAACCGCTTTTATCGCGCTCCAATAGAGGGTCCCACTTACGTCCCCAGATCACCTTAATGACGTTCCAGCCAGCCCCCCGGAATACCCCTTCAAGCTCCTGAATAATCTTGCCGTTACCCCTTACAGGACCATCGAGCCGCTGTAGATTACAGTTGATGACAAAATGCAGGTTGCCCAGTTTTTCCCGTCCGGCAAGGGCGATAGCGCCCAGTGACTCAGGCTCATCGCACTCGCCGTCGCCCATGAAACACCAGATTTTTCGATCTCGGTGATCCACGAGACCCCTATTTTGCTGGTATCTCATGACATGGGCCTGATAAATCGCCTGTATTGGGCCCAGCCCCATAGATACCGTCGGAAACTGCCAGTAATTGGGCATCAACCAGGGATGGGGATAGGAGCTCAGCCCATTGCCGTCGACTTCTCGCCTAAAGTTGGTGAGCTGCTCCTCGGTAATGTGCCCCTCCAGAAAAGAGCGGGCATACATACCTGGTGCGCTGTGCCCTTGATAAAAAACAAGATCCCCGGGATGTCCGTTCTCAGTCCCCCGGAAAAAGTGGTTCATACCGACGTCATAAAGGGTCGCGCTGGATGAAAAGCTTGAAATGTGCCCTCCAAGGCCATCCTCATTGTCATTTGCCCGCATGACCATCGCCATGGCGTTCCACCGGACCAGTGACCGAATCCGGCGTTCCATGAATAAATCCCCCGGCATGGGGCGCTGCTGCTCAGGGGATATGGTGTTCTTGAACGGGGTCGTGATGGCTTGAGGAAGCGGCACCCCGGAATTCTGGGCATGCTGTGCCAATGAGTTGACGATTTCCCCGCCAGCCTCAATGCCGCCGTGGCGTACCACCGCGTCCAACGAGTCAAGCCATTCCTGACGCTCCTGTGCGTCCACCAGCGTTTCGGTCATCAGATTACTTCCCCCTGTGATGGCGCCCTGTCTTTGAAGCCCCGCTCATTGGCACCTGCCAGCACACCTCCCGCGGTGGGAATGTTGCCAAATTATCGCCCTGACACGGATACGGTTCTATTTAAGAACTATTAGATCTCGAAATTCAGCGTTAAATCTACCGAATTCGAGGCCTTTCCGCCACTAAATTCCTTTTTAGAACTATTATAAATGCAAAAAAATGCCCCTTCTTACGCTGAAGGGGGGCATCAGTCAGATCAACGGCAACGCATGCTCGGTGTCCAACGCCTCCCCAGGGGATGTGCCATCAAGCTCCCCCGGACAGACATTTAGCTGGCGAGAATTACCGATCTTGAGCGGGCATCTGCTGATGAAACGCGTCCACATCGTCAACCACGATTCCATCGGGGAGCGCTGCAAAGGGAGCGTCAGCAAACTTGGTTCCTTTGAGCTGAATCAAAATGCGCCCGCTATCCTCCGTAAGCATCGTGTCACGATAGTAAGCCTGAGCCTCACTCAAACTGACCGCCTGAACCGCTTTTATAAGACGTGCGCGGGTATCGAAACTGTACCGTTCCCGCGTCCAGTCGCTCACGAATGGCGACGCCTCTTCCGAGAGATTTTTAGGCGGTTCTGTCAGCGTGGTCAGCACCCCAGCCTTGATTCGCTCGAAATCCTCCTCGGTAAGAGAATCGAAATCCTTGGCAAATTCAGTGCGGTAGGCATCGAAGCGCGCAAGCATATCCACCGGCGCTTTTACGGGAGTCTGAATGTACAGACCCAACATCGGATAATCACCCAGCTCGGTGGCAAAGCCACCGGCAGCATAGCCAAGCTGCTCTTCAGTTCGCAGCTGGTTAAAGGCGCGACTCGATAAGTGCGCGCTCACCAGCTCGCCCCGCGCCAAATTTTCGATTGATGGCTCAGGTGCGGCGAATAAATACAGCATGCCCAAATCTTCGATGGGAAGCTCTTCCTGATAAACGATCCGGTCCCCTTTCTGAGGGGCGTAGACCTTTGGCCTCACATAACCCGCGTTATCCCCTGCGGACAGCGTTGATGTCAGCAATTCGCTTAATTCCGTCGCATAGCTCGCGCTGTAATTGCCAAAGAGATAGATCCGTACATAGGATGTAGAGAGTTCTTGCTCAATAAACTCCCGCAACGACTCCGGAGTAACCTCGCTCGCCGCCGCTATCAGGCTGTCTCGGCTGTATTGACCCGATTGTGTAAGCCGCTGCACCGCCGGGAAAAGCTGCCGCACCGCAAAACCATATCTGGCATTCTCAAGCCCCCGCAGATAGCGGTCCACCGCCTGTTCTAACTCAAGTGATGTTGGTTGGATTCTGAGTGCCTCGGCGGCTCGTTTTAAGAGTTCAGGTTGCTTGTTGGTAAACCCCGACACGGTGAAGCGAAGCCCGAAGCCCGAGGATGCGCCCACGTTCATGCCGGCAATCGATGCTTCCGTGAACAGTGTCATCTGGCTGAGATTGTAGAGATCCGTCCAGAGGGCATACATCACCTCTGACGCAGCATCTGCCTCGCGGGTTTCCGTATTCAGGTAAACCTGCGTAAATCCCTTCGGCTGCTCGGGGAAGGTCTCACTACCCTGAAGCCAGACTTCCATCGCATTGGTTGATATCAGCTTCTCCGGCGTTGCCGGCCCGTGAGCCACCTCAAACGACTCGGGTAACAGCGTATTCAATGCTGGCTGACTTAATCCATATTCGCTGACCAGGGCCAATTGCTCGTCGGTGGACGCGATTTGAAGTGGCTCCACCGCGTAACGCCCCGCATAAAAATGCATCGTCTCCGTAACGGGTTCGTCTTTCGAGACGTACCACACATTCATCCGCTCGGGCACAAGCTGCGCCAACACGCTGTTTACCGCATCGGCATCAAAGCCGTCGAACACAAACGGCGCATTGATGACATTTTCAATCGGGTAGTTCTGTAAAGAGGCGGCAAGCGAGGATACGTAAGAGAAGTCGTTTATCTTCTCCAGAAAACGAAACTGATTATCGAGGGAGGTTCGTAACTCCTCTGCGTAGCGATCGTCCACTCCCTCTGCACGCAGCATCTCTAAATAGCCGAGGATCACATGAGTGATTTCTTCACGGTGGGCCATGCCAGCCTCAGTGAGGTCGACCTGAATACTAAAAGTGCCGTAATTACCAAACTCGTTTGGCGACGCCGTTGCCATTAGACTGCTCGCCCAGCCCAATTCTTTGAGCTTACTGGCAGGCGTGTCAGGCATTTCTGACCCCAAAATATACGAGAGATAGCGATTGGGCTTTACACGAAACTGATCGTTATTTGCATCGATGAAAAAATCCAGCTGCAGCATGCGCTGATCTTCGAGGGGCACATAGCGCACCAACTTACCCGCCGCCTCATCAAAATTAAGTGGTGTGGTCACTGCAGGCTTTTCGATATTCTTAACGGGAATGTCGCCAAAATAGCGCTCAGCCAGAACCTCCATCTGACCCAAACCCTGATCACTGACCAGAGCCACTTTCATGATGTCGGCACCGTAGTACCGCTGATAAAAATCTACCGTGGCGTCGTGCAGTGTTGATCCCTCTTTATCGGCCAGGCTCTCAAGGTTACCTATGAGGAACCGGTTGGCTGGGTGATCGCCCATGAAACCGCGGCCGAGTTTGAACATACCGAAGTAATCCATTTCCCGACGCATGGACCACTCCGCATTGACCGCACTCTTTTCTTTTTCGATGTATTCCGGGTCCAACAGCGGGGTCTTGAAAAAGTGTGAGAACCGATCCAATGCCCCCTCGTAAGCGCTATTCTTGATCTCAAACATGTAGTTGGTGATATCGAGCCAAGTGTAGGCGTTTCTGGAACCACCATTCTCGTTGATATAGGTCATGTAACCGTCGATATCCGGATAGGCCTCGGTCCCCATAAAAAGCATATGTTCAAGGAAATGTGCCATTCCTTGATAGGCCATCGGATCAAACATTAGTCCAACACCAACGCTGAGCGCAGCCGCCGATTTTTCTACCGCCGGGTCTGAAACCAGCAACACCTCAATCCCGTTTTCAAGTGTCACTGCTCGATAGGCTCTGGTGTCGTTTGGGCTTTGAATGACGCGCTGCTTTTCTGCAGCTGCGTCGCTTTCACTGTCAGTAGCTGCTTTTTGATCGCACCCCGATACAAGCACTAGCAACAGCGCACCAGCAACAAACAGCAGCTTTCCATATCGCGAGGCGGGCCGAGAGCTTACGTCCATGATATTCTCCAAACTTTAAAATTGACGTGAGTGAGACAGCTATCTAGGTCTGATGTTCCCTGTAGGCTGTAGGCCATGCGGTCACGACCGCGCTAATGAGCGTCGCCAGAGGGATTGCAAAAAAGACCCCCCAAACGCCCCATATACCGCCAAAAAATAGCACCGCAACGATAATCGCGATGGGATGCAAGTTGACCGCCTCGCTAAACAAAAGCGGAACCAGCACGTTACCGTCAAGGGCCTGAATCATGCCGTAGGAGAAAAACACCCAGTAGAAATCTTCCGTCAGACCCCACTGGAAAAAAGCCACCATCAAAACGGGGATCGTTACCAATGCAGCACCGATGTAAGGGATGATCACCGACAATCCAACCAGTAAACCCAGCAGAGCCGCGTAGTCCAATCCAAGAATTTTAAAGGTGACGTAACTCACCACTCCAACAATGACAATTTCAATGACCTTACCCCGGGCGTAGTTGGAGAATTGCCGGTTCATCTGTGCCCAGATGTCATTGAGAAGGGGTCGGTGTGCCGGTAGAAATCCCGCTCCCCAAGCCATTATTTTTTCTCGATCCTTCAGCAGAAAAAATACCAGCAGGGGAATGAGCACCATGTAAACCAGTAGTGCGAGGAGCCCCGGAATGCTGCTAAATCCTTTAGCCACCACAATCTGACCTAACTGCGCCATCTCACTCTGAATGGCATTCATCACCTGGTTGATCTGTTGCTGGCTGATCAGGGATGGATAATTTTCAGGCAACACCGAGAGCGCCTGTCGGCCACGCTCAACCATTGCCGGCGCTTCCTTGGCGAGACTGCCCAACTGTCGCCAGACGAGTGGCAACAAACCCAATATCACCCCAAAGAAACAACTGATGAACAGCGCCATGGCGACAGCAACACCCACCCGCGGGGATAAGCCCGAGCGCTGCAACCGGTTAGCGATGCCCTGCATCAAATAAGCCAAGATGACCGCAATGAATACCGGGGTGAGAATATCGCCCACTGTGACCAAAATAATTAAACCGGCGCACAACAGCAGGAGGAGAAGCACCGACTCCTCTTCGCTAAAATATTGGTGGTACCATTTTTTGAGGACGTCCAGCATAGTCAGGCCTTGGTAATGGTGTGACGATAAATGCCAGTTTCAGAGACTTCCGTTTCAACCTTGTGACCCCCAAGCCGCTGCAAAGATTGCAGGTCTCGTGCAGAACTCGGATCGGTGGCCAGTAATTCCAACACCATCCCCGGTTCCAGCTCACGCAGGCCGCGCTTGGCCATCAATAAGGGCATCGGGCACTGTTGTCCACGGGCATCAATCTGCTTGTCGGGTTGGGTTGAGGTCATTGAGTTATCACCAAAATCCATTTTCGGCGCAGCCCAGTATACCGGCTTGATCAACCAAACAGGACAGATCCTGAATATTTACTAAAGCTGGCCTCATTGATGTCATCACTATGAGCCCAGTTGCGATAAAGTGCGCTTATGCCGACACGTCTGCAAGTATTAAAGCGACCATTAGCCTTCTGGAGTGGCATCCTGCTATGCCTCAGTCTTTTCTTTCCGACGGTTGGCAAACCGGTCACCGAGGATCTGAAAATACCTAATCTTGGGGAATCCAGTACCAGTCTGTTTTCCTCGGAATTCGAGTACAACTTAGGTCGGGACTGGTTAAAGGCCTTCCGTCGTCAAGCCCCCACCGTCAATGACCCTCTTCTCTACAGTTATTTGGAGTCAATGGTTTTTGATCTGGTCACTCACAGCGACTTACAGGATCGGCGTCTGGAACTAATCATCGTCGATAACCCAAATATCAACGCGTTTGCCGTTCCCGGGGGTATCATCGGGGTGCACACCGGGCTGTTCCAATATGCCCAGACCGAAGATGAGTTCGCAACGGTTATCGCTCATGAAATTGCCCACCTATCCCAGCGTCACTTTTCCCGTGGTGTGGAGATGGCCCAAAGCCAGTCCCCACTCAATATTGCTGGCCTGCTTGCAGGTATTTTATTAGCGGCGACAGCCGGGACTGACGCTGGTCTCGCTGCCATGACAGCCACCCAAGCCGCGCTGCAGGATCAGCAGCTCCGCTACAGCCGCGCTAATGAAGCTGAAGCAGACCGGATTGGACTCAGGCTGCTCTATGACGCGGGTATGGATCCCTACGCCGCACCCGCCATGTTTGAGCGGATGTTGGCCACCACCCGCTACAGCAGCGCCAATCGGCTACCCGAATTTCTTCGCACCCACCCGCTGTCTGAAAAACGAATCGCAGACACACGCACCCGCGCCATGCAGTACCCGAAACGCATCAGACCGGTTAGCCTCCAATATCAACTCATGCGCGCCCGGGTCGCCGTGTCTCTCGCCGATACGCCTGAGGAAGCGGTGACTATTTTTAAAAATCAGATAGAGGGTAATCCGCGATCAAGAGAGGCCGCTAGTTACGGCCTCACACTGGCCCTAACACAGGCGGGAAGACCCGACGAGGCTGCTCTCGTACTGGACGGAATTTGGGCGGAGAACGAACAGCGTATCGAGTATGTACTTGCCGATGCTGATATAGCTCTGGCAAAAGGCAAAGCCGACGCCGCGGCAAAAAAAATTGAGGCGCGTTTGCGGGTATCGCCGGGCAATCATCCGCTAACCATGGCCTACGCCCATGTACTGCAACAAGGGGGGCAACCGCACCTCGCTGAAGAGATCTTATTGGTTCAATCCCGCCTGAAACCCAACGATCCCGGGCTTTGGTATCTGCTAGCCGAGGTTCAGGGTCTGAGTGGCAACATTATTGGCCTGCATCAGTCGCGAGCGGAGTATTTTATTCTGGTAGGTAATCTCGATGCTGCTCAGCGACAGCTGAGCTATGCACTGCAACTGGTGGGAAATGATTTCACTCGATCCGCGCAAATCAACGAGCGACTCAGTCAGGTCATTAACATGCGAGCGGCGCTGGACAGGGGCTAGTCCAAGCCAAGCCACAGGGTTATCGCGACGCGACAACACCGTTGTTAAGTGACGCAGCAAAGGCAAGCATCCTATCGAGAGGCTTCATGGCTGCCTGCCCCAGAGTCGGATCTACCTCTATTTCATTGTCGGGTCGTTCAAATACCGATACGAGTCGCTGCAAATCGTTCATTGCCATCCAAGGACAGTTCGCGCAACTTCGGCAGGTAGCTCCCTCCCCTGCCGTGGGCGCAATAATGAACTGCTTGTCGGGCGCCGCCTGCTGGAGCTTGAAGAAAATGCCCTGGTCGGTGGCAACGATAAATTGCGGATTCTTCATCTCCCGAGCGGCCTTGATGATCTGAGTTGTCGAGCCAACCCTGTCGGCAAGCTCGATGACTGGGGCAGGCGATTCCGGATGCACCAACACAGCAGCGTCAGGATACACCTGTTTTAAATCGGCAATGCCACGGGCCTTGAATTCTTCATGTACGATACAGGCGCCATTCCACATGAGGATGTCCGCACCGGTTTCTCGCTTAACGTAGTCACCTAAATGACGATCGGGAGCCCAAATAATTTTTTTACCTTCATCCGCAAGGTGCTCCGCGACATCAAGGGCAATACTCGAGGTCACCACCCAATCGGCACGAGCTTTCACCGCCGCTGACGTATTGGCATACACCACAACTTCTCGGTCCGGGTGGGCATCACAGAATTGCGAGAATTCCTCTACCGGGCAGCCAAGATCAAGAGAGCAAGTTGCCTCAAGGTCAGGCATCAAGACCCTTTTATCCGGGGTCAGGATCTTGGCCGTTTCGCCCATGAAGCGAACACCTGCAACAATTAGCGTGGTGGCGGGATGGTCCCTGCCAAAACGCGCCATTTCAAGGGAATCTGAAACACAACCCCCGGTCGCCTCGGCAAGCGCCTGTATATCGGGTGAGGTGTAGTAGTGAGCAACAATAACTGCATTCTCACGTATTAGGCTCTCCTTGATTCGGCCTTCTAGTGCAACGCGTTCGACCTCAGTCAATTCGGCGGGCGCAGACCTGTTCAGGTGATGCTGCACCTGCTCGCGTATTTTGACGAGTTTGTCTTCGGCGATGGACATAACCGGCATGGAGATAGTATCGAGGGCCGCAGATACTAGCACAAACTCTGTCAGACATTGCGAGGCAGGGGTGTTGAGGAAAAACGTCTCGACTCTATCGACCATGCCCCAAGACGGATACTGCAACCCTACTTGAGAGTGACCACCAAACAATTAAACGTCTTACAAACGAGGCAATAGCGGCTCTACCCCAGAGCCCGGAAGCTACTGGCCAGTAAAAATGGGCTTTCGCCGCTCCCGCTGGGCAACGAGACCCTCCTTCAAGTCTTTCGAGCCTGCACACAGGGCAACCAACTCATCCGCCGCCCGACGGTCAATACTTCCAGACTCTGCTTCTCCGATGATCCGCAACATCGACCGAACCGCCAATGGTGCTCCCGACGCAAGCTGCTGAGCGTACTCCATGGCTACAACGGTGAGCTCTGAGGCAGGTGAAGTCCAATTAACAATACCCAAGGCCTTCATTTCCGCGGCCGAAAATTCCTCGGCAGCAACCAAAATACGTTTTGCCAAGGAGACACCCAGTCGATTGACCAAGCGCTCAATCCCATCGATGGGATAGCACAAGCCAATTGCTGCAGCGGGTACCCGCATCATGATGTCTTCGGCAGCAACACGAAAATCGCAGGAAACCGCCAGCTCTACGCCGCCACCAAAGATATTGCCATTGATCACGCAGAGCGTTGGGATCGGCAACCCGGCTATTAGATTGGTCGCCGCTTGAAAACGCTCGCCGCTCAGCAAGCCCTCGTTGATTTGCCCGAGATCCGCGCCGGCGCAAAAGGTCCTGCCGCTCTCCGATGTCACGACAAGGACTCGTGTGGTCTCGTCTATGGATTCCAGCGCTTTCTCAATGCCCGCTAGCTCCTCGTGACCAAGCGCATTATGTTTTTCCGCGCGATTGAAACTTAATCGCGCGATGCCATTTTGCTGCTCGAATAGAACTGTTGAACTCATTAATAAAGGTATCCAACCGACTTCGTGGCAGTGTCGCACAGTTTGAATTTTGGGCGTAATGCCCAATCGCATGGACACGGACAAAAAAAATACTTAAAGTTCAAAAAATTGAATTTCGAGAATTTCCTCAACGTGGCATCCACCTCAGACAGCGGCTCTCCTTTCAACCGCGGTATTCAACACGAAGCAAAGCACAGTGCCATCCTGTCGCGAGCCGCAAAGTTGTTTAACACCAAAGGCGCTCGATCAACCACGCTAAGCGACGTCGCCGAGAAGCTGGGGCTCACTAAAACGAGCCTGTATTACTACGTTAAAACGAAAGAGGACTTGATCTTTCAGTGCTACGGCGCGTCTCTTCGCAACACACAACGAAACCTTACTCGAATTGAGGCAACCACCAGCGATCCCCTGGAGCGTGTCATCCTTTTCATGCAGGCCCACATCGACACCATACAAAAGGCACTGGCAGGGGAAGGTGACTACTTCGCAGCGCCTCTGGAAGTCGCGTCGCTTAAAAAAGAACATCAGGATGCTTTGATTCCCGAGTACCTTGAGATGTTCAAACGAGTGCGAGGCTACATCCGGGAAGGCATCGATCAAGGCACCATTCGACCGTGCCACTCGACATCAACGACCAGAGCCCTGATCGGCGCCCTCGATTGGTCTTTCTATTGGCTCTACGAAATGCCCAGCGAAACCACCATGCAGGCTAGTCAGGCAGTTCAGGACATCGTCAGTTACGGCTTGTTAAAAAAACCCTACCAATACCATCCCGGAGAGACATCACTTCCGGTAGAGACGGGCTTGAGCGCGCGAGGATTCGATCGCGAAGCGCAAAATCGACTGAAGCAGGAAGCTTTTTTTAAAGCTGGGACCCGCTTTTTCAATAAGAAAGGCTTTAATGGCACATCGCTCGATGAAATTGCCGAATTCCTCCAGGTGTCCAAAGGCGCCTTCTACTATCACTTCACCAATAAAGAGTCATTGCTCACACAGTGCTACGATTTCTCATTAGATCAACTCGATGCGCTGTCAGAGGAGATCATTGCAAAAGACAGTTCGCCCGCGGCGAAGCTCGATGAGGCCTGTCGGCGCATTTTTGGTATTCAGAATTCGGATCTCGGGCCGCTCATTCGCTACAGCACCATTACCGCCTTGCCTCCGCCGATTCGCAGACGCATCCTGGCGCGGACCGAGACCGCCAACAGCTTCATCACCCGCTTTATCGCTCAAGGGAAAGAACAAGGCACCATGCGCGACGTCAACATCGAGGTCACCCAAAATATGATCCAAGGGGCAATCAACGCCTCGATGGACATTGAGAGCTGGCGACGCATCGACGACATGGACAGTGCCGCTATCGACTATTTCGACGTATTTTTCTTTGGCCTTGCTGCGTAAAGTTATCACCTCTGCTCGGAGACCTCTCTGTTGAACAGCTTTCAGGACGTTATTGATCTGATACATCCCGAGCAAGTGGGTCGGTGCTGGTTTCGTGGTCAGAGCCCCCAGCCCCAAGGGCGAATTTTTGGCGGCCAAGTTCTGGCGCAGTGCTTGTTGGCGGCAAATGCAACGGTTGAAGGTCCCCTGCTAGCCCATTCAATGCACGCCTACTTTCTGCGCGGAGGCGATCCCACGATTCCTATCGAATTTGATGTTGATCCCATTCGTGATGGCAGATCCTTTGCGACCCGACGAGTCGTTGCTCGTCAGAATGGCGCCGCTATCTTCAATACATCAATCAGCTATCAAATCACTGAAGCGGGTTTTACCCACAGTCAGCCCCTGCCCGATGCCCCACTCCCCGAGGCTCAAGATGAGAGCATGAGAGGCTCTACATATCCGACGTTTAGCGACATGTATCAGATCGATCGGGTAAGGGTTACCCAGCGCAGCAGCAAGCCACAAGAAAAACAGCAAAACTGGTTCAAAGTGCGCGGAGAGCTGATCAGCGATGCCCGTATTCATCAGGCCGGTCTCGCCCTCATCAGCGATTGCGCATTGCTGGGCACCAGCTTTTACCCACAGGGATTAAAAGAGTGGGATAAGGACCACGTTGTCGCCAGCCTCGACCATGCCATCTGGTTTCATGAAATACCCGACATCACGGACTTTATTCTGTATGAATGCGACAGCCCTTGGGCAGGCAACGCCAGGGGGTTCAATCGTGGTCAACTGTGGAATCGGGACGGCAAGCTACTCGCCTCGACAACTCAGGAGGCGTTGGTGCGGCCCAAGACCCGCTGATTACCCAACGATCGTCGTCATTTCCCGCCCAAGACCCAGTACTTTTAACTGGCCTGCCTCCAAGGCTAAATGATGGATTGAGCCATTATCAGGCCACAATTGAACGGTACGTTCGTCGCCGCTGATATGTGCCAGTACCGTATTAATCACCAGAAAATGGGTGAACACCACGGTTGGTTGGCTTAATCGCGACAACCGGTCCACGAGCTGCTCTCGCCACGACCAGATAGCTGCACTCTGCTCAGACCATCGCTGGCTCATAAAGGCCCGCAGCCAAACCTGCCGCTGATCCAGCGTCACGGGCGCCTGAATCTCAATGAACGCCGACTCTATCTCTACAGCCAATTCGCGACGCTGCTGGAGAGGGAACGCCGTCTCGATGGCTCGTGCCTTGGGACTGCTAACCAGCTGCACATTATTTGGGATGACAGCCTCTAATTCATCCGCCGCCGCCTCCGCCTGCTGACGACCAAGATCACTTAATCCAGGATCCGGGTGCTCTGCCCACTTGGCTGCGGCCTCCCCATGCCGAACAAGCCAAATCGGGATCATCGATAGGTCACCAGTGACTCCGACAGCTGCGCACCGAGAAGCTCCAGGTGCGCGATATCGTTGAAGTTGGAGAGGGATATGCGACTCCCTGAATAAATGAAACGCGTAATCGAGCAATTCATGACCGGCTCATAAAACTGGTAGAAACCGGCGTGCCCTACCCCCGTCACGAGACCAACAGCGGTCGCAATGGTGCCCCCCGACGTAAAAACAGCCGTATTCTTGCCACTGCCCACTGACCGAATGATATTTGCAATCGCGTCGCGAACTCCATCCCGATAGCTGGACCAGGGGGTGATATCCGATGCCTCACAATCCGGATCGACCCAGGCATTAAACACCGCTGCGATTATCTTTTGATAATCCTTACTAGACTTCATACCGCGGCTCGCCTTGTCTGCGAGGGATTCATCCTCAGCAGTAAGCTTCGGCAACAGCGCCTTCAGCTGCTCTTCGTTATTGATTTCATTAAAACGCTCATCGGTTTCGATCTTCCCTTGGAAGTCTAGCCCGGCCATCACGCGATGAGCGGTCTCTAGCTGCCGGGACAGACTGCCACTGTAGGCGGCGTCTATCAACAATCCGATAGTCTGAAGATACTGACCGGTGACGTCAGCCTGACGCTGACCAAGCGCTGACAACTGATCGTAATTCGCGGCCCCAAAAGACGCTTGACCGTGACGAATAAGA
>Ga0181567_10002072_pt1 | contig 15100 bp, 13 predicted proteins | sample 101ome_14_FD_133761 | JGI IMG/M metagenome (GOLD analysis project Ga0181567, IMG submission 133761) | Coastal salt marsh microbial communities from the Groves Creek Marsh, Skidaway Island, Georgia - 101403AT metaG (megahit assembly) | ecosystem: Environmental > Aquatic > Marine > Intertidal...
AGGGCCGCTATCGCGTATTTACCGATTTGGCACGCAGCGCCGGTGCTTTTCCGCGCGCCATGAACCATTCGGCCAATCCGCCGCGCGAGGTTATTGTTTGGTGTTCCAATGATTATTTGGGCATGGGGCAAAGCGCCGATGTGATGAACGCCATGAAGCACGCCATTGACACAATGGGCACAGGCGCGGGCGGCACACGCAATATTTCCGGCACCCACCATATGATTGTTGAACTGGAAAACGAACTTGCCGATTTGCACGATAAAGAGGCCGCTTTGGTCTTCACCTCGGGCTATATTTCCAATGAGGCGACAATCTCGACATTGGCCAAATTGCTGCCAGATTGCCTTATCCTGTCAGACGAATTGAACCACGCCTCAATGATTGAAGGCGTGCGTCAAAGCGGCTGCTCAAAGCTGATTTGGCGGCATAATGATATTGAACATTTGGAAAGCCTGTTGCGCGATGCCGACCCGGCGCGCCCCAAGCTGATTGCCTTTGAAAGCGTCTATTCAATGGATGGCGATATTGCGCCGATTGAAGCGATTTGTGACTTGGCCGAAAAATATGACGCGCTGACTTATCTCGATGAAGTGCATGCTGTCGGCATGTATGGCCCGCGCGGCGGCGGCATTGCCGATCGTGACAATCTCATGCAGCGCGTTGACATTATTGAGGGCACGCTGGCCAAAGCCTTCGGCATTATGGGCGGCTATATTACCGGCAAACAAAATCTGGTTGATGCCATTCGTTCCTATGCGCCGGGCTTTATTTTCACCACCACCTTGCCGCCGACGGTTGCCGCCGGTGCCATTAAAAGCGTGCAATTGGTGAAACAAGCCAATGATTTACGCCAGCGCCATCAAGAGCGCGCCGAAAAGCTGAAAACCATGTTGGAAGATGCCGGTATGCCGGTCTTGCGCACGGAAACGCATATTGTGCCGCTTATGGTCGGCGATCCGGTGCTGTGCAAGGCGGCCTCTGACCGCTTGCTTAATGAGCACAATATTTACATTCAGCCGATTAACTATCCGACCGTGCCGCGCGGCACGGAGCGGCTTCGCATTACCCCATCGCCGCTGCATGATGACACAATGATGGACGCACTTGTCGAAGCGGTTCAGGAAGTCTGGGCACCTTTGGATATTTCCTGCGACCTACCGGATTTGATGGCTGCGCCCGCGGCTCAGTAATGTTGCCCAATACTCACCCTGAAGTTGCGTTTGGCAAAACCGGCCTTTTATTGGTCAATCTCGGCACGCCTGAAAGCCCTGACAAAAAGGGACTGCGCCCCTATCTCAAACAATTTTTAAGCGACCGCCGCGTTATCGAAGCATCGCCACTTATTTGGCAACCGATTTTGCGCGGCATAATTTTGAACACGCGGCCGAAAAAATCGGCCGAGGCCTATGCCAAAATCTGGCGCGAAGAAAGCAATGAAAGCCCGTTGCGCTATTATACGCGGGTGCAAGCTGAAAAATTGCAAGCCCAGCTTGGTGATGGTGTGAAAGTTGATTGGGCCATGCGCTATGGTGCGCCGTCCATCGAAACGCGCCTCGCCGATATGAAAGCGGCAGGCTGTGAACGCATCGCCATTATCGCGCTATACCCGCAATATAGCGCCTCCACTTCGGCCAGCGTTTATGATGATGTTTTCCGCGCTTTGTTGAAGCTGCGCTGGCAACCGGCCATTCGCACCGCCGCCCCATGGCATGACCACCCCGACTATATTAATGCGCTGGCGCAATCGGTGAGCGATCATTTGAGCGGCTTGGATTTCGAGCCGGAGCATATTATCGCCTCGTTTCACGGCTTGCCGCAAAGCTATTTTGAAAAGGGCGACCCCTATCACTGTCATTGTGCCAAGACGGCGCGTCTGCTGCGCGAAGAACTGGGCATGGATGAAGATAAATTGCGACTGACCTTTCAATCGCGCTTCGGCCCGACCAAATGGCTGGAGCCATACACGGATAAAACCGTTATTGAGATGGCTGAACAAGGCGTGAAGAAAATTGCCGTGGTGACACCGGGCTTCATTTCAGACTGTGTCGAGACCTTGGAAGAGATTGGCATTGCCCTTGAAGAAGATTTTATTGCGGCCGGCGGCACGCATTTTTCAACCGTGCCATGCCTCAATGATAGCGACATATCTCAAAACCTTTTGCAAATAATCGCCGAAAGAGAATTGGCCGGCTGGCTGTAAGCCTTGACCTGTTGTTAGTTTATCGGGCAGTGTCTTCTCTAGAGAGGGTTTTGTGTCTGATTGGTTACACCTGATTGGCTGGCCTCCTTCGATTATCACAGGTGGCTTGCTCATTTTTCTTTCGCTTGGCTATGGAACGCAGGCGCGTCAAAAACTGCGCCCAATTCTTCTCGCCGTTCAAGTTGCTTTGTTAACGCTCATTCTTTCCACGCTTTATAACGCCCTGCATACCGGGGCATCGGGCATGCTTAAGGCACTTTTGACGCAATCATTCGGCACGTTTCTCGGCGTCTTCACAATAAGCTGGCTTATTATAAAATTATGTTTCATCATCAGGTCTCGTAACGGACAAACAAATATTTTCACACGAAACCGCAGGTCATGACGCATATAAAATTCACCGCCGGGCTTAAAGCCTATGCGGTCGGTCTTCTCACCCTGATTTACACGGCCAATTATGTTGACCGGCAAATTGTTGCTATTTTACTGCAAGCCATCAAAACCGATTTGCAACTGAGCGACACGCAGCTCGGCATGCTCACGGGCCTCGCTTTCGGTATTTTTTATGCCACTTTGGGCATTCCCATCGCTTATTTGGCCGACCGCATGTCGCGCAAGAAAATCATTATCGCCTCTTTGACGCTGTTTTCTGTAATGACCTATGCCTGCGGGCTGGCGCAAAACTATGTGCAACTTCTGCTCGCGCGCATCGGCGTCGGTGTTGGCGAGGCCGGCACCAGCCCGCCATCGCACGCCATGATTGCCGATATGTATTCCCCTTCTGACCGCGCAACCCCGTTGGCGGTTTTTGCCCTCGGCATAAATTTGGGCCTGTTTGTCGCCTTTATCGCCGGTGGCTGGATTGCCGATAATTACGGTTGGCGCACGGCGATTCAGGTGATTGCCCTGCCCGGCTTTGTGTTGGCTCTTATTGCTTGGTTTACCCTGCAAGACCCGCCGCGCGGCATGAGTGATGAGACGACCGGTGAGAGCCAAGCGCCGCCGGTTATGGAAACGGTAAAACATATGTGGCAAACGCCGTCCATGCGGCAACTGCTTATCGGCTCAACGCTTATCATTATTGTCGGTTATGGCGCCGTGGCTTGGCTGCCAAGCTATTTCATTCGCGTGCATGGCATGACGGCGACGCAGGTCGGCACTGTTTTGGCACTGATGATTGGTTTTGGCGGCGCGATTGGCACCACTTTGGGGGGTGTTGTTGCTGACCGTCTCGGCAAGAAAGACGTGCGCTGGAATATGTGGCTGGTCGGCATTATCGGCCTTATTGTCGCGCCGTTTTCCGTTATGGGCTATCTTGCAGGCAACAGTCAGTCGGCGCTTTTATGGCTGATTGTCCCGACCATGACGGGGGCGCTGTATTTCGGCCCGACTTTGGCCATGCTGCACACGCTGGTTAAACCGGAAATGCGCTCATTGGCTTCCGCCATTATGCTGTTCATCAATAATATTTTCGGCCTCGGCATCGGGCCGCTCAGTGTCGGCATGATGAGCGACGCTTTGACGCCGGAATATGGCGTGCGAAGCCTTGGAATTGCTCTGGCGCTTATGGTGATTATCGGCCTTTGGGGCAGCATTCACTATTTGCTCGCCGGTCGCTCATTGGCGCGCGATATTGACGCCATGCAAACCGCCTGACATTTTAAGCGCCGAATTTGGCGTAGAGGCACCATGCACAAAACCTTGCTCATGTTTCTGGCTTTCTCGGCTACCGCTATGCCGGCTATGGCGACCTATGCGGCGCGCTATTTCGAGGCCGAATATCGCCTTTATGTCAGCGGCTTATTGATTGGCAAAGCCAATGTGCGGCTGGCTATTTCGCCCGATAATTATCTATTGAGCGCTCATATTCGCCCGGCCGGTTTCGGGCGCATTGCCGGACAAAGCCATGTCGTTTCCACCACGCGCGGCACTTTGCGCGATGGAAACTTGATGCCGCAACGCCTCGACCTGAGTTGGACCTCGGAAGACACGATTAAATCGAGCTATATGGATTATATTGACGGTGCGCCGCATAAATTCGTTTCCGGCTACGCCCAACCCGAAGAATTTCGTTCCAAAAACCCGATTGCCATTGAAAATGTCGGGGTCGGCAGTGTTGACCCGTTTTTGGGTCTACTCTCGCCGTTAAACGGACGGCCTTTGCGCGCCGCCTGCGACGGCACAAAACGGATATTTGACGGCCGAAGGCTGGCCACGCTGACCGCTCAAGATGCACAGTTTGTGCCGCCTTTCGAGCATGATTTTCCGCAGCGTCGCCCTGCCGTCAAATGCAGTATTTTATGGCAACCCGTAGCCGGATATTCCGAAGCCAGCCTTGAGCGCGCCGCCGAGTTTCCGCCGGTAAGTGCGCATTTCGGTCAAATCGGCAATATTGGCTTTGCTGCACCCTTGGATATGCGCGGTAAATCACGCTATGGCCGCGTCACCATCTACGCCGTGCGCTATTTTACCGAAACAATGACGCCGTTTTCGCCTTTCGACATTCGAGAAATCACCGCGCAATAAAGCCTGAGAGCGCCACTTTCCGGGCTAAACGGGCACAATATGTCGCACTGTCATAATTATTTGATTTTTTATTCGCCCTTATCGGTCGGCGCTCTAAATAACACAATGAAGCTTAGCGTCCAATCCAAGCGCCTAATCGATTGAGACGGCTTATCCGCTTCGGCGCGCTTTCAAATATGGAGGCGAATATGCAGACCGGAACTGTAAAATGGTTCAATTCGGCCAAAGGATATGGCTTTATCACCCCTGATGCGGGCGGTGTTGATTGCTTTGTTCATGTAACGGCTATTCAGGCATCAGGCCTGAAGCAACTTATTGAAGACCAGCGGGTGGAATTTGACATGCAAGAAGGCCGGAATGGCCGCATGGTTGCCTGCGATATATCAATTTTGGAAGGCAGCAGCGAAGCTGCAGCCGAGTAATATCTTCTTGCACATAGCGCCCTTTTGTCCGAGTTTAGGGCAAAAGGAGCTCGACTTTGGCAAAGATAGAAATTTACACGACATCAATCTGTCCCTTTTGTCATGCAGCAAAAAAATTGCTGACTGACAAGGGGGCGGATTTCTTGGAAATTAGCCTGACGCAGGAACCGCATTTGCGCGACCGCATGGTTGAACGCGCCAATGGCGGACGCACCGTGCCGCAAATTTTCATCAATGACGCGCATATTGGCGGTTGCGACGATCTTTACGCGCTCGACTCCAAAGGCGAACTCGATCCGCTTCTGGGCTGAACCTATAAGCCTGACATCATTCTGAAATAAAAGCGCACCGTGTCATTCAATGTGGCAACGCTGATGCGTTCATTTGTGCCGTGAATACTGGCCAAATCACTTGGCGCTAACTGCATATAGGTAAAGCGATAATGATTGGGCGTCAGCTTACGATAGTGGCGCGTATCGGTTGCCGCCACCAGCAGGCGCGGCGTCACGATAAGCCGTTGCGGTGCGGCCGTGTCGCGAATGGCCGATGTTAAATGTTGCCAGCCCGGCCCTTCTGTCGGGCTGACCGGTGACGGCGACATGCCTCTCTGGCCTGAACCGTCAAATGTTACGTCAACCCGCGCATCATCAATAACCTCAATCACACGCGCGCGCACCGTATCCGGCGTTTCACCGGGCAGGATACGAAAATTGACCTTGGCCGTCGCATCAATCGGCAGCACATTGGCTTTAATGCCGCCTTTAATCATGGTGGCAGCGGTGGTTGTGCGCATAGCTGCCTGCGCTTGCTTGTCGCCCTCAAAAGCCCCCATGACCAATGGCTTAAACAGCCAAAGATTTTTCATCACCAATCGATTGGCAAATGGCATGTCATCGGCGACGGCCTCCAAAAAACTTTGCGTATGGCTGAAATCGCGCGGAAATTGGTCAGCTTCAAGAGCTGCAATGGCGGCAGCCAAAACCCCGATGGAGGTCTGCTCCGGCGGCATGGAAGAATGACCGCCCTCGCCAACAACTTTCAATTGCAAAGTGACAATGCCTTTTTCAGCCGGCGCAATAAGCGCCATCGGCGCATCAATGCCGGGCACCACGCCTTGCGTCACCAAACCGCCTTCATCGACCAAAAACTCCGCCTGCACACCGCGCTTCACCAGCACATCAGCCATCACTTTTGCGCCGTCAATGCCGCCCTGTTCTTCGTCATGACCGAAAGCTAAATAAATCGTCCGCTTGGGCTGCAAGCCTTGCTGCAACATGTTTTCGGCGGCCTCCAATAGACCGATAATATTCACTTTATTGTCGAGGGTGCCGCGTCCCCAAATAAAGCCGTCAGCCACAACACCATCAAAGGGTGGATGCTTCCATTTTGTTTCCGTCCCCGGCACGACAGGCACAACATCCGTATGCCCCAGCAAAATGACCGGTTTATTATCATCGCTGACCGGTTCACGGCCTTGCCAAGTATAGAGCAATGAATAATCGGCAATGATTTCGCGTTTCAATGCTTTATGCACCAGCGGAAATTCTTGCTCGATATAATCGTGATAGGCCAGTAATTCTTGCGTCGAAGTCGGCTTGTCGCGTCCGAATGAAATGGTTTTAAAACGCACGGATTCGCTCATTAATCGCGTGACGCGGTCGCTATCGGGACGAAACTCAAATGCCTCACCGACGCTTTGGTCGGCGGCCGGTGTAAAGGTTCGGGCGAGTAAAACCGCCAGCAGCAGAACCAATGCCGCAGCAATGGCAGGCAGAATTTTTGTCTTAAACATTTTTATCCCCTATTTCGGCAAATCCGCCATTGGCTGGCGTTCCATCGCTAGAATGATGCCCAAACCGACCATAAAAGCCAGCAGAGACGTCCCCCCGTAGGAAATAAAGGGTAGCGGCACACCAACCACCGGCGCAAGCCCCATAACCATGGCCAGATTAACGATGACGTAAATCGACAAGGCAAATGCAAATCCGGAAATGGTCAGTTGGGAGAAGCGGTGCCGCATTTGCGACGCAATGTTGAACATCAAGAAAATGAGAACAGCAAACAGGAATATCAATAAAAGCGAACCGACAAAACCCAGCTCTTCGGCATAAATGGCAAAAACAAAATCCGTGTGACGTTCAGGCAAGAATTTAAGCTGGCTCTGTGTGCCTTGCGCCAGCCCCTTACCGAAAAAGCCCCCCGAACCAATGCCGATTTTCGACTGGATAATGTGATACCCGGCACCAAGCGGGTCGCGTTCAGGATCGAGAAATACCAAGACCCGCTCTTTTTGATACTCGAAGAGATAATTCCAGACCACCGGCACGGCAGCAATGGCCAAGGCAATGCCGGCAATAAAAAAGCGCATCGACACACCGGCCAGAAACACCACCCCGAGGCCACTAATGGCCAGCATTAACGCAGTGCCCAAATCCGGCTGCGCGAATACCAATAAGGCGGGCAAGCCAATCAAGGCTATCGGTGCAAGCAGCCCTGTCGGTCGCGAAACATCATCGCGATGCAGTGTGTGATAATAACGCGCCAGCGCCATTATCAAGGCGAAGCGCATAAATTCAGACGGCTGCAGGGTAACAAACCCCAAATCAAGCCAACGTTGCGCGCCCATACCGGTATCACCGAAAATTTCGACGGCAATAAGCAAGATGAATATCCCTGCATAAATTGGATAGGCAAAATTGAAAATGGTGCGTAAATCCAGATTGGCGATGACATACATCAGTATCAAACCGAGTGCCAATCGTGTGGCGTGACGCCAAGCCCAGGGCGAGAAATCGCCACCTGCAACAGAATAAAGCACCATCACACCAATCAGCCCAAGAATGAGCGTCATCGAAATCATGGGCATATTCAGCGTTCCAATGCTGACCAATTGCCCCATGCGTCCGCTGCGCGACTGATAGCTCATGAGTTCATCCCCGGCTTATCTTGCATCACCAGCTTCGGCGCCTTGGTTATTGCCTTGTTATTCATAAGCTGCACCATAATATCGCGCGCAATTGGCGCAGCAACCTGCGCGCCACCGCCGCCATGCTCAATCACCACACTTACCGCAAAGCGCGGATTATTATGCGGCACATAGCCGACAAAAAGCGAATGGTCGCGCAAGTGCCAATCAAGTTTCGAATTGGGAATAACCCCGTTTAAGCGTTCATCTTTGGAGATACGCCGCACTTGCACGGTTCCGGTTTTGCCCGACATGCGCGCGCCGTCAATCAACAAACTTGAGGCATAGGCCGTGCCATCAGGCCGATTGACCGAGCGATACATGCCGCGCTGCACGACGGCCATATTTTCAGGCTTCAAGCCCAATACTGCAACCGGCTCAACTGCATCACCGGCCTTTGTAATACGCGGCTTAACCAGCTTGCCGCCATTCGCCAAAGCTGCCGTCATAACCGCCAATTGCAATGGCGTGGCCAGCAAATAGCCCTGACCGATGGCGGTGATAATGGTCTCCCCCGTGCGCCAGCCAGTATCGTAATTGGCGCGCTTCCAATCGCGACCGGGCACGGTTCCGCTTTTTTCGCCGTCGAGATTAATACCGGTCAGCTTGCCAAAGCCAAAACGTTGCGCCATCGCCTCAATACGGTCAATGCCGACACGCAGGGCCAAATCATAAAAATAAGTGTCGCAAGAGCGCTCCAAAGCATCGACCATATTGACCGGCCCGTGTCCATCGGCAGCCCAACAATGAAACTCCTCACGCGCAAATTTATAAACGCCGCTGCAACTGATTTTTTCTTCCGGATCAATCAGCTTTTCTTCCAGCGCGGCAAGCGCCACGAGCATTTTGAATGTCGAGCCCGGCGCATAAAGACCGCGCATCGCTTTATTGACCAACGGCTTGCGCTCATGGTCGATGAGCCGCTCCCATTCTTCGACTTCAATACCGCGCGATAGCTTATTCAAGTCAAAACTGGGAGACGACACCATGGCGACCATCTCACCATTATGGATATCCATTACCATGGCCGAGCCACTATGACCGTTGAGCCTTTGGGCGGCAAAATTTTGCAAATCCAAATCAATGGACAGCGCCAAATCGCGCCCTTTTTCACCCGGCTCGGATTGCAATTCACGCACTGTGCGCCCAATCGCATTTACCTCGACATGGCGCACCCCCGGCGTGCCGCGCAGATCGCGCTCAAAATCGCGCTCAATGCCGCTGCGGCCAACATAATCGCCGACAATATCATCAACCCGCTGCAGGTCTTCGCGGGTTTTTGTGCCAACAAAGCCAACCAAATGGGCCACCGATTGAGCATGCGGATAAATACGCTTCTGCCCGACCAAAGGTTCAACACCTGAAAGATATGGCAGATTAAGATTGAGCCGCGCAAACTCATCCCATGACAAATCTTCCAAAATCACAATTGGTTTGAATGAGGGCTGGCGGCGAATTTTACTGCGAATATCATGAAGCTCTGACCGGCTGAGTTTAAGCAAGCGCGTCAGGTCATTTAGCGTCGCATCCATATTGGCGACCCGCTCCGGCACCATTCGGATTTGCAGATTGCGGTCATTACCGGCCAGCAATTCGCCAAAGCGGTCTGTAATCCGACCGCGCACCGCCGATATTTGCGAGATATTGACCCGATTGGCTTCTGCCAATGTAGCATAGACATCTGACCGTGCCACTTGCAAAAATTGTAAGCGCCCCGCAAGCACAAGAAACAAACCGCCCTGCAGACCACCCAGCAATACCAAGCGCCGCGAAAAATCCTGACCTTCAGTGTCATAAATCGACATCAGTTTCGCTCCGCACCGGTTAAGGCATCACTGAAGAAGTAAAGTGGAAAATAAATCACCGGGAAAAACAAGATGCAGATGAAGCACGAAAGCACGAAAGGGATAATTGTGAGATGCAAATCATCAGACAGAGCGGCCAGCAAATAGGCCGCCAAATAAGTCATCATAATTAACACGCCGAAGGTTATCCAATAGGAGCCGAAGCTACCTGTCGATATGATGGCGCGTTGGCTGACGCATAAAAGATAGAAAACAACAAAAAGCGACGACCAAAAGCCGAGCGGCATTTCACTGAGAATATCGTTCAGAAAACCAAAAAGCGCGACGAATACCGGCGTCGCATCGCTCTCAGCCGTCAGACCAATAAAAAAAAGCGGAATGAAATAAAGACCGAGCTCAAGCTGCGCCAAGGCCTTCACATTTGACGGCATGCTGTTGAGCAAAACGAACAATAAAAGCAAGAGATAAGGCAGAAAAGTGCTGCCGCCTTCGCTTGGGTTTTTGAGGCCGTTCATTGTGCCAAACTCGGCGCCGGTTGAATTTCGCTTGGCGGGTCTTCCGTCGGCTGTGCCATGACAACGCGAATAAAATTGAGGCTCTGCAAATCATCAAGCAATCGAACCGTCAATTCGCCTTGGTCATCGCGGCGCACCAAAGCGACCGGCAAGCCGACGGGAATTTGCCCGCCGCGCCCAGACGTCACCAACAGATCGCCATCTTTCAGCTCGGCCTGACGCGGCAAGAACTGCAATTCCGGTTGTGGTCGATTGGTGCCGGACAAAATCGCTTGCACATCAGATGACAGCGCCACCACCGGAATATGGCTGTTAAAATCGGTGAGCAATAAAATGCGCGATGAATTACGGCCACTGGAAATAACCCGCCCGACCAGGCCGTTAAGCCCCATAACCGCCTGCCCCGCAGTAATGCCACGATCGCGTCCGCCCTTGGCGACCAATGTGTGAACAAACGGACTGTTTAAATCAGCAATCACCCGTGCATTGACCATTTCAAAGCCCGGCTCTTCAGGCAGATTGAGCAGATTGCGATATTGGTTCATCAGCAATTCAGCACGCGTTAACTCTTCAACACGCAACCGTAACTCGATATTTTGCCGTTCCAATTCGCGATTACGATTTCTCACCGTATTGAGATCGTCGAGATAATCACCAACATTGGCAAGTGCGTCGGCGGGCTTACCGAACAGTTCGAGGGCCGGGGTGACAGCATCAAAAAACACCTGACGCACCGCAGAAACGCGCGGATCGTTTTGCGGAACAACAGCTAAAATGAGTGTTGTGGCAACCAAACATAGGACGGCAATTCCGACGCCGCTAATCAGCCGGTTTTCACGTCCTCCTATGCCTGATTTGGCCACTGAGCCCCTCTTCGGTTAACCTCTAATAGGCGACAGACAGAACATGCTTCATGGTTTTTATGTGTTCCAATGCACGTCCTGTGCCGAGCACAACGCAAGACAGCGCTTCATCGGCGATGGATACGGGCAAGCCGGTCGCTTCGCGCAAATAGGCGTCCAAATTATGCAACAGACCGCCACCGCCGGTCATCACAATGCCTTTATCGACAATATCAGCCGCCAATTCGGGCGGTGTCGCTTCAAGTGCGACCTTCACCGCCTCAACAATCGCGCCGACCGGCTCGGAAAGGCTCTCGGCAATTTCGCGCTGGGTAATCACCACCTCGCGCGGCACGCCATTCATCAAATCACGGCCTTTGATTTTCACCGACTCGCCTTCTTCGCCGGGCGGCATCATGGCCGAACCGACTTCTTTCTTGATGCGCTCGGCGCTTGACTCGCCAAGCAGCAAATTATGATTGCGGCGAATATGAGCGATAATCGCCTCATCCATTTTATCACCACCGACGCGCACAGAGCGCGAATAAACAATACCGCCAAGCGACAACACGGCGACCTCAGTCGTACCGCCGCCAATATCAATTACCATTGAGCCGGTCGGCTCGGTGACCGGCAGTCCGGCACCAATGGCCGCCGCCATCGGTTCTTCAATCAAAAATACGCGGCGCGCACCGGCCGACATGGCGCTTTCTTGAATGGCACGGCGTTCAACCGCCGTCGCCCCTGACGGCACACAGACAACAATCTGCGGATTGGCGAAAGAACGCCGATTATGCACTTTGCGAATAAAGTGCTTAATCATTTCCTCAGTGACATCAAAATCAGCAATCACGCCGTCGCGCATTGGGCGAATGGCTTTGATATTGCCCGGCGTGCGACCGAGCATCATTTTCGCTTCATCGCCGACGGCGAGAACTCGATTGCGGCCATTCTGCTCGATAATCGCCACAACTGACGGTTCGTTCAGCACAATGCCACGACCCTTCACATAGACCAGCGTATTGGCCGTGCCGAGGTCGATGGCCATATCGGCCGAAAACATAGCGAGCAGCATATTCAACATTCGAGTTCTCCCCCCAATAGGAACAGTAATTTAAGCGGTCAGCGAGTCAGGCGCTTGTTTCTCACGCTTTATCAGCAGTTTGTTTAACGCACTGACATAGGCACGCGCAGAAGCCACCATTGTGTCCGTGTCGGCAGCACGGCCGGTCACCGTCTTGCCTTTTTCTTCCAATCGCACACTGACTTCAGCTTGCGCGTCCGTGCCTTCGGTGACTGCGTGAACTTGATATAATTGCAAATTCGCTTCATGCGGAAACAGCGCGTTAATGGCATTGAAAGTGGCATCAACCGGGCCGTCACCGGTGCTGTCAATTTCGGTTTCCTTGCCGTCAATTTCCAGCTTCAGCATGGCCTGTTGTGGCCCTTCTGAACCGGCAATAACGCGCAAGGAGACCAGCTTGACGCGGTCAGCCCCTTTGGCCACTTCATCATCGACCAAAGCGACAATGTCATCGTCAAACACATGCTTTTTGCGATCAGCCAGATCCTTGAAGCGGGTAAAGGCTTCTTGCAATTGATTATCGCCCAGCTCATAGCCCAGCGCTTTAATCTTCTCGCGGAACGCATGACGACCCGAATGCTTGCCCATCACCAGCGAGGTCTGCGAAATACCGACACTTTCCGGCGTCATGATTTCGTAAGTCTGGTTGTTTTTCAGCATACCGTCTTGGTGAATACCGCTTTCATGGGCAAAGGCATTTTGCCCGACAATCGCTTTATTATATTGCACCGGAAACGCCGTGACCGATGATACCAGTTTGGAAGCGCGCGCCAAGCTTGTGGTTTCAATATTGGTCCATTGCGGCATGGCGTCATTGCGCACATTCAGCGCCATAACGATTTCTTCCAAAGCCGCATTACCGGCGCGTTCACCCAAGCCGTTAATCGTGCACTCGACTTGTCGCGCACCGGCTTGCACACCTGACAAGGAATTGGCAACCGCCAGCCCCAAATCATTATGGCAATGGGTTGAGATAATCGCCTTATCAATATTCGGCACGCGCTCGCGCAGCATGGTGATAATCTCGAAATATTCCTGCGGCACGGTATAGCCCACCGTATCGGGAATATTAATCGTGGTGGCACCGGCCTTAATGGCGGTTTCTACCGTGGCACATAAAAAATCGCGGTCGGTGCGGGTCGCATCTTCCGGCGACCATTCAACATTTTCGACATGATTGCGCGCATGGCTGACAGAAAAAGCAATCGCTTCCATCACTTCATCAGGTTCCATTTGCAGCTTGTGCTTCATATGCACCGGGCTGGTAGAGATAAAGGTATGGATACGCGGGTTTTTAGCGTGCTTCACCGCATCGGCGGCGCGGTCAATGTCTTTTGCACCGGCCCGCGCCAAACCGCATACTTGCGCGTTTTTCATCAGCTTGGCGACTTCCGATACGCTTTCAAAATCGCCGTTTGAGGCAATCGGAAAACCGGCTTCGATAACGTCAACGCCCATTGCATCCAGCAATTCAGCGATTTGCAGCTTTTCTTCCAGCGTCATGGACGCGCCGGGCGACTGCTCGCCATCGCGCAATGTGGTATCGAAAATATAGACGCGGTCCTGTTCGGCGCCGCTTTGTTTGATTGAGTTGGTCATGGTTTCATCCTTCCTGTGACCTTTGGGTCATGTGTTCCTTTCCTGATAAATCCCCTGAAAACGCGCCGTTCATCGACTGTCCGATCTCAGGGGCAGGTAAGGAGAAGGATGGTTAGTGCAGTGGCAGATGTTGGCGCGCACGAAATCGCACGAGCCAAAGAGGCCGTGTCCCGATTCCGAAAAGATTTAGCGCACAAATTCATATGCCGTTCTTTCTGAAACATTCACCATTGAGCGTTGCTCATATATCTGTTTACGCAAGGAAAACTCGCATGGCAAGAACTTTCAGCGCAAGATTCCGCGCTTTAGAATGCCATCATCATGCGCCGGCATCGCCGCGCAGCCCTGCCGATTCCGTTTCTGCCGCCTGAACCACGAAATCCATTACCGCGCGCACATGGCCAAGCTTGGCCATATCGGCCCGCGTCAGCAGCCATAATTCCAAACTGCCGACCAAATCAGGCCCGGCCAAACGGGTCAAACCGGCAATATTATCGGCTTGAAAACACGGCAGAGCCGCAACGGCATCGCCGTTCAGACAGGCCGCCAAGCGGGTTGCGGCGCTGGAGGAGCGCATCAGCACCTGCCCTGCCTTTTCGGCCCGCGACAGCCACCAGACCGGCCCTAAGGGACGTTCTTCTTCAGAAAAACCGATAATTCTTGCATCGCTCAAATCATTATGCGCCGGCGCATCGCCCAGTTTTTCGGCATAATCGCTGACGGCGTAAAGCCCATAGGCGACATCGGTCAATTTGCGCACCAGCATATCGCCCTGTGTCGGGCGCGCCAGCCGGAGCGCAATATCAACATCGCGCAGCGCATTCATCACACGCGGCGCCGCGCCGGGGCCGGAAATTGATGGATCGGTGATGATGTCGAGCGCCACATCGGGCGATTTTTCTTGAAAATCCGGTAAAAGCGGCCCCAACAGACCGCCGGCTACAACTTCGCTGGCCGATAGCCGCACCACGCCGCGCACATTGCCCGAACCGGCCTGAAAATCGCGCTGCAAAGAGGACAGGCTGTTATCGACCGGTTCCAGTGATTGCAGCAGCCTTGTGCCGTCTTGGGTCAGCGCATAGCCGCTGCGCAATCGTTCAAACAGCCGCGCATCAAGCGCTTCTTCAAGATTGCCGATA
>Ga0181567_10002097_pt1 | contig 15020 bp, 8 predicted proteins | sample 101ome_14_FD_133761 | JGI IMG/M metagenome (GOLD analysis project Ga0181567, IMG submission 133761) | Coastal salt marsh microbial communities from the Groves Creek Marsh, Skidaway Island, Georgia - 101403AT metaG (megahit assembly) | ecosystem: Environmental > Aquatic > Marine > Intertidal zone...
CCTTGCAAGAAGAGCACCTTGTAGTTGTCCGGACTGCCCACCAACTGTCGAAGATCACTTTCAGCCTTGGTCGCGATCTCCATGTAATGCTTCCCGCGGTGCGACATCTCGAGAACGCTCATCCCGCTCCCCTTGTAATTCACCAAGTCTCGCTGCACCTCCTCGAGCACGTCCAACGGCAGCGTAGCCGGTCCCGCCGAGAAGTTATACAAACGATCACCGGGCGCCGGTCTCTTACTCGCGCGCGCGACCGTATGACTCGCTCGTCTCGCACCCGCACCCGCGCGACATCTCGTCGTCATCCCCGATCGCACCGCCGGCGCCGCATCGCTCTTCGCCCGTCCCCGCATCGCACGCATCCTCCGTGTGTTCCAACCTCGCGCGGGCACCCGAATCCGACGACAGTCGTTCGCGTCTCCGCACCGCTCGCTCTCGCGCGCGTTCGGAATGTGCCGTCGTCACCCGTCGTCGTCGTCGCCCCGGACGCGTCGGCGCCCCGGACGCGAACGCGCGCGTCTCGCTTCGCCCTCGCTCCGGTCCACGGATTGGCCGGACGCGTGTCGCTGAGTCACAGTCGCTCGCGAGTCTCGTTTTGATTCGATCCCGCGAGTGGGTTCGTTTCGCGTGCACATCTCCTCGTCGATCGAGACGCTGGAGTTCGAGTCGAGGGCGTGATCGAGATCGATCGAATCGACCGATCGAGATCGATCGAATCGACCGATCGAGATCGATCGAATCGACCGATCGAGATCGATCGAATCGACCGATCGAATCGATCGAATCGACCGATCGACCGATCGACCGATCGAATCGACCGATCGAATCGACCGACCGAATCGATCGAATCGATCGACCGACCGACCGACCGACCGATCGGTCGCCGTCCCGTCCCGCGGTGGGGAGGATGGGGCGCGTCCGCAGAGCGGGGTCGGCGCGTGGGGGTGGGCGGCGATGGCGCGCGCGCGCGCGGTGGATGTTTGGATCGTGAATAAGTCGGGTGGATTGATCTATCGACGCGCGTTCGAGGACAGGGGTGGGGTTGGACGAGGAGGATTGGACACGAATGCGCAGTTGCGGTTGGCGAGCGTGTGGCACTCGTTGCACGCGATCTCGAGAAAAGTGGCGCCGGTGAGCGGGGGTGGGGGGATAGAGAGCCTGGAGTGCGATACGTTTGATTTGTATTGTTTTCAGGCGGATACGGGGATGAAGATATTCATCACGACGACGAAAGGGACGGTGGACGCGCGCGGGGCGCTGCGGCGCGTGCATCAGGCGTATTGCGATTATGCGTTGAAGAATCCGTTTTATGAGATTGAAATGCCGGTGAATTGCGATCTGTTCGACGCGGCGATCGCGAATATCGGGGTCGCGATCAATCGCGCGTAGGACGAGGGACGGTTAGAGTAGAGTAGCGACTTATTGTAGCGAAACGCTGTTTCGGCGAGTTTCGGAAAGACGCTGAATTCAGAAAAGAAAGTTTCTCTCACAAACTTTACACCTACGCTTCTTAATGAGCTCGCGCTGGCTATTCCGCTCCCTAGAAATTAGATGGAGCGTGTATCACCAGAACAAACGAGCGACAGTCGAGAATCGAGACCCTCCACTGCTTTCTCAAATTTTGAGATCACCGCGCTCGAATCCGAGGCGGCGAACTTAGTAGCCTTGAGGCGGAACGCCGAAACCAGAGCCAAAGTCACCACCTTGTTGAGCGTCCCAGCCAGTCGGCGCCGGGGCCTCAGACCAGTTGCCCGCAGCCGGGGCGAAGCCACCCGCCGGGAAAGCTTCGGCCGGCTTTTGCTCGTCCCAAGACTCGGCGGCGTACGCGGTGTCCGCGACGGCGTTGTAGCCGGCGGATTCCGCCGGGTCGGCGGCAGCCGCGGCAGCGGCGGCGGCTTCCTCCTCCTTCGCTTCGAGCTCTTCCGGATCGCGGTAGAAGAACAAATCGACCATGACGTCCCACGGGTTCGCCGCGGACACGGTGCCACGCATTTGCAACACCATGCGCGCGAGAAGGTAGTACAAGCAACCGATGGAGTGCTTCGCCTTGTTGTTCGCCGGAATGGCAACGTCGACGTTCTTCAACGGAGAGTCGGTGTCGCAGAACGCGATCACCGGCAAGTTGACGTACGCAGTCTCGGAAACCGGCTGAGAATCGGTGCGCGGATCGGTGACGATCAACACACGCGGTTCTTGGAAGAGGGCATCTCTCTGGTTAGTGTAGGTACCTGGGGTGTGGCGGCCCGCGATGGCTTTCGCACCCGTGTATTGGGCAAACTTCAACACCGCGCGTTGACCGTACGGACGAGCCGCTTGCGCGATAACGTCTTGCGGGTTTTCGCACGCAACGATGATGCGCGCGGCGAGCATGAGCTTATCCCACGTCTTGCCGAGGTTGATGATGTGGATACCGTCCGCGCGGCGCTTCCAGACGTAGCGTTCCATTTGGAAATCCACGTTCTTGGTACCGAGGTGGCAACCGGCGGCGAGCATCATGGCGATGTCGGCCTCCTTCTGGGACATTTGCGGGGACATGTTTTGCGTCGTGTGCGTGTTCGAACGCGCGCGTCGCGAAGAGGCGGAACGCGCACGCCGCGATCGCGACTTAGGGCGACCGCGCGAAAAGCCCTAAGGGCTCGCGTCGCGGAAAAAAAAACCGCGAGCCCGATCGAGGCGCCCTCGGCATAAAACGCACCACGAATACGCCTCGTTTGATGAAAACACGCGCGAATACGGCATCACCAACCACCCGATGGGTGACATAAACGCGCGGTGTGTGCGTGGACGATGATCATGGTCTTCGACGATGCTTCACTACGAGAACCGGACGCGACCGGTGGAGACGCGGGGCGAGCGCGCGCGGCACGGGCGTCGACACTCGGCGACGGGATGTCGACGACGACGGGGGCGAGGGCGTCGGCGTCCGCGCGCGCGGGGGCGTTCGGTGCGAGAAGGACGTCACGGGGACGACGACCGGCGCGCGCGATCGTGCGCGCGAGCGCGGGGGCGAGCGCGAGCGCGTCGGGGAACGACGGACGGGAGGAGGATGTCCCGAGGGCGGCGACGAGCGCGAGCGGCAATCAAGGGGCGGAGAGCGCGGGAAAGGGGAGCGCGGAGGTGACGGAGGCGACGGTGACATCGGCGTCGGCGTCAACGCTGGATACCCAGATCGCAACGACGCAGCGGTTGCGAGAGGAGTTTGAGAGCGATCCATTCATGACGCAGTCGAGCGTGAGGTTGGCGCAAAACGCCGAGTACGACAACGACGTGCACGCGGTGCGAGGGGCGGAGGCGTATCGGACGTTGATGAAACGATTCGGTGAGGCGACAGGAACGGCGTTGACGAAGTTTAAGTTCATCACGCGTCGGGCGTCGTCGATCGAACCGGGCGTTTTGCTCATACAGTGGACGGCGGAGTGGGAGGGGGCGCCGCTGTTTGGGAAAAAGTTCAGCAACACGCTCCTGTCGTCCATGCACGAGGGAGCGGTGCGTCGACTCGTCGAAGGAGAGTACGGAGAAAAACTCGCACCTGGGTACCCGTTGGCGAACGAAGGGAAGAAGGTTCACGACATGAAGTGTCGGTTATTCGGTCGAACGACGTACAAGGTGAACAGAGAAGGCGACGTCGTGAGTCGACTCGACAGGATCGATTTCCGCACCGATCCCCCACCGGGAAGCGAGTCCGAGGATGAATTCTTCATGATCACCCCTGAAGAGGAGGAGGAAGAGTGGGAGCGTTTGGCGGAAGAGACGGCGGTGAACATGTTTTATAACACGCTGTGTCCGCCAGACAAGAACGAAACGTCGTGGTTCTTGGACGTCCTCATCGAATTGGAATGGCAAAGCTTTCAACGACAAATGGGCGATACGACGTCCGTCTTGACCAAGCAAGAGTACGTCTCGGTCATTTATGCCGTTCTGGCGAGCGCCATCGCCGCACCGATCCTAATCTGTGTCGGCTTGGCGATGCTTTTTTTCTCTCCGGAGCAAGCCCCCGATCCGGACTCTTTAGAAGCGGCGATGTCCATGGACCTCGCGACGCCCGAGACGGGCGCAAACGGTTCTCCAATCTGGGGACCGGAAATTTTCCTCGATTTGTACAAAGGTAAGATTGGCGCGCTTTAGAGATCGATTCGTTTTTGTTTAGTCGACGACGCGGCGTGTTTTATCCATAGCGCGTTTCGCCGAAAAAAGAATTGTAGTAGAACGACAGAATTAACACTTACAAACGTCATGCTGCGACTTTACGCGAAGATTGAACGAACGATTTTTTCCACCTCACGCTTTCGTCACCGGAGTGAAGTTATCCGGAACGCTCCACTTGTCCTTGGGCAAGCGTTGATACACCCCCACCGTCAGGTGGCTTCGTCGTCTCTGCGGCGTGTTCATGTACGCCTCATACGCCTCCTTCGTCGCCCACTTTTGCTCGAACGCGTACTCATTCGTCTTCATCATCACTAACTTCGCCTCCATCGCCCCACACTCCTTCGCGAGCTTCTCTCGCATGCGCATCTCCTCCTCGAATCGTCCCACCACGCCGCCGTCCCCGCTCGGGATCACGAACTCGTTCCGCGCCTCGTACGGGCCGTCCATCTTCTTACCCGCGCGCGCGACGTGCGCTGACCCTCGATGCGCGGCCACCCCACCTCTCGTTCGCGCGCACGCGCCTCGCACCGCGCTCGTCGTCGTCCTCGTCCTCGTCATCGTCATCGACGTCGCGCGCATCGCGTCGAGCTGTGATGGCCGACGACGTCCCGCGCCGCCCCGCGCGCGGTCCGTCGTGGAAGGATGGATGGTACCAGTAGTACGATCGGTCTTTTGGTACGTACACTATATCGTAATAACAGTATCAACGAGTAGTAGACAGACGTAGACAGACGCGCACGAGCACCACGTGATGTTGACCCCCCCCCCGCGACCGATCACGACCGGTCACAACCCTGGACGTACGTCCCTCCATACTCCACGCGCGATTCCCCAGTGTACGCGCGCGCGCGCCACCGCCCTTTTCGGGTCGAGTCGACGCCGACCGACGTGAACGAATGGATTGGAAATTGAAATGGATTGGTTGAATTCCCTCGCGCGACGCGCGGTGGATGCCAGAACGCGACGACGCGTGCGTCGAGCGAGGACGTCGCGTTAGGACGCCCGCGGCGCCCGCGTCCGTCGTCGCGAGGATGGAGACGTCCGCGGCGTCGACGTCGCGAGCGCTCGCGCGATGGGGGACCGGATACGGCTCGAGCGCGATCGCGCGCGGACGAGGGAGGACGAATGGTGTCTTCGCGAGCGCGAGAGGGACGATGAGAGTGGTGGCGCGCGTGCGTGGGAGAGACGCGTGTGAGAGAGAGATCGTGGGCGTCGTCGGTGGTGGTGGTGCGCGCGAGGGAGCGCGCACGGGTGGGGGGAAGAGGACGGCGGCGAGGACGCGCGCCACTCGCGTCGGATTGGGATACGCGGATCAAACGGGGGACGATGACCTCGACGATGAAGGATTCGTCGTGGAGCGAGGAGACGAAGATTTGATCATTCCGCCGACGACTGATGAGAATGCGATCGAGAAGGGGAAGGAGTTGTCGCTCTGGGCGGCTCTCGCGACGTGCGCGGTGATGTACTCCGTGCCGTACGGTTTCGTGCGTTGGAATTTACACACACTCGCGCCGTTGTTGTGGTACGAGTTGGGCGCGGCGACGTTTCTCGGGACATTGATGGCGATGCCGTTCGTCGCCGCGATCGGTTATCCGGCAGCCAAGTACGAGTTGAACATGCCTATTCTGGCGCGTTCGAGTTTCGGAATTTGGGGGGCAGAGTTCACGGACGCGTGCCGCGCGACGTTGGGCTTTCTGCTCTACGCCGTGCAGACCTTGGTCGGTGGTGAGGCAGTCTTCGGCTTATTTAAGATGACGTCAATCGCGGCCGGCATCGAGAGTGACGTTTTCGTGCGAGCGATATCGTATGTGATGTTCTGGGTCGTGCAGCTCGCGATTTCGTTGCGCACCGTGCCATCGTCGAGACTTCTCGCTTCGGGTCAGACCGTCTTGATGTTGGTCGCCGGATTCATCGCCTGGACGGTGCGTCAAGGTATTCCTCAGACAGCGGTCGGTTCTTTGATATCGGGCGGCTTGCCTAGCGCCGTTCCGGCCGAATTCTGGAAGCACGCGTGGCTCATGGTTGGCGTGTGGGTGACGCTCGCGAGCGTGTATCCTGATTACACCGCGCACATCAAGGGTTCGAGGACTGCCCCCATCGGGCAATTTTTCTGGCTCCCTGTGTTGTCTGGCTTATTCGCCATCGTTGCGGCGGCCATGGCGCAAGCGCCGAAGCCGATTCTGTTTGCCTCGATCGCGATTGCGTCGCTTGTGACGAACAGCGCAGCCAACGTCGTTGGTCCGCAGGAGTACATGCAAGAGTTTTCGCTCCCATGGGCGAAAACGAAAAATTACCTCGGTGGAACGATTTCTTCCAAGCAAGCTGCTCTCATAATCACCGTCGCCGTCGGCCTCTTTGCGCCGGCGCAGCTCATGTGGCAACAAGTCGTCGCCACCGCGTCGTGGATTATCGGTGTGGGTTCGCTGTTGGTGTCTCCAGTGCTCGGTGTCATTCTGTGTGACTTCTGGCTCATGCGTGCTGGTAAGTTGTCGCGTAAAGCCATGCAAACTCGCGACACGAAGGGACCTTATTGGTTTTTCAAGGGGGTGAATCCTCGCGCGATGATTGCGATCACGGTGGCAGCCGCGCCCAACCTGCTTTCGCTCATTTCAGGCGTGTCCTACTTGATTGAAGCTGGTGCATTTTCTGGTACCGGCGCTTTCTACACTTATGTGGTAAACATGGAGTATGCGAGTATCATCGGCGCGGTGATTGCGTTCATCGTGTACCTTTTTATTCACTTGCTCGAGTTGAAGCCGGTGAAGATTGGTGAAGTTGCTTCGGGCATCGGTGAAGCCGCCGGCACCGTCACCACTTCCGTTGTGTACAGTCTCGACGGCCGTACGAAGACGACGAAGATCACCACGAGAGAAAAAGTGAGCACTCGCCTTGCGAGCAAACGCGAAGAACTTGATGCCGACTTCCACGAAGAGATTGATGCTCGCGAGCGTAAACTTCGTAAGGAGGAAGACAAACGTCGTAAGGACGCCGAGGACGCTCTTCGAAAGGCTGTTGAAGAAGAGAATGAGTTGCGGCGCAAGGAGAATAAACGACGACGACTCGAGAAGGAAAGAATCGACAAGTTGTACAACGAATGCGAAGCTATTTATTCCGAAGAAGTCATCACGACCAAGGTGATTGTTGAAACTCAGAAGGGTGAGCTCGATGATCTCATGGCTCAAGAGGGCGGCGCTGGTATTCCCGTCGGTCGTCTTAGAGATGAAATCGATCGTCGTAGACGGGAAATCGATGATCTGCGCAATAACATCCGCCAGCGACGTTCTCAAGGTGACGAAGATGTCAAGCTGGCGAAGATGAACTTTGAACGAGCGAAGGGCCAAGAAGCTGACATCAGAGCGCGTTTCGATGCGGAAACTCGCGCGCTGTTGGATCGCGAGGCTGGTTTGCAAGCAGAAGAGAACCGTCGCCGTGCTGAAGCGGAAGCCAAGCTCCAGGCGATGCGTGATCGTCTCGCCGCTGATCGCGCCGCAGAGGAGGCTCGTCGACGCGCGTGGGATGACGAACACGCACGCGAACTCGACGAGGAACGTCGTCTTGAAGAAGCCGAAGATGCTCGACGTGAACAAGCTGCTGATGACATCAGACGAGCGGTCGATGATGAGCGTGCTCGTCTTGAGCGTGAAGAAGCTGATCGTCAAGCTCAAGAGGAGCGACGACGTGAAGACGCTGCGCGCAGACTTCTGGAGATGGAGGAAGACGAAGCTAGACGTCGCGATGACGAAGATAAACGACGTCGTGACGCCGAAGCTGATATAAATAACCTCAAAAACGCCATCATCGCGTTTGAAACCGAGATCAAGGATCGACGTATTGCTGCTGACAACGATGCTGCTCGTAGAAAGCAAGACATGGAAGCTGCCTTGAAGGCGGAAGAAATTCGTGCGGCGAACGCCCAAGCCTCCATGCGAGCCGCAGCCAAGGCTGAGGCCGACAGACGCAAGGCTGAAGACGATGATGTCGCTGAGAAGCGCCGCGCGCTTGAAGAGTTCAAGCAACTTGGAATCAGACTCAAGGATACTGAGGAGAACCGTCGTCAGAAGTACATTCAAGAGCTTGCGCGCATCAACGCCGAAGAGCAGAGACGCCTCTCTGCGGCTGAATCGAAGCACAAGGCGAAGATTGAAGAGATCAAGCTACTTGAAGAAGCGGAAAAGCGCAAAATCGCAGATGAGGATCAACGTCGCGCCCGCGCTGAGGCACAAGCAGCGGCGGCTGAAGACGCTGAGCGCAAGAAGAGGCAAGCCGAGGATGACCGTCGACGCGCATACGACGACGCCACCCGCGCGGCACGGGAGGCGGAAGAACGTCTTCGCGCCGAAGAAGACGATCGTCGACGCGAGAATGAGCGCCGTGAGGAAGAGCTTGCGCGCGAGGAAAAAGCCAAGCAGGAGGAAGAGCAACGTCGACAAAAGGAGCAAGAGAAGGCCAACGTCATCTTCAACTCTCAAGAGGGCTTGAGACGCACCATGGAAGATTCGCGAAGAATCGATTACATGGTTGGTAAGGAGGAATTCAAGACCAAGGAGCAGCTGCAACGTGAAGCTGAGGAAGCTCGACGAGTCAAGGCAAAGCAAGATCTTCTCGACGCCGCCGAGGCTGAACGTAAAAAGCGTGAGGCAGAAGAGCTACGACGTCGTGAGGCTGACGCTGCCGCCGCCTTGGCCGCTCGAAAGGAAGCTGAAAGAATCGAAGCCGAGAACCGTCGACGTGAGGCTGCGGATAAAGCTCTTCGCGAGATGGATCAAGCCGAGCAGCGTTTGCGCATGGAAGCGGAGAACAAGCGTCGCGCTCAAGAGGCGGAGGGTCGAATGAGGCAAGAAGCATTGGAGCGTGCTATTCAGCAAGAACGAGATCGTCACATTCGTGCTCAAGATGAACTTCGGAGACGTCGCGAAGAAGAGGCGCGTACCCGCGGTCGTGAAGATCAGCGTCGTGCAGACTGGGAGCGCGAAGCGGCTCGCCGTGAGGCGGAAGAACAAGCTCGTCGTGAGAAGGAAGATACCAGGGCTGCTGCTGCTGAAGAGGCGATGCGTCTTGCTGCTGAAGCAGAGCGCCAGAAGATCGCCGAGGAAAACGCTCGTCGTCTTGCGGAAGAGGAGCGCATCGGCAAGATGCACTCTGACGAAGAATCCGCGTGGGCATCTGAGCTTGCTCGTCGCGAAGCCTTCAAGTCTGAGATCGAGGCCAAACAAAGAGCGGAAGACGACCTTCGCGCTCAAGAAGAGCGACGACGTGTTGAGCACGCGACCGAAGTCGATCGTAAACGACAAGAAATTGACGATTTCATCCGAGAATTGGAACGCCGTCGACGCGAAGCCGACGCGGCTGCCAAGGCTGAACTCGAAGCTGAAGCTCAACGTGTGCGAGACTTCCGAAAGGAGCGTGATGCCGCAATCGCCGAAGATGAACGACTTCGCACTGAAGACGCGGCGCTGCGTTTGAGTGAGGATGCCAAGCTTCTGCAAATGAGAGAAGAACTCAAGAAAATGGTTCGCGATGAAGCTGTGCGCCGCGCTGAGGAAGATGCTCGACGCAAGGCGGTTGACAAGAAAATTGAGGACCAGAAAGCTATTGACGAAGATCTCATCGCCAAGGAAGATGCTCGTCGGGATCGATTCCGAGACGAACTCCCGGACATCCTCGATCAATTTAGAGCTGAGCTTGAAGCGCAGGAAGAGTTCTTACGCACGCAAGAAGAGATGCGTCGCAAGAAAGCTGCCGATACCATCGCGCAGAAGGAAGCGGCAGAGAAGCAAAGACGGGCTGATTTCGATGCGATGTGCGATCAAAAACAACAGGAGATCGATGAGTTCGCGCGTAAGATCAAGGAGCTGTTTGAGAAGGAAGAGGCTCGACGTGCCGAATTCAGAACGATGATGGAAGAGCGACAGCGCAAGGAGGATGCTCGTCGCCTTGCAGCGTCTTCTCCTCTTGCCATTGATAACATGATCCAGAACCTCTCTGCGTCGATCTCGCAGATGGAATCGCAATTGAACGTGCTTATCCCAGAGCTTCAAGCGCTTGAAAAGGCTGCTGCGCAGAATTACGAAGAATTCAAGGCGCGTCGCGCGTCGTCTCAAATGTCAATTGAGCGCACTGTGACTGAGGAACAGACTCGAACCCAAAACGAGGACCAACGCCACGCTGCAGTCTGTGCGGAAGCTGATGCCGCAGTGCGTGCGGAGCGTGCCCTTCGCGAGGAAGAAGACGCCCGTAGAAAAGTTGCTGAGATGCGTATCAAGCAGCTCGAAGCTGAGTTAGCAGCGATCATCGCCGAAATCGACGCGCGACGCCTCGCTTGGAACGCCGAGACCTTGAGTCGACGCGACGAGGAGATGAGCTTGCGAGCGGGCGAGGCCTCACGAAGATTTTTCAATGAGACAGTCACTGATGACATGCTTCTTGAAGAGCAGTCATCTGTGAGCTTTGAGGAATCTCGTCGCCTCGAGGCGGTGGCCGCGGCGGAGCGCGCGGAACAGTTGCGAATCGCCACTGAACAAGCTGAAGCCGAACGCGTAGCCGCGGCTGAGCGACGTAAGAAGCTCGCGCAAGAAGAAGAAGAGAGCCGCAAGAAGGCTGCAAAGGCTGCTTCACAGAACGCCGTGAAAGAAGCCGAAGAGATGAAGCGAAAGGCCGAAGAAGCCCGAAAAGCCAGGGAAAAAGCCGACAAGGAGGCTGCCGACAAGGCAAAGAAGGCTGAGGAAGAGGCTGCTCGGGCGCGAAAGGCTGAAGAAGAAGCTGCAAAGGCAGCCGCAAAGCGAGCTGAAGAGGAAAAGCAACGTCTTGAGAAGGAACAAGCGGAGAAGAAGAGACTCGCAGAAAAGGAAGCGGCCGAAGCCAAGCGACTCGCTGAGAAGGAAGCCAAGGAACGACGCCAGGCCCAAGAGAAGGCGGAGAAGGAAGCGGCCGCGGCTAAGAAGGCTGCGGAAGACGCCAAGCGTAAAGAATTAGAGGCTAAGAAGAAGGCAGAGGAAGAGGCCAAGCGCAAGGAGGCAGAGGCTAAGAAGAGGGCTGAAGAAGAAGCCAAGCGCAAGGAAGCAGAGGCCAAGGCGAAGGCTGCAGCTGAAGCCAAGGCCAAGGCGAAGGCTGACGCTGAAGCTAAGGCGAAGGCTGACGCTGAAGCCAAGGCGAAGGCTGACGCCGAAGCTAAGGCGAAGGCTGCGGCTGAAGCCAAGGCGAAGGCTGACGCTGAAGCTAAGGCGAAGGCTGACGCTGAAGCCAAGGCGAAGGCTGACGCAGAAGCTAAGGCGAAGGCTGACGCCGAGGCGAAGGCGAAGGCTGACGCCGAAGCTAAGGCGAAGGCTGACGCCGAAGCTGCCACCAAGCGCGCGGCTGAGCAAGCCAAGGCTGAAGCTTCTGCGCAAGAGTCCGAGTCTACTGATCGTGCGAGTAGCTTACGAAAGCGTCTTGAGCGTAGCAGCTCGAAGCAAGAGATCGAAGAAGTTGTGCTCGAACTCTCTGAAGACGAGGATCCGATGGCCGCAACGTTTGTCCTTCAAGAGACTGAAAACTTGGAGGCGGCAGCCGCGGCCCTGGCTCAGTTGTGGCGTACGAAGGATACGAGAGGTGCAGAAGCTCTCATGGGTCTCAACCTCACTCGTGCCTCCGCGCTTATCGACGTCATGATCGAGAACCTTGGTGATAGTGAAGCTGCGATTGGCTTGGTCAACATGTCCGAACCGGGTCGCATGGTGGGCGTGGCTGAATTCGTTCTCCCCTACTATCTGAGAAGCGTCGTGTACAACGGTGTTGAAATACTTCGCTTCGTTGCCGATCGCAACGTGAAGGCTGCCAAGATTATTTATGCTGGTTTAGAGATCGAAGAACAAGTCAGCATTCTTCGTCGCGCCAGCCTCGGTTTCGGCGCGCGTCCGGGCGTCGAGAAGCCCGAAGAAAAGCCCGAACCCGATGTGAAACTCGCCGCTGTCCTCTTGACGGGTCTCTCACCATCCGTCGCTGTCGATGTGTTGCGATCTTTTAGCACCACCGGCGTCAACAAGGGCAGCGCAAAGTGGAAGCGCCGCCAAGACGTCATCATTGAAGTCCTTGACGCGTGCAAGGACATTGGCCCCGGAGAAGACTCCATCGCCGAAGTCATTCGCGACCGACTCGACCTGTGATTCCAGCGACCGATATCACCCGCGTCGACGCGATATTTACAGCAGTCTTTATAAGCACACGAACACATACAAACAATCATCCGGTCCGAGCCGCCGCTGTCAAGGTCGCCTCGGCGCTCTTTGAATAAAAATGTTCGCTCCTCACGTCGCGTCGCGTCGCGCTCGGACCTTCGCGCGCGACCACCCGAAGTCCGTCGACGCGCGCGAATGTCATCGCTTCGTCCGTCGCGCGACGAAAACGCACCGACGAACGCTCGAGACGGCGTGCGCGACGAGATCCTCTCGTCCCACGCGAAGATTCTGAACGCGCGAGCCGACGCCTTCGACGACTACCGGGCGGCGACACAGGGCGCTGAGCGCGCGACACCGACGCAAGCGCAGACGGCGCTCGAAATTCTCGAGCGTGAGCACGGTCGAGCGCGCGCGAGCGCGCTCGGCGACGTCGATCACGTGACGCCCGTGTTGACGCCGGGAGGCGCGTTGGGGCGACGAGAGACGACGCGGACGAGCCCGTGGATCGAGCGCGTGGCGTACGCGCGAGCGCATCCGTACGCGTCGCCGCCGAGACGATTGGGTTTGTTCGACGAGTTCGTCGGCGCGAGCGGACGAGATCGTGCGTTGGGTGGAGCGGGGGCGACGACGTCATTCGGGCGAGAGGCGCGGCGAGAGGCGCGCGAACCGGCGTGGAGACTGACGCCGAGCGCGTTCGGACGGGCGAGGGAGACGAGTGGATTAGATAATAGAGCGATTGTTTATAGAGGGTACGGTGAGACGACGATGGGGGCGACGCAGAGCGCGGCGATGAGGGATCGATCGATGGAGAAGGATCGAGCGTTTGGCGGAGCGGCGACGTTTAAGCGTTTCGATCGAGTGAATATTTTTGGCGAGGCGTTGAAAAAGTACGTGAGCATGAAGAAGTGGGACGATGCAGATGGCTTATCGACGTATAAGGCTTTGATCGCGTCGTACGAGAGCGGTACGCTCGCCGGACGTGCTCAGAGATTAGCTCTGGAGGCGAAGCGGGACGAGCGCGCAAATGCCAGGGCAAAGCCGGAGGATTCCCTTGCCGCGAAACACGCGGCGACGCTGCGTTCGATGCAGGAAACGTTGAGAATTAGGCGCGAAAAGTTGAGTCATGCGCTCTCATCGTCTACGGCGAGCGGATTAGAGGATCAGCTGGAGCGTCTGAGCGTTGAGGCGCGCGAGCACAAGGCACGAAGAGAGCGCGAAAAGGCGGCGAAAAAGTTTTTAAAACCACTCACGCGGGCACAACTTGACGCGGTGGACGACGCGCTTCACGCGCCATCGAGCGAAATCTTGGCGAGCGCCACCTTTGTCGGTCAAGGTGCGTTAGAGGCCACCGGGAAAGACATCGCGACGCTCAGACGCGGCACTTGGTTAAACGACGAGGTGGCGAATTTCGCCATCGGCTTGCTCGCCCGTCGCGAGTTGCAAAACATGCCGGAGGGGGAGACGCAACCGAAAGCGCACTTCTTCAGCACGTTTTTCATCAACAAGCTCTACAAACAGACTGGACGTTACGATTACTCAAACGTTCGTCGATGGACGCTCCCGAAAAAGCTCAAATACGATGTCCTCCGGTGCGAGAAGATTTATGTCCCGGTTCACCAAGAGGTGCACTGGGTGCTCGCCGTGATCGACGTCAGAGAGAAAACGATCAGTTATTACGACTCTCTCCTCGGTGAATCGAGCGTGGCGGTGAAAAATCTCAAGCGTTGGATCGTGGATGAGGCGAAAAACAAGCTCGGTGAGGACTGGGATCCGGATGAGTGGAGCGAAGACTACCCAAAAGATATTCCTCTCCAGATGAATGGCTGCGACTGCGGCGTCTTCATGTTGAAATACGCCGAGTACCTCTCCGCCGGCGCCGAGCTCGCGTTCGACCAGAAACACATGGAATACTTTCGCAAGCGTCTCGTGTCGGACATCCTAGCCGTAGGCATCCAGTGATGACGCAAATACAATTTAATAGCCGCTGAATTACAAACACAAAAGTGAACACTAATTTAAATCTTTCGTACCGGTCAAAGGCGGTGCGCGACTCCACTCCTCCGCGCGCCGATCGATCGATCGATCGCGTACCCTCCTTCCTACGCCTTCTTCGGTTTCCCCGACCCGCTCTCCTCCCCCCCTCCCTCGGTCAATCGCTCGCTCTCCTCCTCCGCCGCGTCGTCGCCCCCACCCTTTCGACCGAATCCCAGACACGACGACCCCCCGTTCGCGTCGCCCCCGCACTTCCCGTACGCCCTGGCGAGGAAGTATCCACCGACCGATAGCTTCACCCCACCCATCGCGAGAAACGCCACGAGCGCGAGCGTGCCGGGATCCATCCCCCCGAGCGCGCGCGTGTGCCGTCGCGATCCTCGCGACCGACCGCACCTCCAGGTCGTTCCCGTTCACCCACGCATCGACTCGATCGATCGATCGACGCGACCCATCCATCGTCCCCTCACCGATCGACCGACCCTGGAACCACACCGATCGATGCATCGATCGACGCCGATCGACGGTTCCTTCGTGATCGGCCCCGATCGGTTCCGATGGCCATCCGCTTCGATCGATACATCGATCGATCGACTCGTGGGCCCATCGATGCGTGCGTCGATCGACCGACATCGATCAACCATCCGATCAACCATCCGATCAACCATCCGATCAACCATCCGATCAACCATCCGATCAACCATCCGATCAACCATCCGATCAATCATCCGA
>Ga0181567_10002113_pt1 | contig 14943 bp, 14 predicted proteins | sample 101ome_14_FD_133761 | JGI IMG/M metagenome (GOLD analysis project Ga0181567, IMG submission 133761) | Coastal salt marsh microbial communities from the Groves Creek Marsh, Skidaway Island, Georgia - 101403AT metaG (megahit assembly) | ecosystem: Environmental > Aquatic > Marine > Intertidal...
CCCGACGCATCCAGCGTCGAGGTCGCGACATTGATGTTATAGCCGTCGACCATGGCCGCCCGGAACGCATCGGGCGTCACCGCCTTGGCCCGCGCCGCGCCGTGCGGGTCCGCCCACGCAAGGCGGATCAGCTGCAGCCCGTCGGCCTCGACCTGTTTCAGCACCTCGTCCGCCAGCGCCGCCTGCGCCGCGTCGCGCAACCCGTGGCGTTCGGTGAAGGATCCGCTTGTCATGGGCTCTGGATTATTCATTATTGGTCCACTTGTCGAGAGCGGGACGTTAGGGGGCTATGCAGATGATTGTCGCGACATTGCTGACGGCGGTGACGTCGGCGATCGTCATCCTGATCCATTTCGAGATCATGACCCTGATGTCGAAGCTGGCGAACCGGGTGCGCTGGCCGGTGCGCATCGGGCTGCTGGTGGGTGTGTTGACGCTTTTCCTCGCGCACTCGATCGAGGTGTGGGTGTTCGCCGGCGCGCTGTATGTCGGGCAGGAAATCCTGCAGCTCGGCACGCTGGACGGGGCATTCGACGGCAGCGCGCGGGACTATCTCTATATCTCGCTGGTCAATTACACCACGCTGGGATATGGCGAAATCGTCCCGACCGGCTACCTGCGGACGATCTGCGGCTTCGAGGCCCTGATCGGCCTGCTGATGATGGCTTGGTCGGCGGCGTTTACTGTGTTCAGGCTGACCGACCGGTGGAAGGCGGGGCTGGGCTAGCCTGTCCGTCCCGGCGCTCCTGCAGGCGTTTCAAGAGGAGTTGGTGGAGCCGAGGAGGATCGAACTCCCGACCTCTGCATTGCGAACGCAGCGCTCTCCCAGCTGAGCTACGGCCCCACGGTGCCGACCCCGGAGGATCGGGCGGGCGGATAATGTGTAGGAAGCGGGGTCCTGTCAAGCAATCTGAAACGATTTGACCGCAGATTGTTGGACAGAGGAGAAACGCGTACCCGATGCCGATCCGCTTGCACGCGAATCGGGCCGCCGCTACCCTGCGGCCTCACACTCACAGGCACCATTTCATGCAGCTGATCGCTACCCTTTTCAATCTTCTCGACGTCGTCGTGAACCTCTACATGTGGTGTTTCATCATCTCGGCGATCCTGAGCTGGCTGATCGCATTCAACGTGATCAACACCAGCAACCGGTTCGTCTATACGGTGGGCGATTTTCTGTACCGGATCACCGAACCCGTCCTGCGGCCGATCCGCAACATGCTGCCGAATTTCGGCGGGATCGACTTCTCGCCGCTGATCGCCATTCTGCTGCTGATCTTCATCAAGGACGGCGTATTGCGCCAGGTCTATATCTGGATCGCGACCTGATTTTTCGAATGGCGAATGACAATATCATCGACGGCAAGGCGTTCGCCGCGGGGCTGCGGGAACGGATCGCCGTCGAGACCGCGAAGCTGACCGCCGAACACGGCATCGTGCCGGGCCTCGCCGCCGTGCTGGTCGGCGAAGACCCGGCAAGCCAGGTCTATGTCCGCAACAAGAACAAACAGACGGTCGAGGCCGGCATGCGGTCGCTGGGCGAAACGCTGCCGGCGGATACGACCCAGGCCGACCTGCTGGCCGCCATCGACAAGCTGAACGCCGATCCGGCAGTGCACGGCATCCTGGTGCAACTGCCCCTGCCCGACCAGATCGACCCGAATTCGGTCATCGACGCCATCGACCCCGCCAAGGATGTCGACGGATTCCATCTGCGCAATGTGGGCCTGCTGGCGACCGGGCGCGGCGGCATGGTGCCCTGCACGCCGCTGGGCTGTCGCATGCTTCTAGAAGATCGCCTCGGCGACCTTACCGGGATGAACGCGGTCGTGGTGGGGCGCTCCAACATTGTCGGCAAACCGATGGCGCAGCTGCTGCTCGACGCCAACTGCACGGTCACCATCGCCCATTCGCGCACCCGGGACCTGCCCGGCGTCTGCCGCGAGGCCGATATCCTGGTCGCCGCCGTCGGCCGCCCGCAGATGATCGGGGGCGACTGGATCAAGCCGGGCGCCACGGTGATCGACGTCGGCATCAACCGGGTGCCGGCCGAGGAAGAAGGCAAAATGTGTCTGGTCGGCGACGTCGATTTCGACGAGGCCGTAAAACACGCGGGCGCCATCACGCCGGTACCGGGCGGGGTCGGTCCGATGACCATCGCCTGCCTGCTTCGCAACACTCTGGTCGCCGCGTGCCGCCAGAATGGAATTGAAGTACCCGACATCTAGCTTGTAGGGTTACGCATGGACCCTGCCCTGATCACCCTCGCCTTCGCGACCCTCGCCTTCGCCGGCGGTCATTTTCTGCTGTCGAGCGCACCGGTGCGCGGCCCGTTGACCGGCATGATGGGCGAAAGGCCGTTTCGCGGCGTCTACTCGGTCCTGATGATTGCCGCGTTGTACTGGATGATTACCGCCTATATGGACGCGCCCTACGTGCCGCTGTGGAATGCCGGCATTCTGGGCCCGCCGGTCATCCTGATCCTGATGTATTTCGCCACCGTGTTCTTCGTTTGCAGCGTCACCACCCGCAACCCCACGATGGTGGGCATGGACAACCTGCATTACGAGAACGCGCCGGGCAAAGGCATATACGCGATCGTCCGCCACCCGATGATGGCGGCCATCGCGCTATGGTCGCTGGCGCATCTGTTCGTGCGGGGGGATCTGGCCGCCGTGTTGTTTTTCGGCGGCATGCTGGCGCTCTCGACTCTGGGCATGGTGCATATCGACATGCGGCGCGACGCCAACGCGGACGATGCCTGGCGATCGTTCCGGGCAGGCACGTCCCGCACGCCGTTTCGCGCCATTCTCGAAGGCCGCCGCACGCTGGTGATGCGCGATGTCGGCTGGTGGCGGGTGGCGCTGGGAAGCGTGCTTTATCTCGTCATTCTGTTTGTGCACGAGACCGTGTTCGGGATGCATCTGTTCCCGGCCTAGGAAGCTTTCCGGAGGGCCTCGCGCCGGGTGATGTAATAGCCCGCCAGGAAGATCACCACTGCGCCGGCCCAGGTCCAGCCGTCGACCAGCTCCGCGAACAGGAAATAGCCGAACAGCGCGCCCAGCGGCAGACGCAGGAAATCGAACGGCATGACCGCGCTGGCATCGGCGGATTCGAACGCCCGCGCCTGGCAGAAATGCGCCGCCCAGCCGGACAGCGCCATGATCGCGATAGGCAGGATATCCTCCGGGGCCGGCGTGACCCAGACGAAAATCAGCGGGATCGCCGTCAGCGGCACCATCAGCAGGTTCATCCAGAACACCGTAACCGCGGCGGAATCGGTCCGGGTGAGAATCTTCACGCTCGACCACGCGCCGGCATAGAGCGCCGACGACAGCACCGCCAGCAGGACCGGCAGGCTGATATCGGCGACACCGGGGCGGATGATGATCAGCGCCCCGCCGAAGCCCACCAGCGTTGCGCCCCAGCGATGTAGCCCGACCTTTTCGCGCAGCACCGTACCGGCGGCGATCGTCGTGAACAGCGGAATCAGGAAGGTCAGCGCGACCGCCTGAGCGACCGGAATGAATTCCAGCGCGTAATACAGCGTCGCCATGGCGAACAGCGCGAATAGTGTCCGCACGACGTGCATCGGAAGCCGGTCGGTTCGGAGCGCCGTAAATCCCGATTTCGAGACGATCGGGACAATCAGGAAGATACCGATCAGCGCCCGGAAAAACACGATCTCGAACGCATCGAACTTGCCGTCCATATAACGGACGCTCGTCATCATCACGGCGAAGCTGGCGGCCGCGAGCAACGCCCAGCAGGCCGCGATCAGAAACCGGGGCATGGCGACCCCGGTGCCGGTCGTCATCCCTTGCGGGCGTTCATCAGCCGCAGACGCAGGGCGTTCAGCTTGATAAAGCCCTCGGCGTCGCGCTGGTCGTAGACGGTGTCGGCCTCGAATGTGACGTGCTGTTCGGAATAGAGGCTGACCGGAGATTTGCGGCCCACCACGGTGACCGATCCCTTGAACAGTTTCAGCCGCACGGTGCCCGATACGTGCTTCTGGCTTTCGTCGACCGCCGCCTGGATCATTTCGCGCTCGGGCGAGAACCAGAACCCGTTATAGACCAGCTCCGCGTAGCGCGGCATCAGCTCGTCCTTCAGATGCGCGGCGCCGCGATCCAGCGTGAGGGATTCGATCCCACGATGGGCCGCGGCCAGGATCGTGCCGCCGGGCGTTTCGTAGACGCCGCGCGACTTCATGCCGACATAGCGGTTTTCGACGATATCGATCCGGCCGATCCCGTTGGCGCCGCCGAGCTCGTTCAGCTTGGTCAGCAGGGTCGCCGGCGACATCTTTTCGCCGTCGATCGCCACCGCGTCGCCCGCCTCGAACTCGATCTCGATATAGGTCGGTGTGTCGGGCGCGTTTTCCGGGGAGACGGAGCGCGTGTACATCGCATCGTCGGCCTCGACCCACGGATCTTCCAGCGCCTTTCCTTCGTATGAAATATGCAGAAGATTGGCGTCGGTCGAATAGGGCGGCTCGTCGATCTTGTCGCGCGAGATCGGGATCTGGTTGTTTCGCGCGAATTCCATCAGCTTGGTGCGGGAATCGAGATCCCATTCGCGCCACGGCGCGATGACCTTGATATCGGGTTCCAGCGCGTAATAGCCAAGTTCGAACCGGACCTGATCGTTGCCCTTGCCGGTAGCGCCGTGGCTGACGGCGTCGGCGCCGGTTTCACGGGCGATTTCGATCTGGCGCTTGGAGATCAGCGGCCGGGCGATCGAGGTGCCGAGCAGATAGATGCCTTCGTACAGCGCGTTGGCCCGGAACATCGGAAACACGAAATCGCGGACGAATTCCTCGCGCAAATCATCGATATAGATTTCCTTCACGCCCGCGGCTTCGGCCTTGGCCCGCGCCGGTTCGACCTCTTCGCCCTGCCCCAGATCGGCGGTGAAGGTGACGACCTCGCAGTCATAAGTCTGCTGCAGCCATTTCAGGATGACGGATGTATCCAGCCCGCCCGAATAGGCGAGCACGATTTTATTGACCTCTCCGGGTCTTGGTCCGGCCATGGAATATTCCCTAATTTCTAGCGCGCGCGGAGTATAGGCATTCCGCCGGGCGCGGCAAGGTGGGGACGTTCATACTAAAGGCGCCTTTGAACCGTCATCCCCGCGCAGGCGGGGATCTTTTTGCCCGTTCTGTCCTGATAGAGATTCCCGCCTTCGCGGGAATGACGCACTAATCGGTCGGCCTTTCGGCCGTATCCGCGTGCTCTTCCACCGGCACCCGGTGGAGATACGTCACGTTTACCCGCTTCGACTTGCGGAGATACCAGGCAAACAGGGCCACCATGACGACGCTGAAGATCAACTGACCCATCATCTGGCTAGGATCGGCGACCATGCCCGCGATCGCCGTCACCACGACACTGAGCCAGAGCGCGGAAATGGCGGCCCTGGGCATCAAAGGGTGTTTCTGCGGCGCCAGGATCAGAAACGGCAGATACAGGATCCCCTGAACGACGCCGAGGCCGGCGAGAATGATATAGTTATCGCCAAATGTCCGCTTCAGCATTTCCAACGACAGCAGGCCCGCAAACGACGCGAGAAATCCCAGCACGCCAAGCACGTAAAACACCAGCAGCCAGCCGCCGACGCCGTAGTATCTGTTTTCCGCCGCTTCTTCCGGCGTCACGTCTTTCCAGTCCATCGCCGTTCACCCGTCTGTTTTCGTTCAGGCGATTTTCCGTTCCCGCTCGCTGGCGGTTTTCAGCTGCCCGCAGGCCGCCAGTATATCGCGCCCGCGCGGCGTGCGTACAGGGGACGAATACCCGGCCCGGTTGACGATATCGGCGAACGCCGCGATGTCGGCGTCGGTCGAGCATTCGTAGGGCGCGCCGGGCCACGGGTTGAAGGGGATCAGGTTTACCTTGGCGGGAATGCCGCGGATCAGGCGGACCAGTTCGCGGGCGTCGGCCGGCGTGTCGTTGACGCCTTTCAGCATGACGTATTCGAACGTGATGCGGCGCGAATTCTTTGCCGTCGGATAAGCACGGCAGGCGTCCAGCAGCTCGGCGATGGGATACTTCTTGTTGATCGGCACGATTTCGTTGCGCAGATCGTCGTTCACCGCATGCAGCGATATAGCCAGCTGCACGCCGAGATCCGCGCCCACCTGCGGAATCATCGGCACCACGCCGGCAGTGGACAGCGTGATGCGGCGGCGCGAGACGTTGATGCCTTCCTCGTCCATGATGATGCGCAGCGCCTGGACGACGTTGTCGTAATTGTAGAGCGGCTCGCCCATGCCCATCATGACGATGTTGGTCAGGTGGCGCGGCTCCTTCGAGGACGGCCATTCGCCGTAGGAATCGCGCGCCAGCATGAACTGGCCGACGATTTCGCCTGGCGTCAGGTTGCGGACCATGCGCTGGGTGCCGGTGTGGCAGAACTTGCAGGTCAGCGTGCAGCCGACCTGGGACGAAATGCAGACCGCACCCCGGTCTTCCTCGGGGATATGCACCGCTTCCGCCATCTTGCCGTCGGCAAAATTCATCAGCCATTTGCGCGTGCCGTCGGTCGAGGTCTGCTCGGTCGCGATCCCGGGGCGTGAAATGACGAATTTCTCCGCCAGTTCGGGCTGCAAGCCTTTGGCGATGGTCGTCATCTCGGGAAAATCTCGCACGCCGTGGTGATAGATCCAGTGCCAGACCTGTTTCACCCGGAATTTGGGCAGGCCCATCCCGGCGAAGACGGTTTCCATTTCGGCGCGCGACAGGCCGACCAGATCGATACGACCGTCTTTGTCGATAGCGGCGCCGCCGGGGGCAAGTGAATCTGCTGTCGTTGACATGGCCGCAATATAGGCGCACCCATCGCCCGATCAACCGTGCATTCGCCGTCCGTCCGGAAAGCCGACCCATGAACCTGTCGCCGACATTGCAGGGCATCCTCTGGATGATCGCCAGCACAACGAGCTTTTCGGCGATGATCATCGCCGTGCGTTACCTGTCGGACACCATCCCGCCCTTCGAACAGGTGTTCCTGCGCAGCGTCATCGGCCTGGCCATTACCCTGCCGACGGTGCTCGGCGTCCTCCGACAGGCATCGCGGACGTTCCGTCCCAATAAAATGGGCGGGCTCTATATGACGCGCGGGCTCTGCACGTTTACCGGCGTGTCGGCGTGGTTTTTCGCCATCGCCGCCATGCCGCTGGCCGAGGCCGTGGCGCTGCATTTCACCCTGCCGGTGTTCGGGCTGATCCTGTCGGCGCTGATCCTGCGCGAGCAGGTGACGCGGCACCGCTGGATGGCGGTCGTCATCGGCTTCATCGGCGTGCTGATCATCCTGCGGCCTGGCATCGCGGTGTTCAACTACATGGCGCTGGCGGTGTTCCTGTCGGCGTTGGGCTATGCCGGCGGCGATATCTGCACCAAGATGCTGTCGCGCACCGAACCGTCGCGGCTGATCGTGCTCAATCTCAATATCTGGCTGATCCTGTTCGCCGCCGTCCCGACGGCGCTGGACTGGCACACGCCGGCGCTGTCCGACCTGCCGATGATCCTGGTGATGGGGATTACCGCTTGGGCGGCACATATGTGCCTGGCGCAGGCGATGAAATGCGCCGACGCCAGCGTCGTCATCCCGTTCGAATTCGTGCGCCTGCCGATCACGGCGTTCTCGGCCTATGTGTTCTTTTCAGAAGTACCCGGGATATGGGCCATCATCGGCGCGGGCGTGATTTTCTTCGGCACATGGCGGCTCGCGACGAAGGAAGGCGGGCACTAGCGTATTTATTCCGCGGCCACCGTCCGGGCGTTGACCGACCGCATCCACCACACCGCGGCGACGACGATCAGGATCTGCGGCACGATGGCGATCATCACGGCGTTCCAGCCGATCTCGATCTGCAGGTAACCGGCGAAGAACGACGAGATCGCGGCCAGCATATAGGCGATGGTGTCGTTGGCGCCCTGGACCTTTCCTTTTTCTTCTTCCGTGTGGCACGTCACCAGCAGCGACGTGGAGCCGATCAGCATCAGGTTCCAGCCGGCCCCGATCGCCATGTTGGTGATGAAGAAATTGGCAAGCGTGATGCCGGTCAGCCCGGCGACGATGCCGATCGCGAACAGCCCGAAACCCATCATGATGACGTTGAGGTTGCCGAACCGGCTGATCAGGTGTCCGGCGAAAAACGACGGCGCGAACATGGCGAACATGTGCCACTGGATGACGAACGGCACGTCGGTTTCCAGGCCGCACAGCTTCATCGACAGCGGCGTCGCCGCCATCATCAGGATCATCCCGGCCCACGACACCGACGTTCCGATCGCCGCGACCACGAAGGCGGGCTGTTTCATGATCTGACCCAGCGGCCGGCCGGACGATTTCTTTTCCTTCCCGACTGCGGGCGCCGGTTTTTCCGGCTCTGGCATGCGCACGAACTGGATCGTAATGGCAAACAGAATGGGCGTGACCGCGAGAATGATGTAGGTGGCGACGAACTGGGGCACCATCAGATTGGCGGTATTGCCAGCCAGCGTGCCGCCGACGAACGCAGCCAGAATGCCGCCGCCGATCACCCAGGAAATCGCCTTGGGCCGGAATTCGTCATCGGCCGCTTCGGCGGCGGCGAAGCGCAGATACTGGTTGAAGGCATTGAACGCGCCGAAACAGGACGTGCCGGCGATGAACACCCAGAAATCGCCGATATAGAGGCCGGTCGTGCAGAAGGTGCAGCCGAGCAGCCCGAAGATCGAACCGATGGCGAACCCGCCGCGGCGGCCGTATTTTTTCATCAGCAGGGAAGCGGGCGTCGCGGCCAGCGCCGTCGCCACCCACATAAAGGCGTGCGGCAGCGTCGCCAGCGACTTGTCTTCGAGGATCAGCAGCGACGCCAGCGCAGACACGCTGATCACCACGGTGACGCTGGTCTGCGCATAGCCCTGGCACAGCGACAGAAGCGCGACGTTGCGCTTCATATGGGGGATGGCGGCGGAGGTCATGGGCCTCAGTCTAACCGCCGCCGGTTAGGGGCGCTAGATACCGATTACTTGACCTTGCATGCGGTGCCGATGGCCTTGTGGGCGGCGGAGATGCCGGACAGCGAATAGGTGTCCTTCGTCTTCGTGCCGCGCGACGAGACGCCGGTGACAATCATCTGCGATCCTGCCCGCATCGCCTGGACGATGGCCGCGTCGTCCTTCTTGTTCCGAGCCCAGGCGGTATCGGCGTTGGTGAACAGTTCGAATTTCCGCTTGCCGATCGCGACCTGCACGGCGCTGCCCTTCTTGAAGGTATAGCCGGCCGTGAACTGAACCTGGTTGGTCACCTTGTCGCCCGGAATGTGCGTCACCAGCGAATAGATGCGCCCACGCCGCTTGTATTTGCCTTCGTCCTTCACCGGTTCGCTGTAGATCCAGCAGGTGCGGGACTTGCCTTTACCCTCGGCGTGGGCGGTCCAGTCCTTGAAACTGCCGATCTGTTTCGCCGACGCCGGCGATACCGCTATTACAATGCCGCCTACCACAGCGGGTACAAGAAACTTCATCACGATCCTTCCGTTTTCGCAGGCCCCCGGCGGATGACCGGCGTCCCGAATACATGTTCCGGTAACGGTTCCGGGGTCGCCCCGGCCATCACCGGCCTGTTGGCGAACCGTCCCATCGACAGCATACGGTCATACATGACGATGCCGCCGGTGGTTGCAAGGTTGAGAGAGAATTTTGTCGGAATTTTGATCAGGTGGTCGCAGCAATCCGTCATTTCCTCGCTGAGGCCGACCCGCTCCATCCCCAGCACGTAGGCGGCGCGGCGCGGGTGGCGGAAACTCGGCAGATCGATTGCCCGCTCGTCGATTTCGATCCCGACCAGCGCACAGCCTTCGGGCAGGCGCATCGACTCGATGGAATCGAATGGGTAGAACGGTACCTGACGGGGGGTATCGGAGGTATCGGACGCGCTGCCGGCGACGTCGTAATTCGCGGCCACGGTAAAGACGAAACTTGCGCCGAACGCGTGGGCGGACCTGACCAGATTGCCGACGTTGATGGGCTTGCTGACCCCTTCGATGCCGATGCCGAAATATCCCCGCATGGCGGGCGATTCTACAGCCGGCTGGAAATCGCGCAAGTCTTTGGAGTAAAACGCTTTATGAACGAAGATCTGCGCGAACAATACGAAAACTACCCCTACCCGCCCCGCGATGCGGCTGATGAGGCAAAACGCCTGATTACCGGCTCGCCCAGCCACATTGCCGAGATCGAACACCACATTTTTGCGGGCAACCGGCCCGATGGCGGAACCTTCCGCATCCTGGTGGCCGGCGGCGGCACCGGCGATGCCGCCGTGATGCTGGCGCAGCAGCATGCCAGCGCCGGAATCGATGCCGAGATCGTGCATCTGGACATTTCGGAGGCGTCGGCGGCCATCGCCAAAGCGCGGATCGAGGCTCGCGGCCTGACGAACACCCGGTTCGTCCACGGCGCGATCGAGGCGATCCCGACACTGGACCTCGGGAAGTTCGATTACATCGACTGCTGCGGCGTGCTGCATCATCTGGAAGACCCGGTCGCCGGGCTCAATGCCCTGCGCGGCGCACTGAAACCGGCGGGCGGCATGGGCATCATGGTCTACGCGCCGCTGGGCAGAACCGGCGTCTATCACGCCCAGGCCATGCTGCAGATGATGGCCGGTACCGCACCTGATCCGGAACGGATCGACGTGGCGCGGCAACTGCTCGGCACGCTGCCCGACTCAAACTGGCTGAAGCGCAACCCCCATGTCGGCGACCACATGGAGCTGGGCGACGCGGGCATATACGATCTGCTGCTGCACCGCCGCGATCGCGCCTATTCGGTGCCGGAACTGGCGGGACTGCTGCAGCAGGGCGGCATGCGGCCGGTCAATTTCGTGGATCCGGCCCGTTACGAGCCCAGCGTCTATCTGAACGACCGGGCGCTGGTCGACCGGCTGCGCCCGCTGAACTGGCTGCAACGCTGCGCCTTCGCGGAACTGCTGGCCGGCAACATGAAAACCCATATCGTCTATGCGGTACACGGCGACAACCAGACCAACACGCTGGCGGTGCCGGACAGTTTCGACGTCATTCCGGTGATGCGCGACGACGACGGCCCGGCGCTGGCCGGGCAGATCAAGCCGGGCATGTCGCTGAACGTGGATATGGAAGGGGTGAAGCTGTCCCTCCCGCTGCCCGAACAGGCCGCCGCGATCCTGGCGCGGATCGACGGCAAACGGTCATTGACGGACATTCATGCCGCGATGGAGAACCCGCCGGACGCAAACAGCTTCAAACAGCAGTTCGAGCAGCTTTACAGCTCGTTCTACGGCATCAGCCGGATGTTTTTGCGGAAACCCGCCGCCACCTGATCGTCAGTTCACGTTGGCCGCTTCGCCCAGCGTCGGGCCGATTTCCCGGTTGAGAACCAGATCGGCGATGCGGTCGAGGTCGGTCGGGTCGCGATTGACGATCACCAGCCCCGCATCGTTCTGTTTGGCCATCGCCGGGAAACCGGCCGCGGGATACACCACCAGCGACGATCCCACGGCGAGGAACAGATCGCAGGCGAGGGTTTCCTCCCGTGCCCGGTCCATGGGTCCTTCCGGCATCGCCTGCCCGAACGAGATGGTGGCGGTTTTCACGATGCCGCCGCAATCGTCACAGACCGGCAGGGTGTTGTCCGCTTCGAACGCGGCCCTGATCGGTTCCAGTTCGTAGCGGGCCGCACAGGACAGGCATGTCGCATAAGTGCCGTTGCCGTGCAGTTCGATCATCCTGTCATCGGGCACGCCGGATTCCTGGTGCAGCCCGTCTATATTCTGGGTGATCACGGCGCTGACCTTGCCGGTGCGCACCAGCTTGGCAACGGCGCGGTGGCCGCGATTGGGCTCGGCGCCGATCATGTCGCGGTCGATCTCGAACTTGCGGCGCCAGGCTTCGATGCGCGCATCGGCGGAGGCGACGTATTCGTCGAAATATATCGGCGTCGTCTGCGACCAGATACCGTTGGGGCTGCGGAAATCGGGAATGCCGGACTCGGTGGAGATGCCGGCGCCGGTGAACACCACCACCCGCGACGCCTCGTCGATCAGCCGGGCCAGCTGCTGAATGTCTTCGCTCATACCGACAGTTTACTCGGCGGCGACCGGTTCCGCACCCTCCGCCTTGCGCTGCTTGCGCCGTTCGATGACCCCGACGGTAATCGACATCATCGGCGGCACGATCGCCATGGTGAGAACCGCCGACAGCGACAGGCCGCCGAGTACGACCGACCCCAGTCCGCGATAGAGTTCCGAGCCTGCGCCGGGAAACGCGACCAGCGGCAGCATGCCGAACACCGAAGTCAGGGTGGACATGAAGATCGGCCGGATACGGTTTTTCGTCGCGGTTTCGATCGCCGTGTTCGCGTCCATGCCGTCTTCGCGTATGTGGAACAGCGTCTGGTGGACCAGCAGGATCGCGTTGTTGACCACGATCCCGATCAGGATGACGAACCCGAGCATGGTCAGCATGTCGAGCGATTGCGGCACATATGTGTTAAGAAGCGCGAGACCGCCGAGACCGCCCGCCGCGGCGACCGGCACGGTCAGCATCACCACCCAGGGGTAGAGAAAGCTCTCGAACAGCACCGCCATCACCAGGAAGACGATCACCAGCGCCAGCAGCAGATCGAGCTGCATCTCGTTCCACGTGACGGCCAGCTTGTCGGCGCTGCCGCCGAGCCGGAAGCGTACTCCTTCCGGCAGTCCCTTTTCGCGCATGGGACCGAGGATTTTTTCCTCCAGCAGTTCCGCCGCCGCTTCCAGCGGAATGGAATCGTTGGGCACGACGCTGATGGTCATTGTGCGCGATCTGTCGATACGCTGGATTTCGGTCGGCCCCGTAGTTTCCCGGACATCCGCGAGATTGCCTACCGGCACGATCCGGCCGTCCGACGTCACCACCGGCAACGACCGGATCGACTGCGTGGACTCGCGTTCGAGGTCGGGGCCCTTCAGAGTCAGATCGATGCGCTTGCCGTCAACCGTGACCTCCGCCACGCGGATACCGTCATTGAAGGCATCGATCGATTCACCCAGCTCCCGCGCTGTCAGTCCGTTATCGGATAAACGAACGCGATCCGGCGTGATCCGGACTTCGGGTTCGCCCAGCGTCAGCGCGGGCCTGGGGCGCACGCGATTGCCCTCGTTCGGCGGCAGGATGCTCCGGGCCGAGAAAAAGACTTCCCGTCCGACTTCGTAGATCGTCTCAAGGTCCGGGCCGGCGATTTCGATATCGATCGCGCGGCCGGACCCGATCGACCGGCCGAACAGCGACGGCTGGAACATGAAGGCGAACACGCCGGGCTCCGCACGGGCCGGGCCTTCGATTATCGCTTCCAGTTCGCCCGCGCGCTGCGGATCGACATGGGTCGCGGCCATGAACATGCGGCCGAGCCGTGCGACATAGAAGAACCGGTCTATTTTCTGGTCTTCCGCCTTGTTGATCTCGCCGTATTCGCCGCGGGACCAGTATTTCTTGGTCGCGTTGGCGACGTTGCGGGCGATGCCTTCGTTGGTATCGAGGTTGTAACCGGCCGGCGGCATGACGATGCCGAACACGAGATTGCGGTTACCCTTGGGCAGATAATCCAGCTTCGGCATGATCAGGATCGAGATCGTCCCGGCAACCGTGACGATCAGCGCAACCAGGGAGACGGCGAAGAATTTCTGCCGCACGACGAACTTCGCGTATCCGGTCCAGAAACGCGTGAACCAGGCGGCAAAATCGTCCAACATTGGAACGCGCAGTCCCTTGTTTTCCGACTTCACGCCGCCGAGCAACCCGTTTGACAGTGCCGGAATCAGGGTCACCGCGACCAGCAGCGACAACAATACCGACACCGAAATCGCGACTGCGATATCGCGGAAGAGTTGGCCAACCTCCAGATCCATGATCAGGATGGGAATGAAAACCATCACCGTGGTCAGCGCCGAAACCAGCACCGCCGGCCACACCTGCTGGGCGCCGTAATAGGCGGCTTCGGCGCGGGACTTTCCTTCCTGGCGCAGGCGGAAAATGTTTTCCAGCACGACGATCGCGGCATCGACCACCATCCCGACGGCGAACGCAATCCCCGCCAGACTGATAACGTTGAGCGACCGGCCGAGAACCGCCATCGCCACGAACGAGCCGACCACCGACACCGGGATCGCCATCGCGACCACCGCCGTCGGCCGCCACGACCGCAGGAAAATCATCAAAACGATGATGGCGAGCACGCCGCCGTAGATGATGTTGGTCTGGACGAGATTGATCGACGCGTTGATGTAATCGGTTTCGTCGTAGACCTGTTCCAGTTTCAGGCCCTCCCGCCCAACCGGGCCGTCGGCCAGGCCTTGCACCACTTCGCGGACTTCGGCCATGGTCTTGATGACGTTGGCGCCCTGTTCGCGCGTTATATTAAAAGCCAGCGCCGGTTCGTTGAGCATCCGAAGACGCGCCTGGGCTTCCTTGTAGCCGATGGAGACCTGCGCGATATCTCGCACCACAACGCGGCCTATGCCCCGATTGCCGCCTTCGCCGTCGCTACGCAGGACGACTTCTTCGACCAGCTGCGTCGTGTTCAGGTCGCCTTCGGTGCGTACGACGTAGCGCCGCTTGCCTTCTTCGACATCGCCGCCGGTAATGGACGCATTCGCCGCCCGAAGCCGGCGCAGAACCTCGCTGACGGTCATGCCGTATCGCGCCAGGGCTTCCGGCGTGATGGTGATCGACATTTCGCGTTCGGTTTCGCCGAAGATATTGACGCCGGCGACCCCGTCTATGCGTTCGATCCGCTCCTGGACGACATCGATCAGAAAATCGCCGTAGGAAGTCATCGTCCGGTTATTGCCTTCCTGCTTGGTGATGATGAACCAGGCGATGGCGTTGTCTTCGGTGCCGGACGTGGAGAGCACCGGTTCGTCGGCTTCTTC
>Ga0181567_10002114_pt1 | contig 14939 bp, 13 predicted proteins | sample 101ome_14_FD_133761 | JGI IMG/M metagenome (GOLD analysis project Ga0181567, IMG submission 133761) | Coastal salt marsh microbial communities from the Groves Creek Marsh, Skidaway Island, Georgia - 101403AT metaG (megahit assembly) | ecosystem: Environmental > Aquatic > Marine > Intertidal...
GAAAGCTGATTTATAAAATATCGAATGAACAGCCAGCCTCCCCTCATCACCTCAACTGATCAACTCGCTGATATCTGTGCCCGCATGGCTGCACATAAAGATATCGCCATTGATACGGAGTTTCTGCGTGAGACTACGTATTATCCCAAACTCTGTCTTGTCCAAATTGCATCACCAGACGAAGCGGCGGCAATTGACCCATTGGCTGATGGCATTGATCTGTCCCCCCTTGTCGGGCTTTTGAGTGACGCGAACACCACTAAAGTGTTCCATGCTGGCAAACAAGACCTTGAGATTTTCTTTCGCATGATGGGGGAATTGCCGAAATCTATCTATGATACCCAGATCGCGGCAATGGTGTGCGGTCTAGGGGATCAAGTGGGTTATGACAAATTGATACAGCATATCCTTAGCATCACGATCGACAAGTCCTCGCAATTCACTGACTGGAGCCGCCGCCCCCTCTCGCCACGACAATATCGTTATGCGCTTGATGATGTTATTCATCTGGAACGCGCCTATCATATCCTCAAAGACCGCATTGATTCCGCCGGACGACAACATTGGCTGACCGAAGAGATGACCGCACTATGCCAACCCAGCCAATATGAGGTGGATATTGATACAATCTGGACCCGCATCAAGCACCGTATTCATAAACCGCAAGCGTTAAACCGTCTTAAACATTTGGGTCGGTGGCGTGAACAAGAAGCCCAGAAAAGGGATAAGCCCAGACAGCGTATCGCCAAAGATGACACCTTAGTTAGCATAGCTATGCAAGGCCCAACCACCTTGGCTGAATTGAATGATGTTCGGGGCGTTAACCCGAATGTCACCAAACCTTATGGGGGGGAATTGATTACCCTAATAGCAAAGGCTGATCATGAGGATCGTGCGTTGTGGCCTACCCCGCCCTCACGACCTGAAAAGCCTGCCCCACAAGCGACCGCTGATTTGCTTAAGGTCTTGCTGAAACATTGTGCTGAGAATGCTGAAGTTGCTAGCCGTCTGATTGCCAGCAGTCAAGAGATCGAAAGCCTTGCCAAAGGCCAAGCAGAAGGGATTATGGCTCTCGCAGGTTGGCGACATGAAGTGTTTGGGCAATGGGCAGAAAAGCTATTAAATGGTGATATCGCCATCACTGCAAAAGGCAACAAAACTATTATTGTACCAAAGTGATTTTTTGGGACATTGTCCGGTTTACGCTTGCCATACGGCGCTTGAGCAAATCACCACTCCCTATAAGCACCGGATCAGCGGCAAGGGAAAATCCCCCATCTGTCTTTGTGATGGTAATCTGATCCAACACTGGCGTAATGCCGCCACTAAAAGTCATAAGCATCCGCAACAGCAATCCTACAGTTTTAGCGGTTTTCTTGAAGGCTTCGGGCAGAATAGACATGATATTTTTATTTACTGGCAAGACCCCCTCATACCGCGCATAGAGCGCAACCGCCATCCAGACGCGCTCCATATGGGTAAGCCCATTGACCGAAAGGCCTAGCATTTTTTCCACGGCTAATTTTGCACGGTGATCAGGGTGTTCAATCCATGCCAGATCACAAAGATAGCAACAGGCCGCAGCCAGACGCCTTGTCTCAGCGTCATAAGCATCAAGACACTGAAGCACAAGCTTTTCTAAAGTTTCCCCTTGCTGTGGAAAGCGTGCTGTCATCGCCGCATATTCTTTAACCCCATCCATTAACGGATCAGAGCCACGATTGTCTAAATCCAGACAATCATAGAGCATTCCCTCACGCACACCAAAGGCAGAAAAGATAATTTCAGATGGCTCAAGATGTGTGATTAACGCACGGGTAAGGCGAATGGCTTGCGTCATATTAGGGCGCCGCGCTGCGGGGATACCATAGATTTCCCCTTGTTTTTCTTCAATAGATGCCATCATTTTTTCTAATTCATCAGGCATCATAGTAAGGCCATGAACAATATCCAAACGCGGTTTCAACAGAAAACTATACGCTGTTGCAATCGCTCGCCAAACGCCGCCAACCGCATAAAACCGCTGACCTTTGGATAAAGGCAACCATGATACCTGACGGAGAAAATCATCAATGATCTGCCTTTCGTAATCAATCAGATAGCCGCAAGGCAAGCTTATCGCCTGATCACGATCAATCACTTTACCTTCTGATATTCGGACCAACTCTAAACTGCCGCCGCCAAGGTCAGCAACAACGCCGCAAGGGTCTCTGAAACCCGCACACACCCCTGAGGCTGATAAATACGCCTCTTGCTGACCTGAAATCACCCTGATTTCTATGCCGAGAATAGCTTTGGCTTTGGCAAGGAAATCTTTGCTGTTATTAGCTCGCCTAACCGCTTCTGTGGCAAAGGCCTCAAGCACATCAACCTTGCTTAGACGCGCCAGCATAGCAAAACGGCTTAGCGTTTCTAGCGCGTGCTTCATCTGTTTTTCGCCTAATTTTCCGGTTGTGTTGACTTCCATTCCAAGGCGGCACACTTCACGTTCATTAAATTGAGGATGGGGAAACTTTCCCCCAGACCTATAAATCACAAGGCGGATGGAATTTGACCCAATATCAATCAATCCAATGGTTGATGAGGCGCGGTTTAATCGCTCAAGCGTTGTCCCAGATAGGGTAGTAACGGGAAGGTTCACATTCATTATTTCCGTCATACTAGTGGTTTTCCAGGTCGTAGGGTTTTGGCTCATCAAGCGCTGATCCACGACCGGAAAGGCTAGGATTAGTCATAAAAAAGTGATGCGCGGAAAAGGGCTTAGTTTCAGCATCAGGATGCCGAATATAACGACCATCAGGCTGTAAAAGCCAAGTGTTACTCGTATCTTTGATATTCGTCATCATAATTTGATCAAGTATTTGCCGATGAACCGTAGGATTTTCTATTGGCATAAACACTTCAACACGGCGATCAAGATTGCGAGGCATTAAATCTGCTGAAGAAATGTAAATCTTTGCATGTGATGATGGCAGAGGTTGACCATTGGCAAAAGTATAGATGCGTGAATGTTCCAAAAACCGCCCGATCAATGATCTGACACTGATGTTTTCTGATAGCCCCTTCACCCCTGGCCTAAGACAGCAAATTCCTCTGATCACCAATTCAATTGGAACACCGGCTTGGGATGCTTCATAAAGCAAATCAATTGAGGGTTTATCAACAAGGGAATTCAGCTTAAGCCAAATGCCTGATGGCTCACCTCTTTTGGCGGCCGCAATCTCATTTTGCACAGCCTCGGTGAACATATCCCTTGCTGATACGGGGGCAAACTTCACCTTATTTAGCTTTGCCGGTGTCACATATGAGGTCATATAATTGAAGATACGAACAATATCAGAACAGATGCTAGGGTCACAGGTAAAATAGGACAGGTCGGTATAAACCCTTGCAGTCATAGGATGATAATTTCCCGTTCCGCAATGAGCATAACTGCGCAAGCCATTTTCCTCTTGCCGCACAACCAATGATAATTTTGCGTGTGTCTTTAGATCAACAAACCCAAACACCACTTGAACGCCGGCACGTTCTAATAACCGTGCCAAACGAATATTGACCTCTTCATCAAATCTCGCCTTAATTTCCACCATTGCCGTCACAGATTTTCCAGCTTCTGCTGCTGCAATTAATGCCCGTACAATCGGGGAATCTGGCAGGGTGCGATAAAGCGTCTGACGAATGGATATGACCTTTGGGTCTTCTGCGGCTTGGCGCAAAAACTGAAGAACAACATCAAAACTTTCATAAGGATGATGAACCAAAATATCCTTTGATCGGATTGCCGCAAAACAATCACCGCCAAAATCCCGGATCCGCTCTGGAAAGCGCGCTGAATAAGGCGGAAAGCGAAGGGTATCACTGCCAGCATTGCAAATCTGACTTAAATCAGACAACCCAATCATGCCGCCGACATAATCAATATCACTATCAGACACCATCAGTTTATTTGCCAGAACCTGTGTCATTTCATCAGGCCCTTCTGATGATAATTGCAAGGCGATAACATTTCCCCTACGCCGCGCCCTAACCGCGTTTTCAAAACTAGCGACCAAATCTTCGGCTTCTTCGTCAAACTCAATTTCCGAATCTCGGATGACCCTAAACAGCACATGATTAACAAGTTTATGATCGGGAAAAATCTCATCCAGATTGAGTAAGATCGTATCCTCAAGAGTGATAAAGCGTGCGCCATTTCCCGGAAGCGCAAAAAACCGATTAAGAACTGGTGACAAAAGGATTAATGCCGTTTTGTTTTTCTTTTTGTCATCTTCAAGGAACAAAAACATCCCAAACCCATTATTTGCAATAAAAGGAAATGGGTGTGCTGGGTCTAATGTTTGCGGGGTAATGATCTGAATAATATCTTCTAGGATATGTTGTTTGATATGGTCCATATCCTCGGCGGTTACTTCATCAGCTTTGATCACCGAAACATCATTTTCCGCTAATTCTTTGAGTAAAATAGGCAAGATTGTTTGTTGATGTTCAAGCAAATGCCGAACCCTTTCATCAATCTCCTCTAACTGGCGTTGCGGTGTTACAAAACTGTTATAGTAATCCAGTTTATTGCCATTCTTGACCAAATGCTTAAGCCCTGCCACACGCACGGTTAGAAACTCATCCAGATTGCTAGCAGAGATGGCAATAAACCGAAGCCGCTCTAGCAAAGGGTGATGGTGATTAGCTGCCTCAGCCATCACGCGTTCGTTAAAGGCAAGCCAAGACAGCTCACGATTAATCAGGTGATAATCTTCTTCAATTTCCATGGGCGGGATGGCAAAAGTCTCAGCCAAAAACGGCGATGCCTCTTGATCCGTGTTAATCTGTGCCGGTTCTGTTGAACCCAAGGCGGAATCCGGATTAATATCTTTAGGCTCAATATTTTTCATTTTGCGTGTTTTCATCCCACATCTTCAAACCCTCAACTTCACCCATTATCGCGTCTCATAAGTAAAGCCTAGATTGATCATGGCGTTGACGATAAGCTCATGATATAACAAATTTATGACAAAAGCACGATTCCATGACACAAACAATCTGATCATTGCCCCCTCTGTGTTAGCAGCAGATTTTGCCAATCTTGCTGAAAATATTCGCCAGGTTGAGGCAGCAGGCGCGGATTGGATTCATCTTGATGTGATGGACGGACATTTTGTTCCAAACATTTCTTTTGGCGCCCCTGTGATTAAAGCCTTGCGGCCAGTCACAACACTTCCCTTTGACTGTCACCTTATGATTAGTCCAGCAGAACCATATCTTAAGGATTTTGCTGATGCAGGGGCAGATCGCATTATTGTTCATGCCGAGGCCACCCATCATCTTGACCGTAGCCTTCAGATGATTGCTGATTTGGGTTGTCAGGCTGGTGTCGCTATAAATCCTGCCACCCCAATTGATGCGATCCATCATGTTCTTGATCGGGTTGATTTGGTTTTGCTAATGACCGTTAACCCCGGATTTGGTGGACAATCCTTTATTACCTCAGTTCTTCCAAAAATTACTGCTATGCGATCAGTTATTGGTGATCGTCCCATCCGGATTGAGGTAGATGGCGGCATTACAGCAGATACCGCACCTCTTGCCATTTCTGCCGGGGCAGATACTTTGGTTGCTGGTTCATCCGTGTTCAAGGGAAATGCTTCGGATTGGGCAAACCATATCCGCGCCCTTCGCGGTTAATTCTATTTTCTTCATTCCTGCCTTGCCAAATCCGTTTTTCATCCGTCATATTAATATGATCTTTTAATAAATCACGGAAAACGCATTGGGGGGGGGCATGCTAAGCGAAGACCAAAAATCCTTTTTCCATAAAAATGGTTATCTGGTTGTTGAAAACGCGGTGAGTGAAACCTTGCTTGAGCGCCTGAGAGATGAGTTTTCTGGCTGGGTTGAAGACAGCCGAAAGCATGACGCCCCTTTCGGCACTATGCTAGATGGTAGGCCTCGATTTGATATTGAAGCTGGACATAACAAAGATCACCCTGCGTTGCGCCGAGTTAGTTCCCCTGATGAAATATCCGAAAGTTATTACGAAGCTATGGCAAATAGTGGCGTCACCGACGCGGTTGCCGAACTGATAGGCCCTAACATTAAACTTCACCATACCAAGATTAATTCCAAATTGCCGCATTCGGCGACAGTTGTGAAATGGCATCAAGATTTTCCCTTTACCCCACATAGCAATGATGACCTGATTACCGCACTATTGATGGTGGATGAGGTGACCATGGAAAACGGTCCGCTTGAGGTTTGGTCAGGCACCCACAAAAGTGACATTCACAGTCTATGGCATGATGGTGTCTTTACCGGCGCGGTGGATGATGCTGTGACAAATGCTGCCCTTGATAATCGGTCCTTTTGTACCGGTAAGGCTGGAAGCGTCTGTTTGATGCATACCCGGCTTTTGCACGGATCAGCAAAGAATAACTCCGATCATCCTCGAACGCTTTATATCATGGTCTTTAGTGCCACTGATGCGGTTGCCCTTACGCCTTCTCCTGTGCCCTCAAAACATCAGGGCATAGTCGTCAGAGGTCATGATGATGGTCGTGTTCGGTCAGTACATTTCGATATCGAAAGGCCAGAATTGCCAAAAGGCGCTTCATTTTTTACCCAGCAGACCCATAATGAGGAAAATCATGGCTGAGAGCATTACCCCATCATCACAATATGATGCCATTATCATCGGAGCTGGACATAATGGTCTTGTTTGCGCGAATTATCTAGCTAGAGCAGGCAAAAAGGTGGCTGTGCTGGAACGCCGAAATATTGTTGGTGGTGCGGCTGTCACTGAAGAAATCGCTGATGGGTATCGTGCTTCTATCTATTCCTATTTGATGAGCCTTTTGCATCCACGCATTATTAATGACTTTGATTTGCGCCAACACGGTCTTGAAGTGTTGCCTTGCTCAGATATGGTGTCACCCCTTGATGGTGAAGATTATATCCTTTTTTCGGATAATATTGCCAAGACCCAAGCTTCCTTTTCTCGGTTTTCCAAGCATGATGCAGAAATTTACCCCGCTTTTGATGCCTATCTTAATGAAGCTGCAAATATTGTGCGCAAATTGTTATGGGAAACCCCGATAGACCCATCGGAACGCAGTTGGAAAAACTTTCGCGCTGGGGCATCGCTGTTATGGCGTCATCGTAAAATCGGCCGCAAAATGTATCGCATTGTCGATATGATGACCATGAGTGCCTATGATTTTCTCCGCGAATGGTTTGAAGATGAACGCGTGATGGCTGTTATTGCCTATTATGCCTCTATTGGTACTTTTGCTGGGCCAAAATCACCAGGTTCTGCCTATGTCATTATGCACCACATTATGGGTGAACATGAAGGCGCTGGCGGATGGGGGTTCATCAAAGGCGGCATGGGCAAAATTACTGAGGCTTTAGCCAGCTATGCAAAGACTAAAGGCGTAGATATCATCACTAATGCTGAGATTGCTGAGATACAAGTCACGGGCAATCGTGCAACTTCGGTCATTACTACCGATGGGCGGGATTATCACGCACCAATTATTGCTTCAAACCTATCGGCAAAAGCACTTTACCTTAATCTGATTGATCATCAGCATCTGCCAGATGATGTGTTGAGGGAAATTCGCGGCTATCGCACCATGTCCACCGCGTTCAAAATGAATGTCGCTTGTGAACGGCCACCACAATACCGAATGTTGCCAAAGTTACGCGCCGATGGGGTGTTGGGCAATTTTGACTATCCAACCTATATGCACATTGCCCCCGATATCGATTATCTAGAAAGGGCTTATGATGATGCGAAGTATGGCTGGTATTCCAATGAGCCTTTTATGACCCCTGTCTGCCCAACTATTGTTGATGATACCCTTGCCCCACCCGGAAAACACGTTGTTAACTTTTTTGGTGGTCATGCCCCTTATACCCTTAAGGGCGGGGATTGGTCGAAAGAAAAGGACAATTTCAAGCGTAACGTTTTTAAACAGATTGAGGCTTATGCCCCAGGGTTTTCAAATGATGTGGTTGAGGCACAGTTGCTGATTGCGCCTGATATTGAACAAAATGTCGGGCTACCCATGGGACATATTTTCCATGGTGAGCTTAGCCCTGATCAATTATTCTTTCAGCGGCCTGTTTCGGGTTTTGCAGATTATCGGACCCCACTTAAAGGGCTTTATATCTGTGGATCATCTATGCATCCCGGGGGCGGCGTATCAGGTATTCCTGGGCATAACGCCGCCCGTGAGATTCTAAAAGATAACGGAAAAAAGCTTCGCTAATTAGGGATTAGCGTTAAACGCGCCGCCATCAATCAAAAGATTCTGACCCACCACATATCCTGAATGGGCACCACATAAAAACGCGCAAGCCTGTCCAAACTCACTGGCTTCCCCTAGCCTGCGGCTGGGATTGCCTGCTTCAGCTTCGGCACGAACCTCTGCCGCTGGCATACCTTCTTTTTTCGCTCTTGCTTCAAACAGGCTTGTGATGCGATCAGTGTTAAATTGCCCCGGCAATAGCCCATTGATGGTGACATTATGCTGTGCCACCTGACGCGCTAGACCAGCAACAAATCCGGTTAAACCTGCACGAGCGCCATTTGAAAGCCCAAGATGCGGAATAGGGTTTTTTACAGACCCAGAGGTAATATTAACAATTCTGCCAAAGCGTTGATTGATCATGGGATCAATAACCGCCTTAATCATTTCAATCGGTGTTAACATATTTGCATTAACCGCATTCATCCAGTCATCACGTTCCCAATCCCTAAAATCACCGGGAGGTGGGCCGCCAGCATTATTGACCAAGATATCAACCACCCGATCCGCCGCGCCCAGCACATCCGCACGCCCTTGTTCAGTGGTGATATCCGCGGCCACCGCTACGACATTTACCCCATGTTTTGAACGAATACGGTCAGCAGCATCATTAAGCCGATCCGCATTGATACCATTCATGACCAAATCCACACCATTAGCGGCTAATTCATTGGCACATCCAAATCCTAACCCACGGCTAGAAGCGCATAAGATGGCGAGTTTTCCTTTGATTCCTAAATCCATGTTTTCATTCCCTTCTTGGTTCTAATCTTGTTCTAAATATCTTAATCTTAAAATAAGGTGGCTTGACCGTTATTGAGTATTTTTCGTGCCATGGCCAAGTTGACTTTCTTTTTTTCTGTAATGCTCATCTCATCAAGAGCTTGAATAGTCTGAACAGCGGTTTCATAGCCGCGTTCCATCCGCTTAACCATATAGGCGATAATATCCTCATCAAGAGCTAGACCTTTATCATCAGCTAATTTCTGTAACAGATCATGGAGCATAGCATCATCAGGCGTTGTGATTTGAGCAGTATTCATCACCGCTAACCGAGAGGTCACATCTGCTAGTTTCCACGGCATAGATGCAGGAGATTGATCAGCAAGAAGCAATAATGAACCTTCGGCGCCTGTAAATCGGGTTAGCACCAAAAAGAGCATGTCATCAGGCCAGTTTGCATTCGGGGCAATGCCATCAAGAACATAATGGTTTGCCGGATTAACATGATCTATTCCATCTTTGAGATGCGTAAGGGTTGTTGCCGAAGTGGATTCTGACCAAATGCTAGCCAGATGAGTTTTTCCAGAACAACGCGGCCCATGAATAATCAAGGCACGTATCATTCCCGGCCATTCAGGCCAACGATCAATCCAATCTGCTGCCATGGCATTACAAGCCCCAATGATAAATCGCCGCCGCGCGTGATTATCAGGTGTTGGGAAATCCAATGTGGTTTGGCGAATAGTCATGATCGCATTCGTTATATTTTATTTCCAATAAGTTTTCAGCATGAAAATCAGGTTAGTTATCTGCCAACAACAGATATCCCCCCACCGCCGCATCCGGATTGGCATCTAGCCGATATCCAGCCTGCTCAAGCGCATAATCCAATGCTTCACGTGACCCGTTTAGTGTCATATCTAAGGTAGCCGCATCTGCCGATAACTGACGCAGGTCAATCTGTTCAATTGGTGACAACTCCTCAAGCTTGGCCAAAAGCGAAAACCACTGGTCCAACGAAATCACCCCAACTGTAATCCGAATTACATTTTGGGCATTCAAATCAACCATATTAGCTTGCCGCCAGACTTGTTCAATTTTCATGACCATTTCATTTGCCATCAAATTTAGTTGTTTAGGCAATTCTTCTGCTGACGCCATAGGCAGGTAGGAATCTTCCATATCAGCTAGTTTTTCGCCACTCCGGTTATAAAGCTCACCCGTCACCACAAGCGCAATCCCATTATCAGCTAGTGTCACCCTCGCCGTGCTAACCAACATCATCGCCGCCGGATCAAGTTCAACTGCCTTTTTTAAACTGGAACTACGTTGATCCATAATACCCTGCCCAGTGATAGAGCGTTCAATAGCAAAGCCTGATGGGATGGCCAATTGCACCAACCCGTTATGGTCTGGAAGAATGTTTTCTACTGCCCTTTTCCACGGATTAGGTTGTTGCCACAAGGTCGCACGACCACCCGAAACAAAGACCGGTAATACCATAATGCGATCAGACAGCAATTCAGCATAAGCAATATTGTTCTCGCGAAATAGCTCACGCACCATCAGGCGATCAAAACAATAATCGAGCTTGGCGATATAACGGCTTGTTAAAACAGTTTCGCTATCAACCCTTGTGAATAACAGCATGGAGGAAGGATCAACCGTTTGCAGCGAGGTGTTATCCTGACCTTCAATCACCAATCGGTTAACTAGGATCTGCCATGCCTTTTCCAACGCGCTTTCCGTGGCAATTTGCCGAGCTAAATTGCCTGTGCTTGCTTCAGCTTCGACATCCAGTCCAGAAATCAAAAAGGTATCTGACACGCAGGCTTGATCAGCAACGGCAGAAGAAACATTTGCCATACCCCAAAGCATTGCCAAAACAACAAGTAAACGTGATGATTTCCCTTTGACCGTCATTTGGATACCCTCTATGACTAGATTTTAACCTGTTTCTAAACTGGAGGCTACCATATCTGATGCTCAGAAAACAGCAGGCATGACCTATCGGGACGCAGGGGTCGATATCGACGCTGGTGATGCGTTGGTTGGCCGTATTGCAAAAGATGCCGCTCGCACGCGCCGTGCTGGCGCGGACAGCTCGCTTGGTGGCTTTGGGGCATTATTTGATCTCAAAGCGGCTGGATTTTCAGACCCAATACTGGTTGCCGCCACAGATGGTGTCGGCACAAAACTGGAACTGGCAAGGCAAGCAGGCCTTTATCGCGGCCTTGGCATTGATCTTGTTGCCATGTGTGCCAATGATATTCTGGCGCAAGGGGCGGCCCCATTATTTTTTCTAGATTACTATGCCACCAGCGCACTTGATAGCGATATTGCTGCTGATATCATCGCTGGGATTGCAGATGGGTGCCTTGAAACAGGTGCTGCCTTAATTGGCGGTGAGACCGCCGAAATGCCAGGAGTTTATCCTAAGGGTGGCTTTGATCTAGCTGGGTTTTGTGTTGGCGCGGCAGAAAGAGGCAAACTGCTTCACCGCGATATGACTGCCGAAGGTCAGGTCGCTATTGCCATCGCATCAACCGGTGTTCATTCCAACGGATATTCACTGGTGCGGCGCGTCTTGGAACATGGTGGCTTTACGCCTGATGATCCGGCCCCATTTCAACCTAACCAAACCCTTGGTCAGGCATTGCTAGCCCCAACCGCACTTTATGCCAAGGCTGTGATGCCATTAATCGCTGATGGTAAGGTGACCTCAATAGCCCATATCACAGGCGGAGGATTGGTTGATAATCCGCCACGCGTGTTTGCCAAAGACCTCGCTCTTGCGCTGGATATGACAAGCTGGTCATTACCGCGCCTTTTTGCTTGGCTTCAGCAAGTTGGACAGATTGCGCCAATGGAAATGCTTCGTACCTTCAATTGTGGAATTGGCATGCTAATTACGGTTGAGTCAGAGGATGCCGAAGCCGCCATCAAGACCATCTTAGACGCAGGTTATACCGCTTGGCAGGCTGGAACACTAATACCACGGGGGGATAGTTCAGCGGTACGTTTTGATCATCTTGATCAATGGAAAGCGGCGGATTAATGCTACGTCTTGCGGTGTTGATTTCTGGAAGAGGAAGCAATTTACAATCACTTATTGCCTATACCGCACAAAACGCGGTCCCAGCCCAGATTGTTACGGTGTTGGCAGACAAACCTGCGGCTGGACTGGCACTTGCCGAGGCGGCAGGAATAGAAACAAAGATCATTGACCGAAACCTCTATCCGGATCGCCAAGCGTTTGAAGATCATCTGATTTTAGCCCTTGAGGATGCAAAGGTTGATATGATTTGTCTGGCTGGATTTATGCGCATTCTGTCGCCAGATTTTTGCCGACGTTATCTTGGAAAAATTATCAATATTCATCCTTCGCTTTTGCCTAACTATAAAGGGCTTAATACGCATCAACGCGCGCTTGATGATGGGGCTAAGCACCATGGATGCAGTGTTCATATCGTCACGCCCGCATTAGATGATGGTCCTATCATCGCCCAACATAAAGTTGAAATAAAAGCCGCCGATGATCAGAACAGTTTATCAGCAAGAGTGTTAACCGAAGAACATAAGATTTATCCTGCTGTTATTGGCGCATTAGCCGCACACCTGATTACGATCCAAACGGATCAGGGGCAATTGCGTTTAGATCACGCATCGGGTCCTATTCCTGGGTATATTCCAGGCATGGAACATCATATGCAATGGCCTATGCCCGCACCCTAGTAAATTGCTAAAAATAAACCAAAAGGCGTGATTTCTTGATGCAAAAACAGATCTGGTCAGTTAAAATATCAGCGATTGAACATAAAGGGGGCTGAAATAATGGATATCTCTCATCTTGATTCGCAAGAACGGCAAAGCTTTGCCTTTTATAAAGGCTTTATGGGTTTTATGCGGAATTTTGCTATTTTGATTGCCGTGACTCTGCTTTTGATGGCCTATTTCCTGCTCTAGGTTTTGTCGTCAGTAGAAATTAAGCTATAAAAAGGGCGTTCAGCCAAGCTGATAGCAACTTGAGTACAAAAAGCCTTGGGGTAAACCAGGGCTTTCTTGTTTTGCTGCTATTGGACTCACTGCCCTGAGGCTACTATCAGTACTTTGCCTTAACTCATCTTTGGCCTGAGCCGTCTGCTGGTTAGGTTTAGAGATGCCCGTTGCGGATACTTATTTGAGCGAGAGGTCATGGTAGGAGTATCTACAAAGCGGCCATGAGCGTTGTGTTGCTTTAGTCTTGTGAGGGAGAACTCTACCCCTAGTTGAGGCCCCTGCCCAAAATCAACAGCTGCCAAAATCAACGGCTGATTGACAGAGGCAGAGTGAACACTCTACTATCTTATGTAGAGGTAACAGGCTACCTAAGCCGCATCTAATAATAATCCATAAAGCCATGATCGAAACATCTAGCTCTGTTCATTTACTAAATCACCCACTGGAACTTCCTTGTGGTGCTGTTTTAAAAAACCGCCTCGCAAAATCAGCAATGTCCGACTCGCTAGCAAATGGTGAGGGTGATCCAACAGAGGCTCAGATCCGACTCTATGAGCGGTGGGCAGAAGGCGGCGCTGCATTATCGATTATTGGTGAAGTTCAAGGAGATCCACGCTTCCCTGAAAAACCTGGCAATTTGGTTTTCGGAGATGACTCTAATCTTCAGGCATTACACGCACTGACCTCTAGGGCTTCAATTGATGGTGCGCATATATGGCCTCAGATAAGTCATGCAGGAGCTTTGTCACACTCACCAATCAGCCAGCCTACAGGACCATCAGCGCTAAATATTGGAAGTTTTCAGTGTGCAGGCATGTTGATGACAGAAGTCCAGTAGCTGCCCGATATGTATGCGAGAGCTGCGGTAGTTGCGAAAAGTGTAGGGTTCACAGGTGTTCAGATCCATGCAGCGCATGGTTTTTACTCAGCCAATTTCTATCGCCATTATTCAACCGTCGTCATGATCAGTATGGCGGGTCTATTGAGGCGAGATCTCGGATTATTGTCGAGGTGATTGATAAAGTGCGATGTGCCGTTGGTTCTTCATTTCCTATCGGGCTTAAGATTAACTCGTCTGATCAGTTAGAAGGTGGGTTAACACAAGAAGATGCTCTAGAGGCTATTCGTATTCTGGATCACACTTCAATTGATCTGATAGAAATAAGCGGCGGCACATATTTCCCAGGAGCAAAGGCAAGTTCTGATAGCTCAGCTGGAGGCCCATACTTCGTTAATTTTGCCCAAAGGGCACAGAAGGTAACCAGCGTGCCTTTGATGATAACGGGTGGGATCAAAACCCGAAAAGACGCTCTAGACCCGTTGGCTCAAGGGGCCGCAGATATGGTTGGGCTGGCGCGCGCTATGGCATTGAATCCCAAGCTTACGAATGATTGGCTTAGTGAAGCAGGTGGTGACCCTGAATTCCCCAGGTTTGAGGTGTCTCCCCCTGGCGGAATAACAGCTTGGTACACTATGCTATTAACTGCTTTGGGGAATGACAATGAGAGCCAGTTCACGTTGGATATCCCCTCAGCTATCCGTGTTTATGAAAAACGAGATGAGAACCGCTGCGTGGACTGGAAAAAGAAGTTTTCAAATGTTTGAAGTGGCATTATGGGATGCGTCCACTTGTTAGCCTTTAGCTGTAGCCGCCGAGTAGAACTACCCCTTAGATATCCATAATATCTACTTTGCCTTTCGCAATTCCAAGCCGCATAGCGGGAGTCTCTTCAGAATTTGTAAGCAGACACAGAAATTTCCATACGCACGGTAGATCCAAACGGATCAGCGGCAATTGCTAGAGATAGGCCAAAAGGCATGATTTCTTGATGGAAAGCAGATCTGGTTAGTAAAAATATCAGCTATTTAACATAAAGGGGGCGATCAGCCCCCTTTATCAAATATGATAGTTCA
>Ga0181567_10002126_pt1 | contig 14898 bp, 9 predicted proteins | sample 101ome_14_FD_133761 | JGI IMG/M metagenome (GOLD analysis project Ga0181567, IMG submission 133761) | Coastal salt marsh microbial communities from the Groves Creek Marsh, Skidaway Island, Georgia - 101403AT metaG (megahit assembly) | ecosystem: Environmental > Aquatic > Marine > Intertidal zone...
CATCACGCATCGCGCCGCACACCCCGGCGCGCGCGCCCTGGGAGACGCGTCGCCATGGACGAAGAGCTCCCGAGGGCGCACGTCAAACGTCTCGTCAAGGCCAAGCTCTGTTCCCTCGACAACGTCGACGCCAAGGGTCAATCCTTTGAACCAAACATTCAAAAAGAAGCGCTCGTCGCCTACGGCGAGTGCGCCAAGATATTCATCCACTACCTCACCGCCACCGCCAACGACATATGCCGCGATCACAAGCGATCCATCATCTCCGCCGAGGACGTCCTCGCGGCGATCGACGAGTGCGATTTCCCCGAGCTCGTCGACGACGTGCGCGGGACGCTGAGCGCGTTTCAGAGCGCCAAGAAGAAGAAAAAGGCGAGCGCGACGGGGCAAGGCGCGGAGGCGTCGAGAGAGGGCGAACGCGAGGAGGAAGAGGAGGAGGAGGAGAAACCGTCATCGGACGTCGAGGGTGAGGACGGGGAGGCGTAGACGATCGTTGCACCGCGACGTCATCGACGCATCTCGCCCACCCACCGAGGCGTCGACGGCTAATAACGCATTCGAGCCGTAAGATTCGCCTCGATTCATCGGGTCGCGACTGGTGACGCGCGTGCTGGGCTGAGACTCCTGGGCACAACAGCCCGTACAGCACGTTCCGGTGGCGTCTCATTCCAAACCACGGCGGAACGCTCCGCGGAGGTATCCAGTCCTTACGCGGAACTACGCATTACGCGTATCGTCTGATGAGAAACTTTCTCAGACCGTTCTGCCAACGAGCATCTTCAAGCGTACTCCCCTCGAAGTTCCGTTTCTAGAAATAGACGTGTAATGCTTAGATAGTAGGCGCGTCGCGTCTTCAACCAACCGCCGCACGCGCGTCGATGGGACCGCAGAGCGAGGCGCCGCGCGCAGGTCGGCGCGAAACGCGCGCGAGCGACGAGAAAAAACGCGCGTCGCGTCGCGTGTCTCGTGATCGCGTCGACGTCGACGTCGACGTCGGCGTCGTCGCGTGCGCGCTCCGGCGGTCGTGGAAGGAGTCGCCGTTTATAGTGTTAGTGCGCCGACGGTGTCATGTCCGCCGTGCGCGCGCTCGTGAGCGATGCGCTCGGTCGGTCGAACAAAAAGACACGGTCCGTGGAGCTCGCTCGAGCGGTGTACACGCTCAAGGCGACGCTGTATCTGTTGGCGTGGGGGGCGTCGAGCGGATTGATCATTCTCGTAAACGACGCCGTGTTGAACAAGTATGACTTTCCGTATCCAATCGCGGTGAGCTTGACGGGACCGCTCGTGTCTTGGATGTTCGCGGCGGTGATGGTGATGACGGGGACGGTTCGATTGGAGCGAGTGATGACGGTGAGGGAGTGGTTGTTGACGGTGTTCCCCATCGGGTTCTTCACGGCGGTGACGTTCGCGGCGGGTAACCAGTTGTACCTGTACTTGAGCGTGAGTTTCATACAGATGATGAAATCTCTGTCGCCGTGCGTGGTGTTTTTTATGCTTGCGATGGCGGGCTTAGATACGGTGACGAGGGAGAAGGTTATATCGGTCGCGACGATGACGGTGGGCATGTCGGTGGCGTGCGCCACAGAGGAGACGTTTACGGTTTTAGGATTAGCGTTGATGATTATGGGAGAGGGGGCGGAGGCGATGCGGATGGTGCTCTTTCAGCACTTTATGGGCAATCGCGGATTTGGATTGTTAGAGGGTTTATTTTACACGTGTCCGGCAAACTTCTTCTTTCTGTCCATCGGCGTGGCGGTGTTCGAGCAGAGAGAGATCACGCTGAGAGGCGACTTGAGAATTGTTCGCCAAAATCCGTTGCCGTTTATCACGGTATCGGTGTTAGGATTCATAGTCATGGTGACAACCTTGGGGGTGATCAAAACGTGCGGTTCGCTCACGTTTAAAGCGGCGGGACAAGTTAGGAACGTCGCCATCATCATGTTGAGCGTCATCTTCATGGGCGAGAAGACGACGGTTCTACAGCTGGTGGGTTACTCGATGAACGTGTTAGGTTTCGCATACTATCAAAAATACAAAACGGACGAAGACGTCGGTAAGTTGACGGATGCCGACCAGAACGACGTGGAGGCTGAAAAGCTGCTCGATTCGCCGCGGTCTAGTAGCAATGGATCGATGGAGTGAATGGGCGCATAACGGTCGCGTTGCGTAGGATTCAAATTGTAAAAGTACTTTAAGCCTTGATTAATCATCTAATGTTCTTTCGGTGGTGTCTTCTACAGAATCAGTGATTCGTTCATTTAGTTCAAGTTCTTGATGCAGAAATGTTGGTTAGATGGTGAACCCGTCCGGAATCGTCGCGCCTCCTAGGATGGTGACGATGCCATCTGAAATGACGTAGCCATCTTCGCTTCTGTCGATGTTTTGGACGCCCGCTTCGTTCAAAATTTGCACGTTGGCGCCGATCACGGCGTCGGAATCGATGATACATCGACGGATCACCGTGCCTTCGCCAATATCTTGCTGAGCTTGCGACCGTTTCATGATTTCGTCGCGACCGACGACGACGACGCCGTTGAGTTGGACGTTTTTAGCGATGACTGTGCACGGACCGATGACGGAGTTGATGATTCTTGCGCCATCGTTCACGACGCAACCGTCCGAAAGGATCGAACCCTCGGTCAAAGACGACCCGTAAAACGTCGTCGGCGGTAAAAAGTTTGGTTTGGTGTACACTGGGCGACTGAAATCCAACAGGGACGCCGCTTCGCCACCCGTCGCCACCGAAATGTTCGCTTCGTAAATGTCTCTGAGGCTGCGAAGCGGCTTCCAGTACTCGTGGTGCTTGAACGCGAACACATCACACCCGTGTTGCACGGCGTACGGAATGACGTCTCTTCCGAATTCGTGTCGCTCGTCGTTCGTCGCGGCTTTCGATTTCTTCAACAACGAGGCGAGCACCGAGTTGCTGAACACGTACACTCCCATGTTTGCGTTGAGCTTGCAATCCTCCAGGTCTTCCGTCGTGCACTGCATGAACTCAATCAACTGGTTCTGGGAAGGCTTTTCGATGAAGGACAACACTCGCGCGTCGGTTTCGTCCACGTCCAAAATCCCCAACGAAGACGCGCTCTCCGGCGAGACGTTGTCGCATGTCGCCACCGTCACGTCTGCCTCCGTCGCGAGGTGCTGTTCGACTAGCGCTTCAAAATCCATCGTGTAGAGTTGCTCGGCGGCCAAGACGATGGTGACGCCGTCGAGTTGATCCGGCGCGCACTCGTCCAGCGAACCGTTCGCTTGCAAGCACTCATCCTCCAATCGCATCTCGTACGATTGCTTCGTGAGCGATCCTTGGGACAAGTGTCTCGCAACGCAGTCCGCACTTCCTATCGACCACGTCTCCCCGTGTTCGCGCGTCTGCGTCGTCGGCAAGACTTCGATGAATCCCGCGTTGTTGTTTCCAAACATCTCCACCGACGGAAACGCGCGATTGACGTGCGAAACCAGCGAGTGAGAGTTGTACTGCGTCAGAACGTACACCTGACGCAGACCAGAGTTGATCAAGTTTGTCATCGGAAAGTCAATCACCCGGTACGTCCCGCCGAGGTGCACCGCGCTTCGAGCCCGAGCGCGAGTCAACGGGTTGGTCTCGTCGGCGCCGCCCGCGAGCATGATGCACCGCACGTCTCGCATTTGTATCCCTCGATTCACGAATCGCTCACGTCGTCGAACAGCATTCTGACGCTTCTTTTTCTCCGCCACGCTCGGTATCCTCTTCGCCATCCCTCTCGCGGCGGCGCTCGTCGACGACTGTCGCGTCGACGGCGATTCCTTCGCCTCGACGGCGTAATCACCCCCTCGCGCCGTCTCTTCTCGCGTCCACGACCCACTCGCGCGCGCGTCAAACCTCCCCGCCGAAAACCTCGTCCACACGCCTCTCACACCTCCACCACTCGCACCACCGCCTCCGAACGACAACCTTCCGCGTCGTCCCGCGCGTTCCCGCGCGTCGCCGCTCGCCCCGTCTCGCGTCCCCGTCGTCGTCCCACGGTCCACCGCGCGTCCGACGCGCGTCGTCGTCGTCGCCCCCACGCGCACCATCACGCCGTGCATCTTCCACCTCGTGTCACCTCCTCCACGCGCGCGTCTCGACGCACGCACGCGCGCACGCACGATCCGGTCGATCAAGTCGATCCCGTCGACGATCCGATATCCAATTCACGTCCCGATCCCGATCGATGCGCGTCGTCGACACCACACGCGTCGTCGACGCCACGCTCGGTCGCGCCCGTACGCTCGGTCCGATCCCGTCGCGTCACGCACTCACGCACACGCACGACGTTCGTTCGTTCGTTCGTCGTCAACCGTTCGTCGACATCCATCAATCATCCGTGCCGTCCGACGCGGCGCGGGGGATCGACACGAGGGACACATCGACCGGTCGTGACCGGTGAACGTATCTTCCAGCGACCGCGCGCGAGGACATCGTCGACGAATGAAATCTCTCGCGCGTCGTCGTCGGACGTACCGCGTATGTATTTTTATATACCAGATAGGTTTTTATAGATGTACAATACGGTGTATGTGCGCGCTACATAAAAAAGACGTCACCGTGCGAGTTTTTTACAGTACACCGCCCCGCGCCGCGCGCGACGATCGTCCGAACTCGGAGGTAGTATGGTACTCTTTTGTACTTATCTCCCTTGGATATGGTACTCACGTAGTATACTAGGTCTGTATTACGGTAGACATGATACAAAGTTACTTCACGGTGAGACGTCGCCGCGCCCGTTCGCTCGGGAGGAAAGATTGTTGAATTTGAAACGTGGCCATCGGTCGGCGCGCGCGGTGCGCGCGTGGATTCATTCGTGCGTGTGCGCCGTGGACGCGCGCGATCGATTCGATTCGCGTTCCGTGCGGGCGTTCCGGATTCGTGCGTTCGTTCGTGCGCGCGTTCGATTCAATCGCGCCCCCGTCTTGTCTGTCCGTCTGTCGTGTCCCGAGAGGCGATGGACGCGACGGCGGTGACGGGTGGTGACGACGGGACGACGAACGCGTCGCGCGCGCGAGGGACGTGGCGATTATGGCGCGAGACGACGACGATCGGGGTCGTGGTCGAGTCGACGGTGGACGACGACGCGTCCAAGTCGATGACGTTCGTGGAGCGCGGCGAGGATTTGGACAGCGCGCGGCGACGGGACGTCGGCGACGCGACGGGACGGGTCGGCGAAGAGACGACGACGGGAGAGGCGGTGCGAACGTTGGATTTTTCAAACGTCGATGATGATGATGTCGACGACGACGCGGTGACGATGGCGTCGGTGTCGGCGCGCGCGGTGGAGGAGGAGGACGCGTCGGCGAGGTACGCGTCAGAGTCGGAGGAGGAGGAGGAGGAGGACGCGCCGGGACGTTTGCGTCGAGCGTTGGATGCGGTGGACGCGGCGTCGAGAGAGGCGTTGGCGCGAAATTTTAACGCGGTGAGCGTGAGGACGCTGTCGAGAGAGGTGACGCGCGCGCGAGAGGCGGCGGGCGTGGAGGATTTACGGTCGACGGATTCCGAATCCGAATCGGAGGACGCCGAGTCGCGCGCGGCGCGATTGGAACTGTCTCGAGCGAGGTATCGAGCCAAGGTGGCCGAGGCCGAGGCGTTGATTTTGCGCAGAGAGGCGGACGAGGCGAAGAAACGGTGTGTGGACACGTACGGCGAGGAGGGTAGGGCGTGGTTGGAATCGCTGCAACTTCGCGTCGACGCGTGGCGCGACGAGTGCGATCGACGTTTGGAGACGCTTCCGGGACGGCTCAGCCGAGGCAAATCGACGCTCGACGCGTCTCTCGACGCGATGGCGAAGGAAACTCGAGTGACGTGGTTGCAATTGCAATCGTCACCGACCGAGCGAGCGGGCGATGAGTGTATGTAATAGCTCCTTTTGTAACGAAAGCGATGAGGGCGGAGAATTTTTAATGGTTTTTGTATCTTTATTTACCTCGCGATCGTAGTGTGCCTAACGATCTCTACAGTGTCCTAGCTTCTAAAAGCTTTTTTTGTTCTTTTCTCTTTTCTCGTTAGTTGTGGGAGAGAGTACATGTAACAGAAGTGGTATCAGAGATGAATCATGACGTGGCGGCTGCCACCGGTGCGGGCTTGGGGATGCCCTCCTTGTCTTGTTGGGGCAAGCACGAGCGAGCGACGGACTCGAAGAGTCGCTCGATTTCCTTGGAACACTTGGTGAACGAGTGTGCCCAGAAGTTATACCTCGGATTCTTGATGAGTTCGATGAACGTGATGAGTAAACCCCACGGGTGCGGTCGGTTGACGATCAAACGCTCGAGGAGCACTCGCGTGATTTGTTCTTGAATGATCCCGAACCTGGCTTCGGAGAACAAGTACAGAATCACGCACGAGAAGTAGTGCGTGTGACAGTTGGGGTATCGAAGCTGGTTCGCGATGGCGTTGACGAACAGATATCGACCCTCCATGTCGAGCGCTTGCGCGAGCTGCGAGAAGAGCTCCATCGGCGCGCTCTGCGCGATGCCGCTCGACGCATCCTTGTTGCGGTTGGCTTGAATCGCCTGAACGCCGACGTAGAGCACGAACGCGTTCATCAGCGGCACGTTGTACTTGGTGCCAGCCGCGAGCGCGGCGGACGGGGACAACGTCAACCTATGAATGATGTGTTGGCTCAAGTTGTCGGGCTTGCGCGTCTTCAAAAAGGTGTCCACCTCCTCGCGCAACGGCGACGAGCGCAACGCGTGGTCGGCGTCAGCGTTCAATCTCGGCGGTTGTTGAATCTCCGGAAGCAAGTCCACCTTTAAGTTGGGCGTGAACGGATCTGGGAGTCTCATGCTGCGAGGATACGCCGACAAGACCAAGTTGCGCAACTGAACGCAGTTGGGCGGGATGATGTCGCAAAAGTTGACGTGGTGGTTGCACAAAAACTCTGGGAAATCGTGCAACAAGACCAAGAACAACCGAAGCATGCCCTTGTACAACAACTTGATGGGCTCGGAGAGATCAGCCGTTCGCAAGTGCGGTTCCATGAAGCGCAAGATGGCTGTCAACAGGCGTTGCAACAGCGGCCAACCCTTTTGCTCGTGATCGATCAAGAGTCGAGGCATGAAGCATCGATGCGAGACGAGCTCGAGCCAGGCAAAGGCAAAGCCGGGCACGCGAAGCGGTTGAAGCGCCAAAAACGCCGACGCAAACGCGGCCAAGACTTGCGGATGCGACGAATCCAGAGAGTTATCCGGGGCGTGCATCTCGTTCAGCAAACCCGCGAGGGCGCGAAAGTACGGTCGGGCGTTGAACGCCACGTTGCGCTCGTCAGTGTCTCGCATCGCCGTGCGAACGACGGCGACCAAGGCGCGACCGAAGAAGGCCAATCGAGACGCCAATGATTCTTCTTTACGTCGGACCAATCGCGTGACGAGACGTACGTACGCATCGATGGCGGCGAAGGACAGCTGTGAGCTCGCCTGCGGCGTCGAGCTCGGCACCTCGCTGCCGAGACAGTGCGTGACGGCGAGCTCGACGAGAATGCGCAAGAAACGCTCTTGAGTGTCCTCAGCGAGCAAACGGGAGTCGACGAGACGTTGCATGAAAGCGATGCTCGCGGCATCCGTCGGCGGCAAGTCTTGAACGCGAGCCCATTCGTCGAAATGAGCGGCAACCTTTTCTCGCAAACCCGCCGGATCGGGTTGTCCGTGCGTGACGCCGCTCGACGGAGGAATCTTGGCGGCGGCATCCTTGCCGGCTTCTTGCGCGCCCTCGGCGGCGCCTTCAGCCGCGGGACCATCCGGAGGTAACGGCGGCGGCGCACCCGGAGGTGGCGGCGGCGGCATGCCCGGATACGCCACCGGCGGCGGCGGCGGTTGCGGCTGACCGAACGGCTGTCGAGCGAAAGCCGGCGGCGCGCCCGAGGGCGGCGGCGGACCAGACGGCGCGCGCGGAAGTTGCGCAAAGTCGTCATAAATGCGAAGAGCGGCGCTCGGAAGCTGCCCCGGTCTCGGTCTGAGCGACTCCGGAAGGGCAGCCGGGTACCGACCTTGCATGATGGACGCGTCGAAGAACGGTTGGTTGATGCCGGATTCGCGATGCTTCTGGCGAACCAACGCAATGGCGGCGAGCGATTCGTCGATATCGCGGATAGCCTTGGACGAAGCCGCCTTCTCGATGAGAGCACATCCTAACTCGAGGTTATCCACCGTCGCAGACTGCACGGCGGCTTCGAGCGCGGAAGCCTCGGAGCCGGCGCCGGCGCCGGATTGTTGCAACAATGCGCGCAACTGGTTCGCGACGCTCGCCTTGAGAGGTTCGCGGCACGTCACCAGTGCGAGAGAACCGGCGAGAGAGGACACCATGAGATGCGCTGCCTTGCGAACGCGGTTGATGTCTGCTTCAGTGGCAAAGTCCTTGCGCACCAACTCTTGAGACGTTTTGCACGCAATGGTGACCGAACGCTCCACAACCGGAGCCACGATCTCGCAGATGCCTTGCGTCAAGGCGACCGGAAGGAGTCGAACGAGCGCAGCGCGGGTAGACTCGGGCAAGTTCGGAGCGGCGGCGACGCGAACGTGCGCTTGCATGTTCGGCAACGCGCCCTCCAGACTTTGCGCCTGCAAGCGAGTCTTCTCCTCTTCGTCCATGCCGCGACCCATGGGCGCTTGAAGCGAACCCTCCAAGGGGCTCGATTGCAACGGCACCGGTGCGGCGAAGTTCTTGTCTGCGACAAAGTCAGGATTGTTTTGACGCTCACGCATGCGAGACGCGAGCAACATCGACGGCTCGATATCCTTCATGTTGACATCCAGGTGCTTGAAGAGACGCTCCATCTCAAACTTGAGGTTGAGCTTTAAGTCGCGCTCGTTGTAAATCTCGCAGAGCAACGACAGGATGGCCATCGTCCACGGGTTCGGAGGCTGGAAGATCATGTTATCCTTCGATGGCTCGAGGACTTTCGCGACGAACGGCACGGTGCCGATCATGCGTCCAGATTCGTAGCTCTCGAGGATCAATTCCTTGATGTCCAAGTGACGCTGAAGCACCGGCTTCAACTTCGCGATGGTCAATTGTCCGAGCCACGAACCGAGATTCTTCAATAAGCTTCTCTCCCCACTGTTCGTTTTGACCTTATCGCTCGACAGAAGCACCTTGATGTTGCGGTAAGTTGCCTGCAAAATAGCCGCGTCCAACGTCTTGTCGCCGACCTTTTTGAGCAGCTCGAGGTAGAGCGAGTGGTAGTTTGGCTCAATAGAAGCGCGCTTCACCACGAGATAACCCGCGAACCATTCATACAAGTCCGGGGACACCTTGCTCTTCACCTCCGCCACCTTGTCGTCCATGTTTTCAGCAGAAAGATTGTTCACCAAGAAGTGAACCTTGTCGGCGGTGGCCGCGTCGGGCTGCTTCGCCTCGGCGCTCGCCGCGACGAGCGTGTCGATGTTCAAAGACGTCGCGAAACCACTCGGAGTGCTTCCACCACCAGTGATCGAACCCGTGCTCTGCACGCTGACAAGCGTCGGAGCGCTCGCACCTCGGGTCGGTGCTCTCGTCGTCGCTCCTGTCGCCGCCGTCTCACCCGGAGGCGGCGGTCCCGGAGGTTGCGGCGGCAAATTCATCGCTGAAGACAACGAGCGAGGCAAAGGCGGGTTGTTTCCTTCAGTCTCACTGATGCGCATTCCAGCGACGCCCGCGGCGAGTTGTGCGTCCGCATTCACAGCAGTGTTCATGCTCGGTTCGCTTCGACCGAGCGCCACCGTCGCGTCATTGCCCTTGGAGAAGAGAGGCATCAAGTCCGGGTGCGCCTGCGCGAGGTTGGGGATCTGCGCCAGGTGCTGACAGTACTGCGGCCACTCGGTGAGTCGACGCTTGAATTGTTCCAAGGCGTCCGAACCGAAAGCGAACATCTTCGAGCCAGTCGGCTTGCGAAGCGCGTCCAGGACGCAACGCAAAGCGACTCCGAGAGTGATGTTACTCACGAGATTGTGCAAAATGAGCTGGCCAAAAAGGACCGCGGTGATCCTCAGTTCCTTCTCCGGATACTTCGGAAAGAATTTGTACTCATCAAATAGGTTGTGCACCATGCACGAGAAAATGTCTCGTTCGCGCTGCACCTGACTCGCTCGGAAGTTTCTCAACACTTCCACCAACTCCCCGATGGATTGTTGCATGGAGTAAACGCGCTGGAAATACCGATTCGCTTCCTCCTCAACGTCCGCACTGAATCCCTGCGCGGTACCAGCCCGCGCCGCCAGGTTTTCCGCGCTCATGTCTCGACCCTTGTTCGGCGAGTTTTGAATCTGCGTGATGAGTTGACGCAACTCCGCCTGCAAGTCCGGCGGCATTCCCTGCGCCGCGCCCTGAAGCACCTTTAAGAAAGTCTGCACAATTTCCGGAGACAGTGGCAAACCACCCTTATCACCACCCTCCTGCGTCGCCCTAGTTCTTAAGAATCGCATGCACGCGCTCACAAAAGCGCCGCCGTTCGCCTTGATCTTCTCCTGCAGCCACTGCTCCAAGTTGACGCCCGCGCGCCGAGACGCGATGGACACCATCTCGATCGCCAAAGGAAACGGAGATCTATCGATCACGACTTGCAACGCGTTCAACTCTTGGCACACTTCAAAGATTCGCTCAGCAGCCGCCGGGGATGACGTGTGCGCGTCGACCATGGCGCGAATGACGGCGACCGAGTGTCGACTCCACACGTTGCGTAGTACCAAGCCAGACTTTGGATGCGACGTCGCCACGTACGGAGGCAACAACGCGCTGAACGCATCGCGAGCCAGTGCGTTGTGATCGTCGCACGCCTGCGCGAGCGTGATGCACACCGTCTCTGGCGAGCGTCCCGCGCCCGGCTCGAGCGCCCCCCTCGTCGCGTCCCGGTGTCCCGTCTCACTCAGAGAGCAAAGCGTGGACATGAGATCCAAACACGCCCACGGACCCGCTGACGCCCCTTCAACATCTATGTGCTTCAAATCCCCCCAATCGCACGTCTCCGTCGGTGCGCCCAAGAGTTGGCGCAGCGCCTCAATCTGACCCGTCTGATTCTTGCCCCACGGCGCCGCGCACAACGTCTTCGCCGGGAAGCTCTTCCCAGTCGCTCGAGAGTACACATCGCACATCACTTGCAGCGAAAGCGCGCTGGGACATCCAAACTCGGGCTGATCGAGCTTTTTCATCGCCTCTTCCCAGTTTAAGTCCTTGTACGCCGCGCAGATGGCGTCCGCCACCACGCCCGCGTTCCACGCCGTCATCTGCAAAGCCTCCGCGCTCGGAGGCGCGATTCCCGCACTCTTCGCCAGAGACGTCAACGCACTCTCACCCTTCGCCCTCTCCAACCCTTGCGCCGTCCTCCCCATCATCCCCACAACCTTGGCGAGTCCGACTTCGTCCAACTTTGGCAATTTCCCTAGAATTTCAATCAGCCCATCCTTGGCGAACGCGCACGCGTACCCCAATTCCTCGAGCGCCTCCGCCGTGGACGCCACGGACGCTACCCTCGCCGCATCGCTCTCACCCTTCGCGCCGCCATCACCCATGACGACGACGTCGTCGACGACGACGACGCGAACGCACGCCTCGGACGAACGCGGTCGAGATCACACCCACCGCCTCCTCCTCGCCGTCGCCGCGCCACCGTCGCGCGTCGCCGCCGTCCGTCCGCCCGTCGCGCGCGCGTCGTCCACGCGCGTCGCCGTCCACGCTCGCGCGCGAAGTCGACGCTCGCGTCGAGCGTCGTCGCCCTCGCTGTGTGCCGTCGTCGTCCTCACCGCGACCGGGGGCCGACGACCGGGGACGACGCGCACACCACACACCGAAGGAGACTCGTCTTCACACCACCTTTCATACGTACTTTTAATACGTATTCTAATACCACACGAGTCTATATACGCCACATTCACGTCACACCACTCGACACGCGCGGGGCACGCGTCGACTCGAGTCGGTCAACAACTCGCCACGCGTGCGTTTTCGCGCGATTCGTCGAATATTCTCCAACCGCGCGTCGTCGACGAATGACGATAAAAAATGTATACATAGCACTCTAGACATGTATAATATGGACAACGTCCCCCCCCCCCCGCGCCCGCCGTCTCCGCGCGGCCTCGATCGTCGCTTCCGCGACGTTTCGGTCGACGACGCGCGATCACCCGATGGCGGGTGTTCGCGACCGACGAGTGCGAACTCGCGAAACACCCCCCACGTCGTCGTCGTTTCCCGCCAAAACGGGAGAAAAGGCGCGTGTCGGTCGGTCGGTCGGTCGGTCGGTCGGTCGTCGTCGTCGTCGTCGACGATGACGTTCCGGGATCGTTCGTCGTCGACACTCGTCGACGCGACGCGACGCGACCGGTGAACGTCGACGAAGCGGTGTCGAATTGTTTCTGTGCGCGTCTCGCGTCTCGCGCAATGTCCTCGCGCGCGCGTCGAACGAACGCGGGACGTCGACGCGTCGTCGGTGCGGACCGAGACGCGCGCGCGGAGACGATGATGATGGCGATGGCGATGGTGGGACGGAAAACGCTCGCGTCGACGACGACGCGGGACGACGAGGACGAGGACGTGGACGAGGAGGAGGAGGACGCGCGCGAAAATATCGACTCGCGTCGACCGAAACGTCGCGGGACCGCGCGACGCGTCGTCGTCGTGCGCGCGGAGACGACGCGCGATGATGGGACGCGCGCGGCTGCCGCCTCTTCCGGCGTCGCGTCGTCGAAGCTTCATCGCGCGCGCGGTCAACGCGCGGCGACGATGCGCGCGCGCGAGAAGTGGACGCGCGGACGTCGGAAAATGAGTGAAGAGAATGGTCGCGTGGGGTGCGTCTCGCGCGCGCGCGCGGAGGCGACGACCGTGGACGAGGAGGGCGTGCGATTAGTGCGTCGGCACCCGACCCAAAGCGCGGGCGCGTGGGCGGGAAAACGAGGCACTCGAACGCGAGGCGAGCGTGCGGAGAGGTCGGAGGAGGAGGACGCGGAGGAGGGGACGGTCGCGGTGGAACGGTGGATGACGTTCGAGGAGGGTGACGACGATGAAGATGCGGTGATGAAGGATGATGGATCGGTGACGACGACGATGGTGCCGGCGCGGTGCGGGTCGACGACGACGACGGCGAACGCGAACGCGAACGCGGAGGCGGCTGTCGAGCCCGAGGCGCCGGCGACGGACGAGGCGTGGGACGTGATTAATTCGTTTCCGATCGTGCGTGGGGACATGGTGATGTGTGAGGGGGATGGTGAACACTCGTACGGTGTCGTCGATGTTCCGTTCATTCCTCCGGCGTTTATCGAGCGACCGAGCGCGGAGGAGGCGGAGAGCGATAACGAGGCGGACGAGGAGGAGGACGCGCGACGTTTTAGTCAGGCGATTCGTGAATCGAGTCTGTTGTGCGAAGACGACGACGTCTTCGACGACGACGTCGGCGCGCCGGTGGACTTTATCAGCGAACCGGTCGCGTTCGCGGCCCGACGCGAAGCGAGGGAGCTCGCTGCGGCGGCGCGAGTGCCCGGTGTCGATTTCATGGTGAAGAGCGGCGCGTTGCTCTGCGACGAGGATTACGACGCCAAGGATGTTCATCTCGAGTGCAGCGCCATGACGAACGTGTCTGATCTCGAGGGCGAAGAGGAACACTTCGCGACCGCCGCCGATGGGCGCGTGTTCCGAGTTTCTCAAGCGCTCGTCACGTCGAAGTCGTCCGAAAAGCTCGCCAAGGGACACGGCAAGCACCGTCTCGAGGACAGCGCCAACCGCGGAGGCAACGATAGCGAAGATTCCGATGCCGATCTCGTCGTGCAAAGCACGCGAAAGGATGTTCCTGGAAAGAAGAATTTAGCTACGAAGCGTAAGCGTCGTCCGGACGCACCGATTCGCCGTGCCAAGGCGGCGAAAAAGGAAAAGGGATCGGGCATGCGCGCGACGGACATTTATGTCATGGCGAACGGCAAGAGACAGCGCCGCGGGTGCTTGCACTGCGGTACGGTGAAGACGCCGCAATGGCGCATGGGACCGGAAGGCAAAAAGACTCTGTGTAACGCCTGCGGAGTCCGTTTCATGAAGGGCATCCTCTAACTCAAGTCGGGGATGCGTCTCGTTTTGTTCTCGTCGACGAAATTAAAAAGGAAAAAAATATCGTTCGTTTCGTTCGTTCGTTTGTTGTTTTGAAATCTATAGCAAATCCACATCACAACCCCCGCTCCGCCATGTACCGCTCAATCGTATCCACGATGACTTGCGTCTGCGATTCAATCTCCACGTTGACGGTGTCGCCCACCGTTTTGTCGCCGAGCACCGTCACTCGAAGCGTCTCCGGAATCAACCACACGTTGAACCGTCCCGTGTTCTTATCCACCTCACCGACGGTGAGACTACACCCATCGATGGAGATGAACCCTTTCGGCAACACGTATTTAATCAACTTCGTATCGCTCACCTCAAACACCACCTTTCTATTGTGCTCGCTGTCCACCACCTCGACGACGTCCGCCGTGCAGTGCACGTGTCCGCTCACCGTGTGCCCACCGATCTCATCCCCCACGCGCGCGCTGCGCTCGTAATTCACCTCACCCCCGACCTCGAGCTTCCCCAAATTCGTCGCTCGAAGCGTCTCGACGATCAAATCAAAGCTCGCGCTCTCGCCGTCGTCCCCGAGCTCGACGACGGTGAGACACGTCCCGTTCACCGCCACCGACGCGCCGATGAGTATCCCATCCAACGTCTTCGCCGGAAATCCGAGCGTCAATCGCGCGAACTCATCGTTCAGATTCTCAAACGCGCGCACGCGCGCCTTGCCCTGCACCAATCCCGTGAAGAGCGCGCGCGCGACGCGCGCCCCGCGTCGCCCACCGCGGGGCCACCCTCTCGAGTCGCCACCACCACCACCCCTCGGTCGTCGCGTCGTCGTCACGCGCGTCCCCGTCGAGAACGCCGACCGTCTCGCCCGCGCGCCG
>Ga0181567_10002127_pt1 | contig 14889 bp, 12 predicted proteins | sample 101ome_14_FD_133761 | JGI IMG/M metagenome (GOLD analysis project Ga0181567, IMG submission 133761) | Coastal salt marsh microbial communities from the Groves Creek Marsh, Skidaway Island, Georgia - 101403AT metaG (megahit assembly) | ecosystem: Environmental > Aquatic > Marine > Intertidal...
ATAGCCGCCAAGATCGATTGGCAGTAGCAACATAGAATGCAAAACGGCTTGGCGTCCCAGAATGGCAAGGCATATGCGGTGAAAATATATCGGTTTTGGATGGTCTGGATGATCCGGACGCGGTGTTTATTGGCGGCGGCCTGAGCGCGGATCTGGTGGATAGGGTGATGGCGCGTCTTCGTCCATCTGGGCGTTTGGTGGTTAATGCGGTGACGCTGGAAAGCGAAGCCATCCTTTTGGCTATGCGGCAAGCTCATGGGGGGCGGTTAGTGCGTATAGCGGTGAGTCATGCTGAACCGGTGGGACCATATCATGGGTGGCGAGGCGCTATGCCTGTGACCCAATGGGTTTGGACGAAGGAGACATTTCGTGGCTAAGACAATAGGTAGGTTATTTGGTGTTGGCACTGGCCCCGGTGATCCAGAGTTAGTCACTCGTAAGGCATGGCGTGTGGTTAGTGAGGCGGATGTTGTCGCCTATCCTGCGCCAGATCATGGCACCAGTTTCTCGCGTCAGATCATGGCTGATGCCATTTCTCCAGATGCTATTGAATTGCCCATCATCATTCCCATGATTTCAGGTCGTGCCCCAGCGCAGGCAATATATGATGAAGCGGCAGAACAGATTTTGGCCTATCTGAATGCAGGTCATGATGTGGCGGTGCTATGTGAAGGTGATCCCCTTTTTTATGGCTCATTTATGTATTTGCTGGCACGACTTCGGGATGATGTGGCGGTGGAAATGATCCCGGGGGTGTCTTCATTGGTGGCCTCGGCTTCAGCAGCGTTACGCCCCTTAGCGGCTCGGTCAGATATTTTGACAGTTCTTGCTGCCCCTCTTAGTGATGATAAACTTGAGGCGGCAATCCATGGGGCTGAGGCTGTGGCAATCATTAAACTTGGTCGTCATCTTGATCGTATGCGGGCGTTGATCCGGCGGCTAGGTCTAATGGATCAGGCGATCTATATCAGCCATGCTAGCTTACCGCATCAAAAGGTTATGCCACTGGGTGAAGCACCAGATGATGCGCCCTATTTTTCTATGATACTTTTGTATAAAGGGAGCGACCCATGGATCAATTAGGACGCCCCGTGATTGTTACCTTAACCCGTCATGGTGCTGCCTTGGCACGCGAAATTGCGGTAAAAAAAGGATTTGAATGGCACGCTCGAAAAGACAGCTTTGATCAAGGCCAAGCAAAATCAGATCAAAAGCCTGATGCGGTTTTTGATCAGACAATGCCATATTTTCAAGACCTTTTTTCTGCTCGGCGGCCAATCATTGGAATCTGTTCCGCAGGTATCATCATGCGGTCATTGTCTGGACTTTTAGCAGATAAATGGCAAGAACCACCTGTTCTGGCGATGGCTGATGATGGCAGTGTGGTTATCCCTTTGCTTGGCGGGCATCATGGGGCTAATGCTTTGGCTCGTGATCTGGCTAACATCACTGATGCTGTTGCGGCAATATCCACGACAGGGGATCTGCGCCTTGGGGTGAGCCTGGATGAACCGCCGGCTCCTTTTGTTTTGGCTGATGCTGATCGCGCACGCGGTGTGATGGCGGCCTTGAATGATGGCGCAGGGGTGCGGCTGATTTCTGATCTGCCGGATGCGTTGTCTGCCTTAGAACGCCAATGGCGCGACTGGCTGAAGCCATTATCCGTTCAGCATGATGATGCTGCGAATATCACTTTGCATTTAACCTTACGGCCGCTTGATACCTCAACCGATCAGCTGGTTTATTATCCGCGTGTGGGGTGTCTCGGGGTAGGGGCATCACGAAACTGCCCGCCTGAGGAATTAAAAGCTTTGGTGGATGATTTGTTATCGGATCATGATTTAAGCCCAATGGTGATTGACACGGTATTTAGCGTTGATCTGAAATCAGATGAACCTGCGGTCATAGCATTAGAGGGGCACCTTAATCGGCCTGTTAGGTTTTATCCTGCCTCTAGGCTTGAAAAAGAAACGCCGCGGGTTGAACACCCTTCAACGGTAGTCTTTGATGAAATTGGCACGCATAGTGTTGCTGAGGCCTCTGCGCTGGCAGCAGCGGGACAGTCAGCACAAATGCTTGGCCCAAAACAGAAAACTGCCCATGCCACTGCCGCATTAGCAGTCACCCCTAGCATCAAAGATATAGGGCTAGGAAGCCTGCCGCGAGGGCGTGTGATGCTGGTTGGAATTGGCCCTGGTCAGTCAGCGTGGCGAACGCCTGAAGCAACATCAATGATCCGTGCCGCTGATGAGTTGGTTGGCTATCATCTTTATATTGATTTGCTTGGCGGTATTGCCGCGGATAAACCGCGAGCAGATTACGCCCTTGGCGAGGAAGAAGCGCGATGCCGTTATGCCCTTGAGGAAGCGGCCAAGGGCAGATCCATAGCAATGATATGTTCTGGGGATGCTGGAATTTACGCAATGGGCGCGCTGGTGTTTGAGTTGTTGGATAGGGACAAAGACAACGGCGGGGTTAGCGCTGCCGCTCGCCGGGTTGAGGTAACCTCAGCGCCGGGCGTTTCTGCGCTTCAGGCTGCTGCTGCCCGATCAGGGGCTTTGCTGGGGCATGACTTCTGCACCATTTCGTTATCAGATTTGCTAACCCCATGGGAGCAGATTGAAAACCGCATTACGGCGGCGGCGATGGGTGATTTTGTTATAGCCTTTTATAATCCGGTATCGCGTCGTCGTCGTGTGGGTTTGGCCAAGGCCAGAGATATTCTGCTTGAATATCGGCCTGCGGATACCCCGGTTGTTCTGGCATCAAATCTTGGTCGGCCCGAAGAAGAGGTGCGTTTTCGCACCCTTGCCAGCCTTGAGGTAGATGAGGTGGATATGTTGACCGTGGTCATGGTCGGCTCATCGGCATCTAGGAAACTTCATCTTGGAATGGGGGATATGGTTTACACTCCGCGTGGCTATGCCAAAAGAATTGATCAGGATAAAGGAGAGGCATCATGACAGTCTATTTTATTGGTGCCGGGCCGGGTGATCCTGATCTGATCACCATCAAAGGTCGTGATCTTATCCGTCAATGTGGCTATTGCCTTTATGCAGGATCATTGGTGCCAGAAGCAGTGGTCGCGGAAAGTCAGGCTGAGGTCATAAGGGATACGGCCTCAATGACTTTAGATGACATTATGGCCTTAATGACTGCCGCCCATGCTGACGGTCATGATGTGGCACGGGTTCATTCTGGGGATCCATCGCTTTATGGGGCTATCGCCGAACAGATTAGGCGGCTTCAAGCGGTTGATATCCCCTATAAAATTATCCCTGGGGTGCCAGCCTATGCGGCGGCGGCGGCTGAACTTGGCATGGAATTGACAATACCTGAAGTCACCCAGACCTTGATCCTTACGCGGACAGCGATGAAATCCTCGCCAATGCCAGAAGGGGAGGAGTTGGAAAATCTTGCACGCACCAAGGCAACATTGGCAATTCATTTGTCCGTTCGAAACCTGCGTGAGATTGAACGGGTGCTTGCGCCTGTTTATGGACAAGACTGCCCTGTGGTGGTGGCTTATCGAGTGGGCTGGCCAGATCAGCAATTTTTGTTTGGGCAATTATCCGATATTCGTAAAAAAGTCATGGCTGCTAAAATCACCCGAACAGCACTGATCTTTGTTGGCAGGGGGTTGAACCATGTTGGTGAGATGCGCGAATCTGCCCTCTATGATAAAGATCATGTCCATGTCTTGCGTGTGAAACGCGGCAATCAGGACGAACGCGAAGGATAAGTGTTGTGATTTTGGCGCAGCGCCAGGATGGGGTCACGCGGCGGCAATGAGATGGGCGTATGATCCAAAGACTGATCCACTCACCACCCCCATAGAGCCTAAGGGCTTACCATTCCTATCACAGGCGGCAAATAAGGGCTGTCCCTGTTCTCTGATGCTGGTGGTGTAATGAAACTCATGTCCATAACTGTGCAGAGGCATAGGGACATCAGCTAGACATTCTAATTTGCGGTAGCCTAATTGCAATCGGGTTTTGGCAAAACTGGTCACCACATCCAACAGACCCGTCATGGGAATATGCTGTCCATTTGCGGCAATGATTTCTTGCCCAAGCACCATATAGCCGCCGCATTCCCCATAGATAGGGCGGCGTTGCTTTGCCATAGCATGAAGACCTGATTGCCAAGTTTTTCCTGCCGCCAACACATCAAGATAAAGCTCAGGATAGCCGCCGGGCAAATAAATCATCTCTGCTGTTTGATCTGGCGCCTCATCAGCAAGAGGGGAAAATGGCAGAATTTCTGCCCCCTGAAGACGCCAACCATCAAGCAGATGACGATAGGAAAAAGCAAAAGCCTGATCCATGGCAACAGCAATACGCTGGGCTGGGGGCGGCATAGCGACAACATCTACCCCGGTTGGCGGTGATATTGGTGCTGCTAGAGCCATCAACTGATCAAGATTAATATGGGTTTCGATCTGTGTTTTTATGGTTTCTATAATTTCCTTCAGGTCGCCTGTTTGGGTGAGTTCGCTGGCCTGCACCAACCCTAAATGGCGTGACGGAATAGCAAACTTATCATTATCGGAAATGACCCCAAGGACAGGGATATCTATTTCTGCCATAGTGGCGCAAATCATTTCAGCGTGGCGTTCACTTCGGGTTCGGTTGAGAATCACGCCGCCTATATTTGTGCCGCGATAGTGCTGACGGATCATGTGATCAAGCCCACCTGCCAACATAGCAGCAGTTTCTGCTTGGCTGCGCACGTCCATAATCAGGATTAGGGGCACACCTAGGGTTGCCGCAAGGGCCGCAGTACTTCCTTTGCCGCCATCTGCCACCCCCATAGCCCCTTCAATAATCAGGGTATTGCCTTCATGTTTGGCAGCAAGATGACGGAGCAGGTGTTCTGACATGGCAAAGCCATCCAGATTTATTCCAGCTGTGCCAAGGGCAGCAGCATGAAAACCGGGGTCAATATAATCAGGCCCAGATTTGGCAGATGAGATTGAAAACCCTCTCGCTTTGAGAGCAGCAAGTAAGCCCAGAGTGATTAGAGTCTTCCCACTGGCAGAAGCAATAGCGGCAATCGCCAGCCCGTGGCTTGCCATCAGGCGCTATCCTCATGCTGGCGCGTGCCAAGGGGGTCAAGGTTGCGCGGTTTTGCGCCATGCATATGGCTTACCCAATCAAGGCATTGCCGCATTCTTACCACCTCACCAACAGCAATGATGGCTGGGGGGGTTATCTGATGGATAAGGACATCTTCGGCAGCTTGGCTAAGGGTGGTTTCTAATACTGACATATTGGGCAGGCTAGCGTTGCTGACCACTGCCACAGGTTCAGAGGGATTGCGCCCTGCCTTGATCAAATGGTCGCAAATCTCTGGCAGATGCTTGATCGCCATATACATAACAATAACTTGGCTACCATCCGCAATGCCTTGCCAGTTGATGGCAGATGGCGCCAGGCCGGTACGATCATGGCCTGTAAGAAAAGTAACAGCTTGATTGACATCACGGTGGGTTACCGGAATGCCAGCATAGGCAAGTCCACCGATACCAGCAGAAATCCCAGGCAAAATGCGCAAAGGGATTTCCGCCTGAATGAGTGTTTGGGCTTCTTCGCCGCCGCGCCCAAAGACAAAAGGATCGCCGCCTTTTAGTCGCAATACTTTACGCCCTTGGCGCGCTAGCTCAATTAGCCGAATAGAAATATCGCGTTGCTTAGGGGACGGCTTTCCGCCGCGCTTACCAGCATATTCAATCTCGGTGCCCGGACGGACCCAATCAAGGACTCGCTGATCAATCAAAGCATCATAAATGACAATATCAGCCTGATTCAAAGCGTTCAGAACATGCAGGGTTACTAGCCCCGGGTCGCCCGGCCCTGCACCAGCAAGCCAAACCCAACCTGCCTCAAAGACAGGCCATTCCTGACCTGAAATGGGCGGAAGATCAAATCCGGATGATGTGTGGCGCCGTATTGCCATGACGTCATAGATTCCTGCTCAAATATCGGGCATGATACCGGCTAGGCCGTGATCACAAAAAACGAAACTCTAGTATAATGCAACATACGCTTAAAACAACACTTCGCTTTGGTTGGACAACAGGAACCTGTGCCACCGCATCTGTCTATGCTGCTTATACCGCTATGCTGACGGGGGCGTTTCCTGAAAGCGTCACCATTGATACTCCATCCGGCAAAACAGCCACTCTTGCCATCAGTTATACGGATACCGATGGCAACGCCTTTACCGCCGGGGTGATCAAGGATGCTGGTGATGATCCCGATGTTACCCATGGGGCAGAGATTCGTGCCACTATCGCCCCAGGAGATGCGGCATCAGGGGTATTGTTTCGCGGTGGTGAGGGGGTTGGAATTGTTACTCGGCCGGGATTGCCAGTGGCGGTGGGCGAGCCAGCCATTAACCCTGTCCCGCGCCAGATGATGACAGATTATATCCATGCCCTTGCCGAAGATTTGGGCGGAACTTCTGATGTTGTGATAACGATTTCTGTCCCCACAGGCCGTGACCTTGCGGAAAAAACATGGAATCCGCGTCTTGGTATTGAAAATGGCATTTCGATTTTAGGAACAACGGGCGTAGTTAGACCATTTTCCTGTTCGGCATGGATTGCATCTATTCACCGCGGTATTGATGTTGCGGTGGCTAATGCACTTGATCATATTGCCGGATCAACAGGGGCAAGATCAGAGGCCGCGGTCAAATCTCATTATGATCTGCCAACGATTGCGCTGATTGATATGGGGGATTTTGTTGGCGGTATGTTGAAATATTTGCGCCGCCATCCGGTTCGCCGCCTCACGGTGGCAGGCGGTTTTGGCAAGATGATCAAATTGGCACAAGGGGCAAAGGATTTGCATTCTGGGCGAAGCCAGATTGATTTTGCTGATCTTGCAGCAAGGGCTAAAGCCCTTGGGCTTCCCGCAGAACATATTGCTGATGCAAACTCTGCGCTGGAAGTCATGCAGAATCTTAACCCTGAGCATCGTCAGATTCTTGCCACCGCCATTGCTGCTGGCGCTCTTGCCACTTGTCGGCAAGTGATTGGAAAGACGTCAACCTGCCTTGGCACGATGGTGGTTGATCGTGAGGGACAGATACTCTCTGAGCAGATCGAATGATGACCAAAAACATTCTGATCCTTGGCGGCACGCGTGAGGCCAGACAATTAGCAGATCATGCCGCTAAGGCAGGTTGGTCAGCGGTATTTTCTCTGGCTGGCATAACCGCAACACCGTTCAAAACCCCTTTGCCCATGCGTTATGGGGGTTTTGGTGGGGCAAAGGGATTGGCGGAATGGGTGGTCTCGCATGCGATCACGCATCTGGTGGACACCACACATCCCTATGCTGCTAACATCTCTGCCAACGCGGTAGAAGCAGCAAGGCTTACTGGCATTAAAAGGTTAACCTTATGGCGTCCCGAATGGCAGGCAGAAGCAGAGGATGACTGGCATCAATTTTCCACGTTGAAAGATCTGTTTCAATCAATTCCTGATGATGCGCATCTTTTCCTCGCGGCTGGGCAGGAGGGGATAAATGCCTTGCCTTATCCGCCTCGGTTTAGAGTAACCGCAAGGGCACTGGAACAGCCAGAAACCCCCCATCCCATCACCTTTATTAAAGCTTTGCCCGCGTCTAACCCTGATGATGAGGCCGCGCTTTTTCAATTACACAACATCACGCATTTAGCAGTAAAGAATGCCGGCGGTTCAGCCTCACGAGCAAAGCTCATAGCGGCACGCCAAATGGGGTTGCCTGTATTTATGCTGGCGCGGCCTGATCCGCCGCCGCCGCCACTTTACCCCACAGTTGATGCCTTGATAAACGCCTTAACCGCAGATAGGGATACCCATTAATATCATTCAGGCTGTAAGGCTGCGATGGCTTGGCTGATCCTTGCCATCGCTTTTTCCAAGGACTGGGTGTCCGTTGCATAAGAAATGCGGAAATACCCTGGCATAGCGAACGAAGACCCGGGAATAATAACGGTATCCGCGGCATCAAGAATATAGCGGCAGAAATCTAAATCTTCTTTGAGCGTCATACCGTGAGGGGTTTTCCATCCCACCAAGTTTTTCCACGAGGGAAAGATATAAAACGCCCCTTGCGGCTTGGACACAGTCAGCCCATTTATGCCCCTCAGATGGTTAAACACCAAATCACGGCGAGACTGAAACGATTGCTGTCGTGATATCAACATCTCTTGATCGCCTGTTAAGGCTGCTAAGGCCGCGGCTTGGGAAATCGTGGCCGTACCCGAAGTGCCCTGCGCTTGGGCGGTTGTCATGGCGGCAATTAAAGGGGCGGGACCAACCCCATAACCAAGTCGCCAACCTGTCATGGCATAGGCTTTTGAGACGCCATTAATTATAAGCGTCCGATCCGCCAGATCACCCAGAGCATCTGCAACCGATACGAAATCCATATCATAGACAATATGTTCATAAATCTCGTCACTCAAAAGCCAGCATTTGTCATGCGCTGAGACGATATTGCCAACGGCCCGTAAATCTTCAGCAGAGAGAACGGCGCCAGATGGGTTGCTGGGGGAATTGATCATCAGCCAACGGGTGCGCGGACTCATGGCGGATTCGATTGCGCTAACATCAGGGCGGAAACCATTATCCGCATCTGTTGGAACAACGACCGGAACCCCGCCACAAAGCCGGATGATATCAGCATATGATGTCCAGAACGGGGCTAACACGACGACCTCATCACCCGGATTAACACTCGCCAACATAGCGTTGAGAAGAGTGTATTTTGACCCGCTGGAGATAATCACGTTTTCGGCACTTCTGGATGTTCCTCCGCGACCGTGATAAAGCGCCGCCACCGCTTGCTTTAATTCGGGTTTGCCGCCGATGGGTGGATAATGCGTATCATGGTTTCGGATAGCGGAAATTGCGGCCTTGCTGGCGTGGTCAGGTGTATTGAAATCTGGCTCTCCTATGCCAAGATTGATCACATCATGACCTTCAGCGCGGCGTTGACGCGCGGCCTCGCTCATCACCACAATAGCAGAGATTTCAACTTCAGCTAGACGATCAGCCTTAATGAACTCAGCCATAGCTATTTCCCATCACTATCATGGATATTCAGGTCTTCTTCGGTCATTCCATAGTCACGAATGGCAGCTTCGCGGCTAATATAGCCACGGCGAAGATCACGGCGAACCAAAGCACGGTCGCGTTCCTTTGGGTCACCAAAGCCGCCTCCACCGGGAAAGCCAAGACAGACGGTTGCCCCTGTTGGAACTGCTTGCCTGCCTTTGCCTCGCAACGGGGTGCCATCATCACAGCTAAGGGTTGTTGGTGCACCATTATGCCCGTTCTGACGTCCTCGTGCAGGATGATCCACCCGATCCAGCATCGCAGAAAAGACCAGATCATACCCATCACGTGCGCTGATATCCATATATTGCCCTAATCCCCCACGCCATTTGCCGGCACCGCCACTATCTGATCGCAATTCTTTTCGCCGAATAATCACAGGGCCAACATTTTCGGTGGCTTCTACTGGCATAGTCATCACGCCACTAGGAAAGGCGGTTGCGTTTAAGCCATCAATATTAGGGCGTGCGCCACTTCCCCCAGAATTAAACGACAGCACTTCTGTTGATCTGGCGTTAGGCGGCATATTTGCACCTTGTCTTGGGGTTAAGCTAACTTGGAAATTACAGAGGGCGCTTGCCCCTTCAGCTTGAATATGTCCTGGCAGCAATTGATAAAGTGCGCCAAAGGTCACATCTGGCAACATTTGCCCAACCACATGGCGAAGCGCTACTGGTGCAGGATGCGGTGCGTTTACAATACTACCTTCAGGCGCAGTAATGATAAAAGGCGCAAGAGAAGCGGTGTTGTTGGGTATATCAGGGGCAATCGCCACTTTTAAGCCATAGCAAGTATAGGCTCTGGTATAGACCATTGGCACATTAATGCCTTTCTTATCCATCCCTGAGGTGCCAGTGAAATCTGCGCTAACATGATCTTTGGCAATATTGACATGAACAGCAATGGTGATCACTTGATCAAAGCCGTCAATATCCATTTTTGCTGACGCAGATCCAGGTGTTAGGGCAGCAATCCGTTCCAAGGTTGCTTGCCGTGAACGCGTCATAATAAAATCAGAGATCTGGGACAAATCAGCGGCGTCGTATTCATCCAGCATGGACATTAACCGCCGCGTGCCCACATCATTTGAGGTGGCAAGCGCATAAATATCGCCAACCACCTGATCAGATTCCCGAACATTTTGGCGTATCATCCGAACCAAATCTTGATTGACCTCACCTTGACGTACAAACGGCATTATTGGAATTTGAATGCCTTCTTCATAAAGCGAATTGCCATCGGCGCCGAAACCGCGCCCGCCGACATCAACAACATGGGCGGTACTGGCAAAAAACCCAATTAACTTTTCCGCCCGAAACACAGGGGTGACGACGGTGATATCATGAAGATGCCCTGTGCCTTTCCAAGGATCATTGGTGATATACACATCGCCATCACGCATCTGATCAACACCAATTTCATTCATGAAATGGCCAACGGATTCGGCCATAGCATTAACATGGCCTGGGGTTCCAGTGACAGCCTGCGCTAGCATATTTCCAGCGCTGTCATAGACCCCTGCTGAGAGGTCTCCGGCCTCGCGGACAGAAGTTGAAAAAGCTGTCCGGATAAGCGCTTGAGCCTGTTCCTCTACGACAGATATCAAGCGATTCCACATAATTTGTAAGGTGACGGCATCAAGCATTTGTCGTATCTCCATCTAGCCGAAGATCAAGGGTGCCATCGCTTTGCATCAGCGCAATTCCGCCTGCTGGAACAAGCACGGTTGTTTCTGGTTCAACAATGGCGGCTGGCCCGTTAACCATTGCACCGTGAGTGAGGTCTTGGCGGCGGAACACCGCTGCTGTCAGGCTTTCTCCGCTTGCCATATCTGCCATCTGCCGATGCCCTATGGGGCGATCATGGAGCTTCCCCTCACATGGCAGGATAGGAGGTGATGGCTGAACCGGAGTTGTTGCCAATACCGTCCAACTGGTGATCTCAATATCCAACCCCTCAACAACACGGCTAAAGAGCAGGCTGTATCGTTCTTCAAAAAGGCGCGTGATTTCTGCTTTATCAGGGGCCTCGCACCAGGCTTTATCCAATTCAACTGGTATCTCCCAGCCTTGTCCGACATAGCGCATATATGCCTTGGCAGAGATTTCGATCTTGCTTTCTGGAACAGAGGCACGGACAAAGCGAGTGGCTTGGTCTCGTAGCTCCTCTAACATCTCTTTAACACTGGTTTTCTGCCAATCTGACAGCCGAATATAAAGCGATCGGCTAGCCTCAAAACTAAAAGGGGCTCTAAGGAAGCCTACAGCTGAACCTACGCCTGCAGATGCTGGGATCAAAACACGCGTAATGTTCAATTTCTGCGCTAAGCGTATCGCATGAAGAGGCCCCGCACCACCAAAGGCTATCATGACATATCCGCCTAAATCCTCGCCGCTTTCTACCGCATGAACCCGGGCGGCGTTAGCCATGTTTTCGTCCACGACCTCAGCAATGCCAAAAGCGGCGCGATCCAAATCTAACCCTAAGGGGGCAGCAATATGATCAGCAATGGCGGTCTTGGCGTTATCGGTTGAAAGAGGAATAGACCCGCCAGCGAAATCATCAGGATCAAGTTTGCCCATCAGCAAATCTGCATCTGTTACTGCAGGTCTGGTGCCGCCACGCTGATAACAGCTAGGGCCAGGCTCTGATCCGGCAGATTCTGGACCGACAGTGATTTGCCGCATGGCATCAAGCCCAGCAATAGATCCGCCGCCAGCGCCAATTTCTACCATATCAATGACAGGGATTGAGATCGGCATCCCCGAGCCCTTTTTAAACCGATAACTGCGGGCGACTTCAAAACTGCGTGATGTTTTAGGCACTTGATCATTTATCAAGCAGATTTTTGCTGTTGTTCCGCCCATATCAAAGGACAAAACATGTTCAAGCTGAAAGCGTGAGGCGATATTAGCAGCAAATATTGCACCCCCTGCTGGGCCAGATTCGACCAATCGCACAGGGAAAGTGGCAGCACTCATCAGATCAATAATGCCGCCACCAGAATGCATCAGATACACAGGGGCGCTGATTTGATGTTCTGCTAATCGCGCTTTTAACCGCATCAGATAGGATTCCATAATGGGTTTGACATAAGCATTGGCGGCAACGGTGTTAAAGCGCTCATATTCGCGCATCTGCGGGGATACCTCAGATGAAAGTGAGATCGGAATATCAGCCCATTCCTTTGCAATAATCTCTCGAATCCGTTGCTCATGAACAGGATTAGCATAGGAATGAAGCAAGCCTATCGCGATACTGGCAATACCATCTGTCTTCATCTGGTTAATCAGCGTGCGAATCTGGCTTTCATCAAGAGGCGTGTCCACATTGCCATCAGCAAGAATGCGTTCAGTCACCGTGTAGCGGTGTTCGCGTGGGATCAATGCCTCCGGCAGAACAAGGTTGAGATCATATTGTTCAAACCGGCTTTCGGTTCGCATCTCAATCACATCACGGAAACCTTCAGTGGTGATAAGCGCTGTTCGTGCGCCGCGACGCTCAATGAGGGCATTTGTCGCAAGGGTGGTGCCGTGGATCACTGAACTAATTTCGGACGGCTTGATCCCGTTTCTGGCGCAGACCGCTAGCAAGCCTTCAATAATGGCATCTTCGGGCCGCGTATGAGTGGTCAACACCTTGGTTGAGGTTTGCCCATTTGGGGTTTCTAGAACAATATCCGTAAAGGTGCCGCCGATATCAACTCCGGCGCGAATGGGGTTAGAAACGGTGTGGTTATTAGTCATTTTGTTATTAGTCTTTCTTTGCCTAGAAATTAGTGTAACGATAGGCAAGTCTAAAATCTATGTAAAGCTACAGAGTAAAGGAAAAACATAATCATGCGCTATCTTCATACTATGGTTCGTGTGATGGATATCAATGCATCCTTGCGGTTTTGGTGTGAAGGGCTTGGCCTCACCGAAGTTAGCCGCAGAGAATATCCTGATGGTAAGTTCACGCTCATTTTTCTTGCCGCAGAAGAGGATGGTGAGCAATTTTCTAAAACCCGTTCGCCTGCCCTAGAATTGACCTATAATTGGGACAGTGATGAAGAATATGATGGTGGCCGCAATTTTGGGCATTTGGCCTATGAAGTCGATGATATTTATGCCACCTGCCAGCATCTGATGGATATGGGTGTGGTGATCAATCGTCCGCCGCGTGATGGGCGCATGGCGTTTGTGCGTTCCCCTGATGGAATCTCTGTTGAACTCTTACAAAAAGGAGAAGCGCAACCCCCATCAGAGCCTTGGGCATCAATGGGCAATATCGGGGAATGGTAATGTCTGCAAACGGGCGTAATATTGCCCTGCTTGCGTTGTCCCAAGCCTGTTTTATGACAACGGTAAATATTAATATCATTGTCACCAGTCTTGTTGGTGTTCTTATCGCGCCTGAACCATGGCTGGCCACTTTGCCCATATCGCTGATGTATGTGGTGTCTATGTTAACGACATTACCAGCCTCTTTGCTGATGGGGCGGATTGGGCGCAAGCCAGTGTTTATTTCTGCTGCTGGCATTGGATTGTTTTGTTGCCTGATCATGGGTTATGCAATGATTTTATCTAGCTTTATGCTGTTTTTGGTGTCATCTGCCGGGCTTGGTATTGCAACAGGGGTGGCGCAGTTTTATCGTTATGCCGCCGCTGACAATGCCGAACAAAACCAAAAGGCAAGAGCGCTTTCACTGGTGCTGGCGGGTGGGGTGTTGGCGGTAATTATTGGGCCAAACTTGGCGCGGATGACATTTGAGGCAATACCAGACCATCTTTATGCGGGATGTTTTTTTGGTGCTGCAATGATGCAGCTTTTGGCTCTGCTGTTATTGCCGTATCTGGATATAAAACCAAACACGGAAATCGTAAAGTCAAGCGGGGTTTCCTTGGGATGGCTTTTTCGGCAACCTTATTTTATCGCTGGTATGGTCACCGCGGCGCTTGGTTATGGCGTGATGACTTTCATGATGACGGCAACCCCTCTTCAGATTGTGAACACCGAACAGATGGGTGATTCCAGTAACGCCATTATTATTCAGTGGCATGTTCTGGCTATGCTTTTGCCATCATTGGCAACAGGGGCCTTAATAGGCCGCGTTGGGGTTATTCCTGTGCTTTGGGCAGGGGTGATTTTTTATATCGCTATGATTGTAGTGACGTTATCAGGCACCAGTTTTATGCACTACCTCATGACACTAGTTCTGTTGGGTCTTGGCTGGAATATGCTGTTTGTAGGCGGCTCAAGTATTATTGCGCAATCCTGTCGCCCTGATCAACGCCCTAAGGTGCAGGGCATGGCTGATTTTATGATCACGGCAATGATGGCCTTGGCTTCACTGACCTCTGCGACGATGCATTATCTTTATGGTTGGAAGATCATGGTGTTGCTGGCGGTGGTTCTGGTTGGTGTCATTGCTGTAAGCATTATTCTGGCAACACTTTATCCCATGACCCGAAATGGGGAAACGGGTTTTCCCGAAGCTAGCCGCCAGTAACACTCATATGGCGAGCCACAGCAGGGTCGGTGTGATCACGGTCAATGATGAAATCATGCCCTTTGGGTTTGCGGCCTATCGCCTCAACAATGGCGGCATCAAGTCCCTCGGTTCCGCCGTCGCGCAAGGCATCACGCAAATTGGCGCTATCGTCTTGGCCAAGACACATATAAAGCATCCCCGTGCATGTGACCCGAACCCGATTACAACTCTCACAGAAATTGTGGGTCAGTGGGGTGATAAAGCCAAGCCGGCGTCCCGTTTCCGCCACACGCATATATCGCGC
>Ga0181567_10002155_pt1 | contig 14803 bp, 9 predicted proteins | sample 101ome_14_FD_133761 | JGI IMG/M metagenome (GOLD analysis project Ga0181567, IMG submission 133761) | Coastal salt marsh microbial communities from the Groves Creek Marsh, Skidaway Island, Georgia - 101403AT metaG (megahit assembly) | ecosystem: Environmental > Aquatic > Marine > Intertidal zone...
CTATGTAGTCATCTTGTAAAAAATTTATATGACAGCATTTTGTATCTTTTTTTACCAAATAAAGGGTTCTATCATGTCTCTTAATTTTTTTAAATTCAATACTTTTTATTATTTTGTCAAATAAATCTTTTTCAAATTCAAACACTTCAACACCGTCAATAGTTTTTAAATACATATGCGTCATGAGCATCTCCTCTTATTTTAGTTTTCAACATTAATTGTTCGTAATTATAAAAAGCTTCATTCTAAAATAATCTGTTTTTTGTATAAATTTTCATCTGTGTGATTAAATTTTTTTAACACTCTGTATATGAATGTAAAAGTATGCCTCGGGGTTACAAAAACTTCTTAAGAACCCCAACAATATCCTCTTCCGTATAAGGTTTAGATACATAATCATTCATACCTGCTTTTATAAACTTATCTCTATCCTTTGCCAAAGCATTTGCTGTAACAGCTATGATTGGAATCGATTCAAGATTTTTATCACTTTCCATAAAACGAATTTGCTTTGTAGCCTCTATACCATTCATATTTGGCATATTTTCATCCATAAGGATAATATTGTATTGGTTTTCATTATAAAATTGTAGTGCTTCAACTCCATCATTGGCTACATCATAAGTCAATCCAAGTTCACCTAAAATCATTGAAAGAAGCATCTGATTTGTTTTATTATCCTCAACTAAAAGTATATGTCCTGTAAGAGTTACAATATCTTGATCAACGAAAACTCTTTGTTGTAAATGTTCTTTATCTTGATTTGAACACTCTTGTAAAGGCAATAGAATGGTGAAAGTACTTCCTTTTTTCATAGTACTGCTGACTTTAATCTCTCCACCCATTTTTTCAATTAAACTTGAAGCAATACTTAGACCTAAACCAGTTCCTCCATACTTTCGTGTTGTCGAAGCATCTTCTTGTCCAAATGCTTCAAATATTCTTTTAAGTTTATCTTCTGCAATCCCAATACCTGTATCTGAGATAGCAATTTGTATAATATTTTTGTTACTATTAAAATGTGTGCTTAAAGATATGGTCCCATTTTCAGAAGTAAATTTAATTGCATTACTCAATAAGTTGAAAATGATTTGTTTTAGTCTCACTTCATCTCCCATGATGCAAGTTGGAACCTTATCATCACAGTTTTTTATAAATTTAATATGTTTGTTACCAATGAGTTCTTGAAAAACTCCAGTTGTTTCAGAAACAAGTTGATGTAGATGAATTGGATGAAATTCTAAATCCATTTTACCACTCTCGATTTTAGAAAAGTCAAGAATGTCATTGATAATATGAAGCAGTGTATTTCCAGAGTTACGGATCATATTAAATTGCTTAAGCCTCTCAGGATCTTCTTCGCCTTTTGAGAGGTGTTCAACAAAACCTAAAATACCATTCATAGGTGTTCGAATTTCATGAGACATATTAGCAAGAAATTCTGACTTAAATTGGCTTATATGTTCAGCTTTTTCTTTAGCATTTTTTAGCTTTACTTCATACTGAGTTCTTTCACTTACATCTTGAACATAGCCAGTTTGTTTGATGAAGTTTCCTTCATTATCAAAAGTATAATTCCATTCTGAATGGATATTTTTTCGTGTACCATTTGGCGTGACAATATCAAAATCAAATTCTGTAATATCATGCACTGTTAAAAGACGCTCCCTAACTTCAACAAAAGGCTCAACAAAGTCAGGATGGAGAATGTTTGCAAGTTCTGTTGTTGAAATAATAGCTCCTTCAACCTCTAGTATATCCTGCGTTGCTTTATCAATATGGTAAAGGTTTGTACCTATATCTTCATACCATATACCTAGTCCAGTTATATCTTGTATCTTAGCAAAGTGGTTTAGAAGTTCTATCTCTTTTTGCTCAGCTTCTATTTTTTGCGTAATATCTCGTCCTATACAAAACAAAGCAGAAGAATCTGCATAAGGTATTTTTGTAAGAGAGATCTCCATAGGAAGTTCTTCGCCGTTTTTCTTTTTGTGCAACCACTCAAAGCGATTGTATCCTTCTTTAAATGCTTTAGCTATCATCTCATCTGCTAAATCTCTAGATGGAGTTCCATCTTTTTGAAACTCTGGAGAAATTTCTGCAGGATGTGTAGCTGTAAAATCTTCAACAGATTTATAGCCAAATAAGTTCACAACTGCTTGGTTTACTAGTATAAACTTGTCTTTATAAATAATCCACATAGGATCTTCTGAAAATTCAAATAGATTTCTATACTTTTGTTCAGCTTTTTTTAATTCGTTTTCTAAACTTTTATGCTCCGTAATATCAATATTGATACCAACCATTTTTGTGGCATTCCCGTGAGCATCAAACTCATTTCTCCCAATGGCATGAATATACTTTATTTCATTTTCTGGAGTATTGATCCAAAATTTTTCATTGTATACACCATTGGTGTCTTTAGCTTTGAAAAGGCTTTCTTCTACACGTGACTTATCATTGGGATCAATGGCAGTACTCCACATTGTATATGGACTTTGAGGATTTGACGCGTCAAGTCCATAAATCAAGTACATAACATCATCCCACTTAAGTGAATCATCTTCATAATTCCACTCCCAAACACCTATAGTTCCAGCTTTTAAGGCTAGGTTTTTATGTAGTTTCTCTGCTTTTAAGTTTTTAAGAAAACGATTTGATGAACGTATCCAAAATACAAGAAGTAAAATAATAATGATAGAGAAAATACTAATTATGAGAGTTATCGTATAGTCTGTTTTTTCAATATACTCATACTTAACCCATTTCTCTGAAATAACTTGCTTTTGTTTTGTGTCAATATTTTTTATAGCTTTATTAATGATACTATAAAGAATTGACTCATTTTTATCGATAAAAAGAGTGAGTTCCATAACAATATCTGTTTTCCCTACAACTTTTAGATTATGCAACTGCATTTGCACAATAGTGTAGGTTCCAAGTGCCATTGTGGCTACCATAGCATCATATTTACCTGTAGCTACTCCATTGAGACCCTCTTGAATATTTTCAACTTCATGAAACTTAATATATGGATATCTTTTATATACCGCATCTGTATAACCATAATCTTTTATAATAGCGATTTTTTTCTCTTGTAAATCTTCAAGTTCTTCGACATAGTTTTGTTTATGATCCATAATTATGACAATAGGGTGAAATCCATATGTATCAATCGGATTAAATTTTTGATTTAAAATCACATCTGCAGCATCACCAGATATCATTTTTACTTTTCCATCCATTGCTGTTTTAAGCGATTCACTCCAAGTAGACACTGGAACAGGAGAAAATTTCAAACCGGTATCAGCTTCAACAATATGTAAGTGTTCAGCAAGCATACCAATAACTTTACCTTCTGGTGTAAACGCTTCAAATGGCAACCAGTTTGGATCACAGGTAAAAGATATTTGTGGATTATTTTTAATGTATTGACGCTCTTCTTGAGTAAGCTCTACAGCAGAAACTGCTTGTTGAAATAGTATAAGAATGGTTGAAACAAGTATAAATAAATTGACTTTTTTGGTATTCAAGCTTAAGACCTCTAAATATAATATTATTATAAATTATACTATAAATAAATTTTACTTAACATTAAGTTTAAAGGAACTATTTAACTTATCGTAAAAAATTCTTTTTTATCAAATTAACTTTGGTGCGCTGTAGTAGTACCCTTGCCCATAGTCAATGCCAAGGTGCTGTATAATACTTTCAATTTCCTCATTTTCAACAAATTCTGCAACAGTTTTGATATTAGCCAACTTAGCGAATTCAACAATTGATTTTACTACAAGTTGATTGTTTTCACTTTTATCTAAATTCTTAATCAACGAGCCATCTATCTTCAATATATCAGCATCTAATTCAATGAGATAAGCATAATTAGAATATCCACTTCCAAAATCGTCTATAGCAATTTTACAACCATACTTCTTCACATTTTTGATAAATCTTTGTACTTTTTTAAAGTCTTTGATTTCATCACTCTCTAAAAGTTCAAATGTTAATCTCTTTGAAATCTCTAAATCATCTGCTAGCATATCCATTATAAATTTTTGAGTTTCATTATGATAAATATCCTCGATAGATAAATTAATTGATAAGTCAATATTGTCAACTTTAATGATTTCCAGAGCCTTTCGAATAACTTCATGTGTAATTTGTGTATAGAGTTTCGCTTTTTTTGAAAGAGCTAAAAAATAATATGGTGAAATAAACTCATCATCATCTTTGAGCCTTACCAAACCTTCATATTTAACAATTTGTTTAGTTTTAAGATCAACTAGAGGCTGAAATAATAAAGTCACATTGTCGTTTAAAAGACACTTTTTTATTTTTTGTACCATAAGGATATTTTGCTGAATCTCAATCGTGTTATCATAGCTACTGTCATACACTCCTATTTTTAGATGTTGGTCATCTGCGATAGATTTTAATACCGTAGCACTATTGATCAAATAAGGCTCTTTAGAGCTTATACCAGCCTGTAGCTGGACATTTAGAGGCTGCTTAAGTAAATCACTTTTGAATCCATTATTTTCAATAGTATCGATTATCTCCTTAGCAATCTGATATGCTTCTCTATCAAGAATTTTTTTCATCATAACTGCAAACTGATCTGTACCAACTTTAAAAAGACTCATACTTGAATCTTTTTCTATGTATTCCTCCATTTTTTTTGCTACACTTTTTAAAACAAAATCACCCACTTCAATGCCATATAGACTATTTATAGAGCTAAATTCAACTATATCAAATAGTATTACAGAAACACTCTCGTATTCTCTGAGCTTTTCCATGTAAGCATTTCGGTTGTGAATGCCCGTTACTTTATCAAACATTACCGATCTTATATACTCATCCTGAAGTCTAATAACCCGTCTTTTCTCAGTTTCTAACTTCATTATAAAATAGATCACTAACGGGAGTGTTATAAGTGCTAAAAAGACTATTAAATAAAATTGTTTATCAAGTTCTTGTTGTAATAATCCATGTTCCTTTAAAAGTGATTTTTTCATACTCTCAAACTGCTCTTGTCTATAACTGTCATCTAAGAGGTTTTTCGTGTTTTTTATTAATTTAGGCAAATTTTTATTAAGTAGATCAATATGTTTTCTATATAACTGGACAAAACCTCTGTCACTATCTCTTCTAACAAGATCTTCGTTTATAAAATCAAGATCTGAAAGCAACAAGTCTTCACCAGTTATTTCCATACTATTTTTAGCTGTATATATTTTACCGACAAAACGATAAAGCTTTTTTCGTTGCTCTCTAGATAAATAATCAAACCTCTGTAGATTTGATGCTATAAAAACTATAGAATCTTGCACCTGAAGATTATTTTTTTGAATCATACCGATATGTTTTTTTCTCATTTCACTATGCGAAAAACAAAATTCGATCGTTTGTTTAGTTTCTGGATAATTGGGAGTAGTGTATATAACACTCTTCTTAATTACTTTGAAAAGATCTTTACAATCTTCAAAACCTTGATCAATTTTGCTGTTATCATGAAGGTTATACAAGGTTGATTTAAGTACATTGTCGTCTATTTTTTGATTTATTTTCATTAGATTTTCAATAAAGCTATTTAATACATAGATGTTTTTCTGAAGCTTTTCTTCTTTCATTTGAAAATCAATTGCCAAGATTACCGTAACAATTAATAAAAATACAACTAAGAATATTTTCACTTGCTTACTAAACATCATCTTCTCCGTAGATTTACCATATCTAGTGTTTAAGCACAATAAAAATTGTACTATCAATCCACTCTAAAAAAGTATTAATTATTAGAAATATTTATTTTATCTAAGTAATTATAGCAATAAATAACAATCAATAAATAAAGTGTCTTTACTCTGTCTTCATGAAAGTGATTTTAATGGAGTAATTTTATGAAGTTTATTAAGAGGTTTTCATTAAATGAACCACTCATTTGTGTACGCATTAATTTTAATGCATCAAAACTACTATACTGGCTACGAAAATCCCGTTCACAAATAAGGGCATCAAATACATCACATACAGATAAGATTTGAGCATATATAGGAATTTTATTCTCACGTAAACCTTTTGGATAACCTGTTCCATCCATTTTTTCATGATGGTGCAATATAGCCAAAAGGACTACCTCGCTTTTAACACCAATTTGCTTTGCACTATCCATACTATACTCGGAATGTTTTTTAACCTTTTCATATTCACTCCAGTGCAATTGAGTTTTTTGATTTAAAGTAAAATTTTTCAGGCTAAAAACTGCATGAAATGCCGATGTATAGGTTCAAAGTAAGGTAAAAGTTACAATGAGCTGTAAAAAATGCAAGAAAATGTCCAAGTTGTGGCAGTTTTTTAACCAAGAAAAATGGTAAAAAAGCTGGAATACAAAGATACAAATGTTTAGAGTGTAATAACAATTTTTCTTCCTCAAGAAGACCAAAGAATCTTCAAAAAATTATCTTTAAAGAGTATGTTTATAAACGTCAAACATTAGAGGATCTTGGAGAGAAATATAACAAGAGTTCTCGATGGGTTCAACAGCAAATATTTGAATATGAGCCTAATGATAAAATTCATAATCCAAGAGAAATTTCTTTGGTATGTGATGCTACGTTTTACGGCAAGAGAAAAGACGAGGTGCCCCTTGAGGGTATAAACTTGGCACTTTAGTTTTCAAGGATTCCAATACAAATGAGATATTAGTTTGGAAACATATTCAAAGTGAACTTGTTAAAGATTATAAGCAGTTGCTTAATCAACTGTTAGAACGTGGCTATACAGTGCAATCAGTTACTGTAGATGGTAAAAGAGGCTTATATAGGGTCTTTGCAGAATATCCTACTCAGATGTGTATCTTTCATCAGAAGCGAATAGTACAACGCTACATAACTATGAGGCCTAGACTACAAGCTCGAAAAGATCTCAAAAAAATTGTTGCCACACTCACTACAACGACAGAAAAAAGATTTATGACAAAGCTAGATCAATGGTACGAAGAGTATGCTGATTTCATTGATGAAAAAACCATCAGTTTTACCAGTGGAAAAGAATTTTTTACACACTATAAAGTGAGAGCTGCCTATAGAAGCTTGAGACGAAATTTACCTTATCTTTTTACATCAACAAATAATCCAAAACCATCTATTCACACTACGACGAATACTCTTGAAGGTGGAACATTTCCCCCTATGAAAACTCTAATCAAAATCCATCGAGGATTGAGTAAAAGTTTAAAGTTGAAAATTGTAGATGACTATCTTGTCAATCATAAGAAAAAATGATTATTTAGCCTGAAAAATTTTACTTTAAATCAAGTATTGCATTCATTGGTGTTCTTATCTCATGACTTACACTCGCTAAAAAGTTAGATTTAGCCTGTTGTGCAATTTCTAAGTCATGTACCTTATTTTTCAGTTCAATAGTTTTTTGCTCAACAAGCTCTTCTAATTCTTCTTGATGCTGATATAGGGATAGATGAGTAGCAACTCTAGCCTTTACAATCGAAGGTCGGATAGGTTTAGTAATAAAATCAGCTGCACCCATTTCAAAACCTTTTGTTTCATCTTCTGCTTCACTCATCGCAGAAATAAAAATCACAGGTATATCTTTTGCATAATCAGTAGATTTTAGCTCTCTTATAACTTCATAACCACTCATCTCTGGCATCATGATATCTAATAAAATCATATCTGGCTTTTGATCTGAATGTACAATATCAAGAGCCTTCTGACCATTATTTGCAGCTTTTACCTTATAATCTTTTTGTAGTGTATTCACAAGCAAGCTGATATTTATAGCTTCATCATCAACTATGAGTATAGTTGCTTTTTCTTTATCTATTTTTTAAACCCACTTAGCCATAGTAGCAAACATCTCACTAGGAATTATAGGTTTTGCTATATGATCGTTCATACCAACTTCTTTTGCTTTGATTATATCATCACTCATTGCATTAGCTGTCATTGCTAGTATTGGTAGGTCTTTAAATCTCTCTTGTGCTCTGATATATTTTGTAGCCGTGTATCCATCCATAACTGGCATCTGAACATCCATAAGCACTATATCAAAACTTTGTGTTTGTAGAGTTTCTAATGCTTCTTGCCCATTATTAGCGATAGTAGCTATGATCCCTTTTTTTCCTAACAGGTCTATGGCTAACTCTTGGTTCATCTCATTATCTTCAACAAGCAAAACCTTTATCCCCTGAAGAGTTTGTAATACTGAATCCATAATAAACTGATGATCTTCAGTCTCTTGATCTATTGCTGCTTTAGATGACTTTAACATTTTTACCGTAAAGCTAAATCTACTTCCTTTACCTTCTTGGCTCTCTACACTAATTGCTCCATCCATAAGTTCCACTATCTGTTTAGAGATAGCAAGTCCTAAACCAGTCCCTCCAAATTTTCTTTGAGTAGAGCTATCTGCTTGGCTAAATGATTGGAACAATTTTTTTTGATTTTCTTGTGAGATACCTATACCTTCATCTATAATAGCAAACTCGAGTACTACATCTTTAGTACTCTCATCTTTAAGGGAGATCTCTATGGTAATACTTCCTTCCTTATGAGAGAACTTTACTGCATTACTTGTAAGATTTGTTAGTACTTGACCAACTCTTAATGAATCAGCAAAATAATATTTTGGGACATTTGGATCTAGTTTTACTTTTGTAGAGATATCTTTATTTTTAGCAGCTACACTAATAAGTTGCAGTGTATGTCCAATAATATCTTTGAGTTCAAAGTGCACATAATTAAGATCTAGCTTATGAGCTTCAAGTTTTGAGAAATCTAGAATATCATTAATGATACCTAGTAAGTTATTTGCAGCTGTATTTGCTTTAGAGATATAGTTATGTTGTTGTTCATTGAGATCAGTTTCTAGTGCTAGGTTTGTCATACCTATAACTGAATTCATTGGAGTTCTTATCTCATGCGACATGTTGGCGAGGAACTCTGATTTAAGGGTATTTGCTCTATTTAAATCTGCAGAAGTTGTTTTGAGTAGCGTTGTAAGTGCATTTAGTGTTTTATTTATCGAATGCTGATTTTCTTCTTCAACTAGATCTGAACTTAAAACTTCATCTGTTTCACTCAAAGAGATAAATGTTGTTGTGATATTGAGAAGCTCGTTCACATTGTTATTGTGATAATATTCACCATATGTAAAAAAACCTGATGTTGGTGCAATTTTTTGAAGTAAACCAAACTCTATTTCCAAGTCTTTTTGCATAAAAGCTTTTCTTGCACTACAAGAGTATATAAATATTGATTCTATTGGAATCTTACTCAATTTTTGATATTGTGTATAACTATCATTTTTAATTGTAGCTAGATCTCCAAAACCAAATTTCACTTTTGTTCCAACATCTAAGTTGCCAGCAAAAACAAATGCACCATTATCTAAAATTGCAACAGGAGCTCTTGCTATACTTAGACCATCTTTCTCAAAAATAAGTGGAAATTCTATACCTGAAAATGGTAGGTCATCAACAACTTCGTCTCCTAAATAGTGTTGATAGATATCTAAGATATTTGTGTTGTTAATCTCATAAACGATATTTTCATCTGACTTTGTTATGAGCATATCTTGACCAATAGTATGCCAATTGAGGATATGGTCATTATGAATATGCAAGTTTTTAGAGCTTAAGCTTGCCATTACAAAACCTGATTCAAACGCATCATTTTCATTAAATACAAATGTATTTTGAAATTGTTGGTTATCGCCTGAACGACCTCCAGCGATAACAATTTTTGGCCTTAATGTATGTATCTCTTGTATGATGTTTTCACCATTAGTTTGCAGACCATCACTAAAAAGTATAACAGCCTTCGTATCTTCATTTGTAAGCTCATCAACAGCACTATGTATAGTTGATATCTCATCACAGAAAGAATAAATATTTGATGCTACGTTTGTCTTATCAAATACACTTAAAGAGACAATTACATGTTCGTCCAGCATTTTCCCTTCAAAGATTTCACCAGCGGTCGTAGTTCCAATAATATTTGAATGTGGTATTTTGCTTTTGATATCTTTTGCAACTTCAAGGCAATAATGTTTATCTATGATTCCAGAAAAGATTTGAACTAAAACACTCCCTTCTGAGAGCTCTTTTATATGTTCTTGGATAAGGAGATCAAACTGTTGTGGACTTTCATATACGATGTTAAATGTTGTCAAAAAAGCTACTCCCTATTTTTGACAACATTATACCTTTTAAATTACTAAAGTTTTATTGTACTCAAGGACATAAGTTCTTTTGGATAGTTTTATGTATTAGCTATGAAACCAAAATCTATCTAAAATATTTTTATCACTCATTGGTTTTAGTAAAATTTTACAATTGGAATTTACTTTTTTCTTCTGAAGTAACTCAATCTCATTTAAAGTAGCCAATATATAGACATTTCCACTATACATCATATTTTCTATATTTACATGTTGTTTTTTAAGAATGTTTAACAACTGCAAACCATCGTTATAAACATCATTTGAAAAATCAAAATCTATGACTAGCTTTTCATAGCTTTGCTTTTTGACTTCACTGTTAAATACGGAAATATTTTTAAAAACATGTACATCTAATGCAGGAAGATACTTCGTAAGACTATTTTTAAAAAGTTTCATAATTTCAAGATCTTTAGTAACCAAATAAATTCTTTCGTGATCATATTGTTTATAGATTTGAATCTCATCAGTAGAGATAATTCGTGCATGAAACAAGAGGTTGTGAGTATTGATCATTTGTGTATGTAAGTTTTGTTTTAGATAGCTAACTATTTTTTGTGACTTTTTTGCTTTTTGCCACAAAAGTGAGTTCGTTGCATGTATAAAAAGTGGAATAATATCCTGTGTAATCAACTTTGCATATTTTTTAAACTCTATCCCTATTGGACCAATAAAACGGTTATCAGCTGCAAAATTTCCTGAAAATATTTCAGCAATATTATCTGAATACTTCTCTAAGGATTTTTGAACTTCTAACACCTCTTGAATATTTTCGATTGATGTAAGTATCTCTGTAGAGTCATAACTTTGATCAATCTCTGTAAAAATCTTTACAAGATCTTTAAAATATTTATAAAAATGATCATAAGAAAGAGTTTGACGTGTTTTTGCAGCAGATTTCATTTTTCGAATGAGATTACTTATTGGCATTATGAGTGCGTTTCTAATCTCACTCGCATTTGATTTATCATCAAGAGTGTCTTTCGCTTCAGAAATAACCTCCTTAAAAGCCCTAACAGCATCAATTGTTCTATACTTTTCAGGTTCACTCCACATATTAAATATTTTTTTTGTCAATGCTTCATTCAATGCTTTTGTACTATGAAGTTCTTCTAAGTATTGAGCTAAAACAGATTGAAAAATCATAAAGTATTCATCTTTATCAATGACAGAAAAATGATCAAACTCTTCCTCTAACAATGGATTTAAAGTTTTCGTTGTAAACTCTAATTCCTCATTATCACAATATTCTTGTATCCAATTTTCTAAAAACCTTCTTTGCTTTCTATGCGCTATTTTTATCTCTTTTTGATTTTGAATTTTTTTATCGTAGTTCTTTTGAAGTTCATTAAAATGCACTGAAAAAGTGGTATTTCTAAATGGTTTAAAAATGATCCCACGAATATACTCTTGTGCTCTTAACGAGATGGAATTTTTATTAATCTTTGTAGTCATCATAAACACTGCAAGATCTTTGATTTTGTTGGTATCAATGAGAATTTCAATCAACTCTTCACCAGTAAGTTCTGGCATCATAAGATCGGAGATAACTAGTGAGATTTGAGGATATTGCCCAAGCATTTCAAAAGCCTGCATCCCATCATATGCGATATATATATGATTTTCATCAAAAAAATGATTCTCTATTTGATTTAATAAAAGTGCTTGTTTAGTAAGTTTTGTGATTACTTTAGAGTCGTCAATAATTAAAACATCTGTAGCTGTCATATACTATTTTTTTCTTTCATATTATTTTTTATCAATAAAAGTCACCCTTTCATTTGAAATGAAAATTCAAACAAATTCTTATCTACAAAATTTCATGAGAATTGATTAAGCATCTAAGTTAGTGTTTTTAAAGTATCTATAAGCATAACTTTAAAAAATAAAATACTAAAAACGCATAACTCTCTTGAGTGCCATTTGTAGATCATGATTTGAAAAAGGTTTATGAATCCAACCTGTTAAACCACGTTTTTTACAGTATGCTTTCATTTGATCAGACGGTTTATCTGTAACCATAAGTATAGGTACATTTTTTGTACTTGAATTCTCTCTAATCTTATCAAGAAACTCATATCCATTCATACCTGGCATATTTAAGTCAGTGATAATAAGTTTTGGGACTTCACCATTGTTTAAATCTTCATATGCTTCGTCTGCTCCACTGTAAGTACGAAGATCAATTGAAAAAGGTAAAACACCCTCTTTAGCAGCTTCAAGTATTAACTCACTATCATCAACAAATATCACTTTTGGTAGCATACATTCCTCTATTTGACAAAATTCATAAATATTATACCATGAAAGTATTGTAAAAAAATCTCCACATCAATACAAAATAAAAGTATATCGTTGCGCTCATAGTGGCATATTAAATTATAAATATAATTTAGATAGAATTGTATGAAATTATAATTTCAAACCTTTGGAGTGACATCTTGAAAAATATTCTGATTGTTGATGACACTCCAGAAAACATAGATATCCTCAGAAACATTTTACGTGATCAATATAAAATATATGCCTCCACTAACGGCTACCATGCCTTAGAAATTGTCAGTGACAAAGAGATTGATCTCATACTTTTAGATATCCAGATGCCAGATATGGATGGGTTTGAAGTGTGTCAGCTTTTAAAAAATGACCCTTTGGCAATGGATATACCAGTTATATTTGCAACTGCTCATTCAGACGATGAATCGATTGAAGCAGCATATGAAATTGGTGGTGCAGATTTTTTAACAAAGCCATTTAGACCTAAAGAGGTTCGCGCTAGAGTTAAAGCGTATCTTTCACTTTCTGAGAAACAAAAAAATCTACAAAGAAGCAATAATGAGAGTCAGCTCTTAGCAAGTCAATACAAGCATATGGTTGATAAAAAACTGCTTGTATCAAGAACAGATATTAGAGGATCAATTACCTACATAAATGATAAGTTCTGTACCACTACAGGATATACAGAACACGAACTCATGGGAAGTCCACACAGTATCATTAGGCACCCAGAAACCTCAACAGAAACCTTTAAAAATATGTGGGACACAATTCAAAATAAAGAAGCATGGTATGGTGAAATGAAAAACCTCAAAAAAGATGGTGGTTTTTACATCACTGACACTACCATCATTCCTATTCTAGACTCTGATTCAGAGATACTCGAATATATGAGCATAAGCTACGATATAACAGAGATTCATAATTTAAATCGTGAGATTGAAGACACACAAAAAGAGGTTGTTTTTACCATGGGTTCTATTGGTGAAAGCAGATCAAAAGAGACTGGAAACCACGTCAAAAGAGTAGCCGAGTATTCATATCTTTTAGCAAAATACTATGGCTTATCAGAGACAGAAGCAGATTTGCTCAAGCAGGCATCACCTATGCACGATATTGGAAAAGTTGCTATTCCAGATTCAGTTCTAAACAAACCTGCGAGATTTAACGAAAAAGAAAGAGCTGTAATGGATACCCATGCACAACTTGGATATGACATGCTAAAACACTCAAACAGACCAATGTTAAAAGCTGCTGCAACCGTAGCCTATGAACATCATGAAAAATGGAATGGTACGGGGTATCCAAATAAACTTAAAGGTGAAGATATTCATATATATGGACGAATTACAGCTTTAGCCGATGTGTTTGATGCATTAGGTTCAGAACGGGTTTATAAAAAAGCTTGGAACGACGAAAAAATCTTTGAGCTTTTCAAAGAAGAACGCGGGCAACATTTTGATCCATCTCTTATTGATATATTTTTTGATAATCTAGATGAGTTTTTAGAAATCAGAAACAGACTAAAAGATAGTTTCTAATTCAAACTGTTTATTGTTTTTGTAATTTCAAAAATAGACATCTCTTTTTTTGCTGCACCTATATCCATTGCAACTTTTGGCATTCCATACACTGTACAAGTTTTCTCATTTTGAGCATAAGTATCACACCCCTGCTCTCTAAGCGCTTTTAAACCTGTTGCTCCATCATTCCCCATTCCAGTCAATATAAAAGCTGTAACATTCTTTATAGCACATTCAGCTATGGAGTTAAAAAGCACATTTACACTCGGTTTATGAGAATTCACTTTTTCTGAATCTTCTAAACGAATCACATACTTACCTGCTACCTCTGTTATCTTCATATGTACACCACCCTTTGCTATATACACATGACTATCATAAAGAATATCTCCATCATTAGCCTCAAGTACTTTTGAGTTTGGGACTATCGTATCTAATCTATGAGCAAAGGATGCAGTAAATCCAACAGGCATATGTTGTGTGATCACAATCGCTTGATGATTTGCTTTTAGGTTTCTTAAAATCTCTTCAATCACTTGCACTCCACCCGTTGAAGAACCAATTGCAACAAATCTCTTTGCAACTCTCTGCTCTATAACATTTTTTGTGCCTTGTATATTTTTACTTAGTGATTGCTTTAGAATGACTTTTGAATTATGAGCAGCATATATTTTTGACAAAAGCTCATTTTTATACTCTTCAAAAAATTCTTTTACATTGAGTTTTGGTTTGAGAATAATTTCACTTGCACCTAATTCTAAAGC
>Ga0181567_10002166_pt1 | contig 14776 bp, 12 predicted proteins | sample 101ome_14_FD_133761 | JGI IMG/M metagenome (GOLD analysis project Ga0181567, IMG submission 133761) | Coastal salt marsh microbial communities from the Groves Creek Marsh, Skidaway Island, Georgia - 101403AT metaG (megahit assembly) | ecosystem: Environmental > Aquatic > Marine > Intertidal...
CGTGCTCCTTTCAAGCTTGTTCACGCAAACGCCAATCCCGAGCAGTGGGAAGAGGAAGGCCGCGAAAAACTCGTCTTTCTCAGCAACGTCCTGAAGACACCCAGCACGCTCGGATACGAGCAGATCAGCTCCGTCGTTCTCACGAAGGTAAACGGCAAGCCAATCAACAAAATCAAAGATCTCTCCGCTGCATTCGCTGAAGTGCCTGAGGACGGCATCCACGTCATCGAGTTTAACGATTTCCCAAAGGTGATCTACGTCGATGAGCGCGCTTCCCAGATGGTGAACCAGCAACTCCTTCAATACGGAATCGGGCAACTGCAGAGACTGGACTAGAGAGCGCGCTTTGCGCGGACGTTCAGATGGGTGTGATTCGTGGATTCACACTCGGATTTTCGCTGTGTAGACTCTGCACAGTTACCTCTCGATGCGCGCAACCCGTGCCTTACTCTATTTCCCATACGTGATCCTGTTTTTTGCCGTAAACCTTTACGGCGAAGATCTGAAAATTTCGGCCATGGCATCTTCGGAACTGGGAAAGACGAGGACCTGACGGTCACCGTCAATAGTGTAGCACTGTAGCTATCAGCGGCTCAAGCAGCCGGACTCAATCCTCTTCCTCACCGGACTCAATCCGAATGATATACTCGCCTTCACGCTGAAGGTTGAGCCGATCACGGGCTACCGTTTCGAGGTATTCCTTGTCGGTCTTGAGAAGGCGGTGCTCTGTACTGAGGCGACCTGCGATTTCTTCCTTCTCCTCCACAATCGCGGAGAGGCGATTCGCCTCTGATTGGAGTTCCGCCCGCCGATCGATCTCGGGTCCAAACAGTTTGTAGACCGCGAAACCTAGTAAGACGAAAATTACCACTTCCATGACCCGAGACAATCTTTGCCACACATTGGAAGGCGGCACACTATCCGCATCCGCTTTGGGAAGTGGGAGATCAGGATGGTCTTGGAATTCCGGGTCACGCATATGTTGATTGGCGGATATGAAGGCTCCGCCGGGCCCCGTAGTTTTAGACACGCATCTTACCGCCGTAAAGTGCATCATCACCGAGTTCTTCCTCAATGCGGAGGAGCTGGTTGTATTTTGCGATTCGGTCGGAGCGGCTCAGCGACCCTGTCTTAATCTGACCGGCGTTCGTCGCCACAGCGATGTCAGCAATTGTGCTGTCCTCAGTCTCGCCGGAGCGGTGACTGATCACGCTGGTGTAGCTGTTTTCTTTCGCTAGTTCAACGGCGTCGAAAGTTTCGGTGAGAGAACCAATTTGGTTCACCTTCACGAGAATGGAGTTGGCAACCCCGAGATCGATTCCCTTCTGGAGGAAGTCAGTGTTGGTCACGAAAAGATCGTCTCCGACGAGCTGGGTTTTCTCGCCCATTTTTTCGGTGATGACTTTCCATCCGTCCCAGTCGTTCTCGTCGCATCCGTCCTCAATCGAGATGATCGGATACTTTTCCTGAAGCTCGATGTAGTAGTCGACGAGCTCCTCTGCCGATTTCTCCGAACCGTCCGACTTGTGGAAAACATACTTGCCTTTTTCCTTGTCGTAGAATTCAGAAGATGCGACGTCGAGAGCAACGAAGATCTCCTCGCCAAATTTGTAGCCAGCCTTGTCAACCGCCTGCTCGATCACCTTGAGTGCATCGTCTGCGGACTCAAGTTTAGGAGCAAATCCACCCTCGTCACCAACTGCAGTGGAAAGACCGCGGTCGTGAAGAACACTCTTCAAGGCGTGGAAGATTTCTGCACCCTGGCGAAGCGCCTCGCGGAATGTCGGCGCACCTTTTGGCATGATCATGAACTCTTGGAAGTCGATCGGAGCATCGGAGTGCGATCCACCGTTAATGATATTCATCATCGGAACGGGAAGAACCTTCGCGTTTGGTCCGCCGAGATACTTGTAAAGCGGCATGCCAAGCTGATTGGCAGCTGCGTGAGCCGCGGCAAGAGAAACACCAAGGACGGCATTCGCCCCAAGTTCCTTTTTGTTCGCCGTTCCATCAAGATCGAACATCGTTTTGTCGAGTGCAGTCTGCTCAGTCGCATCCATGCCAACGAGCTCCGCACAGATTTTTTCATTCACTGCAACAACTGCCTTCTGGACGCCTTTCCCGAGATAGCGATCCTTGTCACCGTCGCGCAGCTCCCAAGCTTCGTGTTCTCCAGTACTCGCTCCGCTGGGAACGGCAGCTCGGCCAATAGCTCCACCTTCGAGTTCCACATCTACTTCTACGGTCGGGTTTCCACGGGAATCCACGATCTCGCGGCCTCGAACGTTTTGAATCGTCGTTTCTAGCATGATTTTGTTGGGTTAGTTTCGTATTGATTATGAAATCTTCAATATCAAAATGACTGAAATTATAGTCGTTTCAGCACAGTTTGTAACTGCGCCAGCGGTAAGCGAAAAGAGGCGATTTGCAAGCAGCAACCTTGGAAGGGAAACCCGAACGGAGAGCTTACTCTCCCCCCGCCGCATTACCAAAAAACTCCTGCAGCGGTTCGCGCAGTGGCTCTTTGAAAATCACAGCAATCGCAAGAAGCAGAATCGCAATAACCAACCAGATGTAGCCGATCAGCATACCAATCGCTCCAAGCGTCTGCCCGGGCGCCGGCTGCACCAGACTGCGACGCGCTTTTGCCTGAGAAAGATGACCGCAAATGATCGCGATCGGCGCGAAGAGAATTCCAAAGGGACAGGTCACGACTGCTAGAACGGCTGTGACGATAGAAATTGCGCCCGTAACAGGAGAAGGAACAACCGCTTCTTCTTCCTCTTCTTCAAAATCCTCAGATGCCGTGCTGTTAATAATCTCTGTCGCCAAGCCTTGCGAAGCATTCTGTGTCTGCGGAACAATATCGTCGAGCGCACCCTCTTCGAAGGTAGATTTCGGCTGCGCTTCATCCACCGCAGCCGGAATAGGCTTTGGCTTCGGGCGCTCTCGAGGCGGAACCGGATCTATGGGTCCCGTCGCTGCAGGCTGGCTTCTCTGGCCTGGAAATTGAATGCTGGCCGAGCAGATTGGGCACTCCACAACAGTGCCGTGGAAAGTCTCGTCTCCGGAGACCTTTTGTCCGCACTTGGGGCATGCCACTTTGATTGTAGCCATCTCTTCATTCATTCCACGTTTACGATCAACGCGGAATGACTAAGAAAGCGGATTCGGGACTGGGTGCAAATGAAATTACAAAAGGCTTTCCCGGCAAAATTTGGTCACAAGAAATCTGCTTGCCGAGTCTACGCTTGGGGCGGACCCTATTCCTAAGATGAAATCGATTCCTATCATCGTTTTGATTACTGTTGTTTTTGTGCTTTCAGCGTGCCAATCTCGAACCCCTGCTGACAACACTGCGCTAATTTCAGCCGCTGCCACCCCGCAACTTTCTGACAGCGAGTCGTCGTTCATTGCGACCAAAAAAACTGATGCTGCCGAATCTCGAGGCCAGGCCTCTGTGAAGCCCTATCCATTCCGAACCTGCGCTGTGCAGATCAATCGCCCCTTCAAAAACGGAAAGCCTAAATACCGCCGGGTTTATCAAGGGTACGAAGTCCTCATTTGCTGCGATCCCTGTTTGAAGGCTTTCGATGCATATCCGGACGCCTTCATGCCGCGCATTAAGGAAGCCGTCGCGGCAAAGGAAGCCCGGCAGGCAGGCTGACAGAGTCTCCAATACCCATTTTCAATTCAGACAACAGGTGTTCGCGCCACGTCACGATATTTCTTCGAACTTAGAATAGCTTCCGCACTTTAGGCTGCCGTCCTGCTACCTGCACAGGATGAAAGCGTAAACCCCGGCATCAACGAGAGCTTTGCAGATCCCGATCTCGATCCTAAATCCTTCGTCGAACGCTTCGAAAAAGAAAGCCCGGAAGTATTTCAAAGCGAAATCGAAAAAGACGGTTTTGAACTCATCGAGCTGACGGATCTACTCAACACCTGCGCGGCCATCACCGGAACCAAATTACCGAAAGGTGCTGGGCCCGATGGACGAAACATTCTCCCGGCTCTGCTCGCCAAAAAGCCGGAAGAACCCGTACGCGAATTTTCCGTGCACCATTCGCTCTGGGGAGTCTTCGCGATTCGCAAAGGTCCCTGGAAAATGATCCCTCATCGCAGATCAGGTGGCTTCACCTTTCCAAAGGAGCTGGATCCCGCAAAAGTGGGTGGGCCGGAGGGGCAGCTGTATCATCTCGAAGATGACCTATCGGAGACAAGGAATCTCTGGGATGAGGAGCCGGAGGTCGTTGAAGAATTGCGAGGGATGTTGCAGGCGGTGCAGGATGCCGGTCACTGAATGACGCTAGAGCCGAGCGACTTACGAGATGGTATATTCACCAGTCAAATGGCCGCTTACCAACCATCCCGACGCGATTTCCTTGTCGCTTCGACGACCGGAATCGCCGGATTCCGATTTGGCACTTCTGCGTTCGGAGCGGGCGGCGCGCCTGCAGCTCCTGCCAATGCCTCAGCGAAAACGACGATCCTCTTTTTTCTCTGTGGAGGTTCTTCTCACGTCGACATGTGGGATGTGAAGCCGGATGCACCATCCGAATACCGCAGCCTCTTTCGCCCCATACAAACAGCGGCACCGGAAATCCATCTCAGCGAGCATCTCCCAATGACGGCCAAGGTTGCGGATAAACTCGCGATCGTTCGCTCGGTCACTGACGGCGGCCGGGCTACGGGCGATCATCATGCTGGCTACTACTACAATCTCACCGGTCACGCCCCGGATCAGTCTTTCAAAATCAAAGGCAACGATAGGCGCCCCGAGCCAGACGACTGGCCATTCATGGGAAGCGTGATTGGATCGCGCCGCCCTCCCCATCCAGATTTGCCGCAGGTCATTTCACTGCCGCACAAACCAAGCCGCCCGCCTTATACTCGACCCGGACAATTTGCCGGGAAACTCGGCCCCCTGCATGATCCCCTCTACCTGCTCGGAGAGCACGCCGAGCCGATGAAAATCTCGGCTCCATCTCTGCGCCTGCAAACGAGCAAAGGACGACTTGAGGACCGTGCCGAACTTCTCCACGCTCTCGACAAAGCTCGTTCCGATCTTGATGCAAATGCGAAGGTCAGCAACTTCAGCGAGTATCACAATCAGGCCTTCTCGCTACTTTCCTCTTCGACAACTTCTGCCGCCTTTGATCTCGAAACGGAATCCGATGCCACCAAGGAGCGCTACGGAAAAACGATTAATGGCATGAGCCTTCTAATGGCGCGGCGCCTAGCCGAGGCAGGCGTTCCGTTTATCACCGTCTTCTGGAGAGAGAATCTCGACATCAAAACGAAGTGCCGCAGCGCCGGAGGTTGGGATACCCACGGCAATAATTTCAACTGCCTCGCTGACCACCTTCTTCCCGAATTTGATCGCGGCTATTCTGCCCTGATCGAAGATCTTTCCAATCGTGGAATGCTCGACGAGACGCTCGTTCTCGTCTCCAGCGAAATGGGAAGGAAACCGAAAATTGGCGACCGGAGATCCGGCGGAGTTTCTGGAGCCGGGCGCGACCACTGGACGGCGTGCCAAAGCATCGTCATGGCCGGTGGTGGAGTGCAGGGAGGACAAACCTTCGGCAAAACTGACAAGTACGGAGAATTGCCCGTCGAAAATGTCGTCGGCCCTGAAGACATCACCAAGACGGTCTACCACGCCATGGGAGTCAACGATCTGAATGCTACCGACCGCGGCGGAAGACCCATCAATTTGCTCGCTGAGGGCCGCCCCCTGACAGAACTCTTCTGATCGCATGCCGCTTCGCCCGGTCATCTTCATCTTCTGGATTTTCGCATTCGCTTTTTCCGGTCTCTATGCGGACAACGAAACTCCGTGGTCATTCCAGCCCCTTCAGGCCCAGGAACTGCCCAAGGTAAAAAACACCTCCTGGCCCAAAACTCGCATCGACCATTTCATTCTCGCGAGAATGGAAAAAGAGGGTCTGGAACCATCGTCCGAGGCGGACACCCGAACCCTTCTCCGCCGATTGCATTTCGATCTCACCGGACTCCCGCCGAGCTCTGATGAGATTGAACTATTTTCTCCTGACAAAACCTCGGAGAAGATCAACGAGCTGCTCGCTTCTCCTCACTACGGAGAGCGCTGGGGACGTCATTGGCTCGACCTCGCCCGTTACACGGACACGACTGCATCGTGGTTGAAATCGACCAGCTCGGCACATCTCTATCGCGACTGGGTCGTCACAGCCATGAATGAGGACATGCCCTACGATCAGTTCGTTATTCGCCAGCTGGCGACCGATCTGCTCGCCGAAACGGCTCCACCCGACAATGCCGCGCTGGGATTTCTCGGCCTGAGCCCCACCTACTGGAAAGAGTTGCAGCTTCCACCCGAGATTATCAAAACCACCGTCGCCGACGAATGGGAAGAACGCGTCGATGCTCTCGGACGAACCTTTCTTGGCGTCACTCTTGCCTGCGCACGTTGCCACGATCACAAGTCTGATCCCATCACCGCGGCCGACTACTATGCGATCGCCGGAGTCTTCGCGAGCGTGAAGCTTGCCGATCGCCCCACCATCCCCGAAGACGAATGGATCCCCATCGCACAAGCCCGCGCCGAAGTCGCAAAGCTCGATGAAAAACAAAAGGCGCTGAAAAAGAAAAAGCCTGCCCCGGAAGATCTCGACAACCAGATTGCAACCCTGACCAAACAAATCGAAGCGATCAAGAAAGGCACTCCCCACTACAACGTCGCAACCGTCAACGGAGTCAAAGAAGCAGCACTGTTTGTGAAAAAGAAAACCGACGGCAAGCACGGGACATTGCTCGATTACAAGGACGACGAAGCGCAGGACCTCGCAATGCACAAGCGCGGCGATCCCAACAACCTGGGCGACGTTGTCCCGCGGCGATTTCTCTCGGCTTTTCCAACAGGCACCGGAAAACCTCGCTCCCTCGACTCAGGTAGCGGACGAATGGATCTCGCTCTCGCCATCGTCAACGAAGGTCGACCGCTTTCTGCCCGGGTCATCGTGAATCGGGTTTGGAAACATCACTTCGGCCAGGGAATCGTCGGAACTCCGAGCGAATTTGGAAATGCGGGCGAAATGCCGAGCCATCCGGAGTTGCTCGATGATCTGGCGTATCGCTTTGTTGAAAATGGCTGGTCGATGAAGTGGCTCCATCGGGAGATCCTTCAATCCTCTACTTGGCAACAAAGCTCACTCGCCACTTCCGAAAAACGCGAAGCCGACCCGGAGGTAAAATTCTACTCTTATCAGAAACGACGCCGCCTCGACGTCGAAATCTGGCGCGATGCTATGCTAGCTGCGACGGGAGAACTGGACCGTTCGCTCGGAGGTGCTCCGGGAGATCTCGAATCACCTGAGTTTCTTCGGAGAACGATTTACGGAAAGATTCATCGCCGCGACATCAACAAGATGCTCCGTCTCCACGACTTTCCCGACCCCACGGCACACAGTCCAAGTCGCCCCGAGACCCAGACCCCACTGCAGCAACTCTTCACACTGAATGGACCCTTTGTCATGAATCGCGCAGAGTCATTGAGCAAAATCCTTGCAACCCGCAGCACCTCTCCCAAAAACCAGATTACGCAAGCCTACGGTTCTCTCTTCCAGCGGAAACCAACTCCGCAAGAAATTGACGTGGGGACGCAATACCTCAAGCAAGGACTCTCGCTGGAGCACTACGCCCAAGTCCTCCTGGCGAGTAACGAATTTCTCTTTATTGATTGAAAGATGGACACTTTCACTAACATGCCCACGGACATGAACCGCCGGGACGCTCTCGCGCGACTCGGCGGAGGGCTGGGTTCACTCGGGCTTGCCTCCAGCCTGCAGGCTGCGGGAGAGCTTCCTCTTGGCACTCATTTTCCCGGCAAGGCAAAACGCGTCATTCATCTCTTCATGAACGGCGGCCCTTTCGGTCCCGACTTTTTCGACCCCAAGCCTTCCTTGAAAAAATACGAAGGGAAACGCCCCAAGGGAGCCGATCTCCGAACCGAACGTCCCACAGGCGGTCTGATGGCAGTTCCGTATAAATACAGTCAACACGGGGAAAGCGGGCTACCTATCAGCGAGCTGCTACCGATGACGGCAAAGCATGCAGACGATCTCTGCATTCTCAATTCCTGCTACACGAACAACCCGAACCACGGTCCTGCGTTGCTCCTGATGAACAACGGAACGATGACGCCCAAGGTTCCCAGCATGGGGGCCTGGATGTCCTACGGACTTGGATCAGAGAACCGCAATCTTCCCTCCTATATGGTTTTGTGCCCGGGCAAGCCGGTCCGCTTTTCCATTCTCTGGAACAGCGCGTTTCTTCCGGCGAAGCATCAGGGCGTCTATATCAACCATTCAAAAATCGAACCGGATCACATGATTCCGTGGCTGAGAAATGACAAGATCGCGCCCGACGCCCAACGAAGACAGCTCGATCTCGCCAAGGAACTGAATCGCGAACATCTCGCGCTCCGCGGCGGAGCCGACCAGGCCCTGCAGGGCCGAATCGAGGCGATGGAAACTGCCTACCGGATGCAGTTCGAAGCGACCGATGCGTTCGACATTTCCCGCGAACCAGAGTCGATCCGCGAATCCTATGGGAAAAGCCATTTCTCGAACGGCTGCCTTCTGGCCCGTCGCCTCTCTGAGCGTGGGGTTCGCTTCGTTCAGGTCTACTACGGAAACGGCCAGCCCTGGGACACCCACAGTGGGCACGACGAGAAAACGAGAAAGCTCGCCACCGACATTGACCGTCCCATCGCTGCTCTCCTCGAAGATTTGAAGCAGAGAGGCTTGCTCGATGACACCCTCGTGATCTGGGGCGGAGAATTTGGCCGCACCCCCGTGACCGAGAACGCCAATGGCCGTGATCACAACCCGCATGGATTCACGATGTGGATGGCAGGCGGTGGAACAAAAGGCGGCTACTCCTACGGAGCGACTGACGAATTCGGATTCAAAGCCGTAGACAAGCCCCTGCATGTTCACGATTTTCACGCCACCGTTCTGCATCTGTTAGGGATTGATCACGAACGACTGACCTACCGTTACGCCGGACGCGACTTCCGCCTCACCGATGTGCACGGAAATGTGCCGCAAGAGATCCTGGCGTAGAGAGAGAATCTGTCGTTGGTCGTTGGTCGTTGGTCGTTGGAATATGATTCTGCGTTTAGCAGAGCTTGCTGCAAATAATCCCACCAATATAAGATCCAGCACAACCTCTGCCCTCTGCCCACAAGCCGGAGGCTCTTTTACTGGTCCAGCTTCGATGCTGCTTTACCCCAGCGGTCGCAGACTCCACTTCGAGATTCGACATTCATTCCCTTAAAACTGCACACCCATCCTGTTGTGGCACGCACCTAACAGGCTTGAGTGTCCGACTAAACAGGGTTAGGTCTCGCCATGAAACGCTCATCGGTGCAACAGCTCATCAGCTTGACCTGCCTACTCGCAGCGACTTGCATTGCGATCTGGTATATTCCCAACAGCACCTTCGTCCCACGTGCATCGAAAGGGCCTATCCTTCACGAGGAGACCTCCACGTTTTCCGATATCCGTGTGCGGGGAGACGAGCAGAAACGCCATCTCCTTTTTGTTTCTGAAAGCGGCGTAGAGCAATTGCAATCGACGATCGATTTGCAGAATCCGGGCGAGCTCCAGGTCGCCTACACTAAAACGCTTTTCGCTTCACTTCTCTTCAAGGAGCCCCAGAAACGGATGCTCGTGATCGGGCTCGGCGGTGGAGGGATGATTCGTTTTGTCGATGAGAATTTTTCGGAGACGACAATCGAGGCCGTCGAAATCGACCCAGCCGTCGTCCGTATCGCGGCGGAATATTTTGAAACAAAACCCAAACCCGGCGTCGTGATCCACACCGAGGACGCCTTTAATTTTCTGGCAAGGCCTCAAGAGCCGTTTGACGCGATTTACCTCGACGCCTTTTTGCGGCCATCAGTCGATGCTGATGCCGGCGGGAAAACGGCCCGACTCAAAACGGAAGAATTTCTCGCGACGATGCGAGACCAATTGACGCCCGACGGGCTCCTGGCCTGCAACCTCATCATCTGGCGCAGCACCACTTCCAGCGATCTCGCTTCGCTACGCAACGTATTCCCTACCGTAGTCGAATTCCGCGTCCCGGGAACAGGCAACCTTGTCGCTATCGCATTACGAAAGAAGCTTTCGATCTCGCGGGAGGAACTCACGAAACGCGCAGAGGAGTTGATGACCAATCACCCTGACACATTGCCCTTTTCCGACTTCGTCGAGGCGATGAAGACGCCTTCGAGGAAATAGCAATCCCCTACTCCGGCTCAACAACACCACCGGGCCAATCCGCTTTCGGGTAGTCGAAACTCCAATCGTCATCGCCCATTTTTCCACGAAACACTTCGCCTCCGCTGGCGACCGCGAGTTGCTCAAGCGAAACAGGAGTAGACCCAGTGGAAAAAGGCATCCGAACGTAGAGCTTCACCCCGGCCTCCTCTATCGCGAAGGCGAGCAGATTTTCATCGATCGTCGGCGCACCATATCGTCCGCCGCCGGTGAAGCCATTGGTGAAGAGATATACCGCATCGACTTTTTCATTTCGAACCAACTCAGCAACCGCCTTGGCAACCGGGTCCGGCCCTTCGAGCCTGCGATGTTGCTGCATCAGTTTCACGTGTTGGTTTCGGTAGACTCGCTTCGCTTTCTCATCATCGGTCGCGGTCTCGCCGAAGTGTTTCTGATGCTCTCGCGCTTCGCGCACGAGATCGATGGTATCAAGGATGAATCGACCGGTTGAGTGCCGCGTCTCGGGATCGCGGGAATAGCGGGCAAGATCTTGCTCGACGTAGCCATATGAGAATAGAACACCGAGCTTCTGCGCCTCAATTTTTGCGAGGTCTTCCTCGATCGAATCCCTGGCCGACATGGCTTCGAAGATGGCCTCATCTCGGGACTGATTGGTATTTTCGTCAGGATAAGGAATCAGAGTTTCCCAAAAAACCCAGTCCTGGGCGGTGTAGGCATGAGCCCATTTTTCCTTCTCCCCAAGAAATATTAATTGATGTCGACCATGGAGATTGGTCGCCCATGATGTGTCAAAACTGATGCGTTTTGAAGGATAACCTCCCTTGCGCAACCATCCCCCGTGATAACTTTCCCGAGGAAAAGCATACTGATCCCGAAATGCCTCGGGAGGCTGCTGCCAAGAGCGCATAATGATCCCGCGCCCGTCACTGACGAGACGGAACCAGGACTGTGGACGCTCGTCTGCCGAAAGCGGGTCGAATCCGATCACATTATTTCGGCTCATTGCTCCGCTCGCCACCATCAACTGCTCTTGCCAGATGTTCCGAATAATGAGATGGCGGGAGGGACGGCTCTCCTCTTCGACCTTCAATTCATTTTCCAGTGCGAATAAGCCTCCAACGCTCTGCATCCCGCCTAGGGAGGTGATCCAGTAGATTGTATCGACTTTATCTTCCGTGAAAAAAGCACGGATGGCATAAAGCGCGTTTTTCGTCCCGGGGACAGAGAGCGAACTTTCGCGTCCCAGCGATGCTCCTTTGAATTCGCGCAGCTTGATTTCCGGGCGACCCAGAGTCCTGAGTTCTTCATTGACGAGGCGGACTTCTTTCCTGGTCTGCGGAATGATAAACCCCATCTCAGGCGAAGTGTCGAGGAGGACTCCAAATGTCGGCGTCGTCTCTTGCGCCGAGAGCACACCCACACCGGTGAGGGTGAAGATCAGGGCAATGAGACGGGACGCATTCATTCGCTTTTTACCCTAGCCGCTTTTCGTCCCTCAGCTATTTCCAATCTGTAAAAGTTGTGTGCGCAGCGACGGTGCAATACGCCAGTTGACCGGAGATTCCGGCATGTGAAACTTTATCTAGATGTTGATAAAAGGGACAGAAATCAGTCTGGCAATTTTGCTCCTGGCCGGGGTCGGTGGACTGCGTGCTGTCGAAGTCGATCCCCTCGTGATTTTCCAAAAGGAATGCATCAGCTGTCACACGGAATCGAAGCGGAAGGGCGGCCTCTTGATCGACTCGCGGGAATCTCTTATCAAGGGCGGCGACACGGACGCTGCCATTGTTCCGGGCAAGGCGGGTGAAAGCTATCTCGTCGAGACACTCTTCCCGGACCACGATTCGCACATGCCGCCGAAAGGCCAACTCGAACCACAACAAATCGCGGCGATTGAAAAATGGATCAACGAGGGTGCGAAGTGGGATTCGGAAAAATGGGCCAAGCTGAACCTTCCGGAAAAAACAGAAGTGACTCGCTCGGAGATGCCAGAGGGATATGAACCGGTCCTCGCAATGGCTCTCTCTCCCGATGGCAAGACTCTCGCGGTCGGTCGGGGAAACCGCATCGAGTGGTTCCAGGTAAAAGAAGGAACTGAAAAAGAGGCGGCACTCCTTCTCGAGAAAACACACTCCTCCCCCGGACATAGCGACTCCATCCAGAGCCTAGCCTTTTCTCCCGACGGGAAACGTCTCGCCTCCGGAGGCTTCCGGCGTGTCCTCATCTGGGATCCTGCCAAACCGAAAAAAGCGATCGACAAGATCGAAGACACCTTTCTCGGTCGACAGACTGCCCTGCTTTACCTGTCAAACCCACCACGCCTCCTCGTCGCCGATTCCCTTCCCTCGCAACTCGGTCGATTGCACGAGATCGCGCTCGATTCAAAAAAAGTGCGTTCATTCGATACCGCACACCTCGATTCCATCTTCCGGCTTGTCGCCAAATCCGACGGTTCGGCCTACGCCACCGCCTCGGCTGACAAGCTTATTACGATTCGAAATGCAAAGACCCACGAAATCGAAATGCGACTCGAGGGACATACCGGTTACGTTCTTGCTGCCGCATTCAGCCCCGAGGGCAAGCGCATCGCAACAGCGGGAGACGATGAGGAAATCAAGGTATGGAATCTGGAGACCGGAAAGAAGATCAGCGCCTTCGCCAATAGCAAGAGCGGCCCGATTTACGCCCTCGCTTGGAAAATTGATCCCGACAATCACAAAAAGAAGTCGGAAGAGAAAGACCCTGAGAAAGCCAAAGAGATCAATACAGATCGAATCTTTTCCGTCGCTGAATCAGGTAGTCCCTCGGCGTTTGTCGAATTAAATGACCACGAAGGCGTCCAGCGATCGACCGGCGCGAAAGAAAAATCCTATGATCAGGCTGAAGCTCCGCTTTTCGCCATTGCTGTCCATCCGAAGCTACAGTGGACTTTCGCTGGAGGTGAGGATGGGAAAATCCATGCCTGGGATGAAAAAGGGGAACGGAAACAGACCGTGGAATTCGAAACCGCAACGCCACCTGTCGCCTCGAACGATGAATAAAGCCTTTTCCATATTGCTCGCCCTGTTTCTCCCTGCGGCACTCTCTCATGGAGAAGAGCCCACCGTCTCTTTCGAGAACGATGTGCTCCCGATTCTCACTCGTGCTGGATGCATGGCAGGCGCCTGTCACGCCAAATCCGATGGGCAGAACGGATTTCAGCTTTCGATTTTTTCCTACGACCCGGATTCTGATTATCGGGAAATCGTCTACGATGCTCGGGGTCGACGCATTTTCCCTTCATCTCCCGATCAATCTCTTATTCTGCTGAAAGCGACGAACCAGGTCCCCCACGAGGGCGAAGCACGTTTCGAGAAAGACTCGGAATTCTACCGCGTCCTGCGCCAATGGATCGCCGAAGGGGCGCCGCGCAACATTCCCAACGAGGCAGAACCGACCGAGATCATCCTGTCGCCAGAGACCGTGAATCTGAAAAAGGGTGGCACAGCAAAACTCAAGGTCACCTGTCGCTACAGCAACGGATCCAAGCGCGATGTCACTCACCTCTGTGAGTTCACCTCGAACGAAACAGCCTTCGCGGAGGTGGATCATAATGGCAAGATCACGGCTGGAACAGTACCGGGAGAGAGTAGCGTCATCGTGCGCTACGTCGATCAGGTAGCGGCGGCTCGACTCGTCATTCCACCCGACAATCTGCTCCCGCCGGAGCGGTATACGAAGCTGCCGCGGACAAATAAGATCGACGATCTGGCCTATGCTCGGCTTCAGGAACTGGGACTCTATCCATCGGATCTCTGCAGCGAAGAAGATTTCATCCGTCGCTCGACACTTGATGTCCTCGGGCGTCTCCCCACGATTGACGAGGCAAAAAAATTCCACGCCGACAAATCTCCTGACAAACGAGACCGCTGGATCGATTTCCTCGTTTCTCCAAAGAACCGATTCTCCTATGCCGATTTTCAGGCAACGAAGTGGGGCGACCTGCTACGCCCGAACACCCAGCGCGTTGGAGTGAAACCGGTCTACCTTCTCGACCAGTGGATCCGGGAAAAGTTTCGAGACAACACCCCATGGGATGACTTCATCCGAGAGATGCTCACCGCGACGGGAAGCACCCATCAGTATGGGCCTGTTGCCGTGATCCGAGATAAACGGGAGCCAGCCGACATGGCGGAATTCATCAGCCAGATTTTCCTCGGAGTGCGACTCAACTGCGCGAAGTGTCACCACCACCCCTCCGAAAAATGGAGCCAGGACGACTACTACTCCATGGCCGCTTTTTTCGCATCGATGAAGCGGAAGGGGCAGGGAATTTCTCCCCCCATTTCCGGTGAGCCGGAATACTGGTGGTTCGAACCCGGCGGAACCGTGAAGCACCCCGTATCCGAAGCGGTCATGACGCCCAAAGCTCCGGCCGGACCGGAGTTTTCAGAGATCCCTAATGACAACGATCCGCGCGAAACACTCGCGGAGTGGATCGTTTC
>Ga0181567_10002168_pt1 | contig 14756 bp, 13 predicted proteins | sample 101ome_14_FD_133761 | JGI IMG/M metagenome (GOLD analysis project Ga0181567, IMG submission 133761) | Coastal salt marsh microbial communities from the Groves Creek Marsh, Skidaway Island, Georgia - 101403AT metaG (megahit assembly) | ecosystem: Environmental > Aquatic > Marine > Intertidal...
CACTTCTCGGCAGCTGCAATGGGAATCCAGGGATCTGGCTGGGCCTACCTAGCTTGGGATGCTCTGGGCAACAGGATGATTATTGGACAGCTCTACGACCAACAGGGCAACCTAGCCATGGGCACAATGCCGCTTCTCATGCTCGACATGTGGGAGCACGCCTTCTACCTGGATTATCAGAACGTCAAGGCTGACTACGTGAAGGCCTTCTGGAACATCATCAACTGGGAAGACGTCGCGAGCCGCTTCGGGTCGGTATCAGTCCACTCCAAGTCCCTACTGCTAGGCTAGTGTGGTCCGCCCAGCGCTGCGCGGGAAATCCTTCTAAATAAAAATCTGGAGTATCTTTCGTGACTCGTATTGGAATTAACGGCTTCGGCCGCATTGGACGTAACTACCTAAGAGCCGCCCTAGCTCAGAACTCTGACCTAGAGATTGTCGCTGTAAATGACCTTTCTGACCCAGCGGGGCTTGCGCACCTTCTGAAGTATGACTCAATCACTGGCCGCCTGGGCGCAGCCGTGTCTGTTGATGGTGACAACATTGTTGTCAACGGCAAGAACATCAAAGTTTTGGCCGAGCGTGATCCTGCAGAGTTGCCATGGAAAGAGCTGGGTGTCGAAATTGTTATCGAGTCCACCGGTATCTTCACCGATGGCGAGAAGGCTAAGAAGCACATCGAGGCTGGCGCAAAAAAGGTTCTAATTTCTGCTCCCGCAACGAATGAGGATGCGACCTTTGTGATTGGTGTGAACGATCACCTTTACGACCCAGCGAAGCACCACATCATTTCAAATGCTTCCTGCACCACAAACTGCTTGGCACCACTTGCCAAGGTTTTCAATGACCGCTTTGGCGTAGTGAACGGACTTATGACAACGATTCACGCCTACACCGCGGACCAGAACCTACAGGACGGTCCGCACAAGGACCTTAGGCGTGCTAGGGCCGCAGCGGTCAACATTGTGCCCTCCTCGACGGGTGCAGCAAAGGCAATCGGTCTGGTTCTGCCAGAGCTGAAGGGAAAGCTAGACGGTTTTGCGCTCAGGGTGCCTGTGCCTACCGGATCCATCACGGACCTCACTCTGGTTTCAGACAAAAAGGTCACCGTTGATGAGATCAAGGCTGCCTACAAAGAGGCCGCCAATGGGCCGCTTAAGGGCATCCTCCTCTATACAGAGGACGAGATTGTTTCCAGTGACATTGTGACCGACCCACACTCCTCAATTTTTGACGCCGGGCTTGTGCGAGTAATTGACAACACGGTCAAGCTGTCGAGCTGGTATGACAACGAGTGGGGCTACTCAAACCGCTTGGTCGAGCTGACCGCACTGGTAGCCGCCAAGCTGTAATGCTCAAGTCCATCAAGTCGCTTCAGGAGCTCAGCGGCAAACGAGTAATCCTGCGCTGTGACTTCAATGTGCCGTTGGTCGACGGACAGATTACCGATGACGGCAGAATCCGGGCAGCCCTTCCAACAATCAAGCATCTCGTAGCCGCCGGTGCCCGAGTAATCATCTGCTCGCACCTAGGACGTCCAGATGGTCAGGTTAACCCTGAGTACTCTTTGGCCCCGGTAGCAAGCCGCCTAGAGAAGCTCCTTGGTCAGCCAGTTATCTTTTCTGCTGATGCCGTTGGAACCCAGGCGAAGGCTGCCTCCAAGGTCCTGGAGAACGGGGGAGTTGCCCTACTTGAGAACCTCAGGTTTAGCAATTTGGAAACCTCTTCTGGGGAGGCTGAGCGTGAAGTGTTTGCAAAGTCTCTAGCAGAACTTGGCGACATCATGGTCAGTGACGGCTTTGGAGTTGTTCACCGCAAACAAGCCAGTGTTTACGAGCTTGCGAAACTTCTACCGAGCTATGCCGGCCTGCTAATAGAACGCGAGGTCGAGGTTCTAGAGGCGCTAACAGAAGAACCCCAGCGTCCTTACTGCGTAGTTCTTGGCGGTTCGAAGGTTTCCGACAAACTAGCAGTGATCGAGCATCTCCTGCCCAAGGTCGACAAGCTACTGGTTGGCGGTGGCATGGTATTTACCCTGCTAGCTGCAAAGGGCCATGATGTTGCTTCAAGCCTGCTGGAGGAAGACCAACTGGAAACGGTAAAGGGCTTTTTCGCTCAGGCAGAAAAACTTGGGGTCGATATCGTGCTGCCAACAGACATAGTGGTGGCAAGTGGTTTCAGCAAGGATGCGGCCTTCGAAACCGTAAGCGCCCAGAGAATTGCAGATTCAAGTTTCGGTCCAGCTGGAATCGGGCTTGATATCGGCGAGGAATCAGCCAAGAGCTTCGCTGCGGTTGTTTCCGCCTCAAAGACTGTCTTTTGGAATGGGCCAATGGGTGTCTTTGAGTTCGAAAACTTCGCCAACGGCACGCGCCGGGTTGCTCAGGCTCTTACCGACATGGACGGTCTGTCCGTTGTCGGCGGTGGCGATTCCGCCTCAGCCGTTAGAACGCTCGGATTCTCAGAGGATTCCTTTGGTCACATCTCGACCGGTGGCGGGGCTAGCCTTGAATACCTAGAGGGCCAGCAGCTACCAGGACTGGAGGTACTCAATGACTAAGCGGACCCCGCTAATTGCTGGTAACTGGAAGATGAACCTTGATCACCTCCAGGGAATTGCTTTGATTCAAAAGGTCTGTTGGACGCTCAATGATGCCGACCATGATTACAGCGACGTCGAGGTTGCGGTATTCCCTCCTTTCACGCATCTCCGCAGTGCACAGACTCTTATCGATGCAGAGAAATTTGAGGTGAAGCTGGGAGCACAGGACATTTCCGAGCACGATTCTGGTGCCTTCACAGGTGAGGTATCTGGCTCGATGCTCAAAAAGCTTGATGTCGACTATGTACTAATTGGACACTCGGAGCGTCGCCAGTACCACGTTGAGGGCAATGAGAAGGTGCAGTCCAAGGTTGCAGCGGCCTTTAAATCTGGCATTATTCCTGTGATATGCGTGGGTGAGACCTTAGAGGAGCTCGAATCTCGAGGCCAGAGTGCGGTCCCAGTTGAGCAGACAATTGCAGCGCTCTCAGGTCACGAAAGCCTGGGTGAGTTTGTAATTGCCTACGAACCAGTCTGGGCAATTGGTACAGGTAAAGTCGCAACCGCTGAGGAGGCTGAGGCTGTTAGCAAGGCAATCCGCGAGGCTCTCAGGGAAAACTTTGGCGACGAGGCGGCGAACTCTCGAATCCTCTACGGAGGTTCAGTGAAGGCCAATAACGTCGCTGGTTTCTTGCAAAGTGGCGAGGTAGATGGTGTGCTGGTAGGCGGAGCTTCGCTTGTTGCCGAGGAATTTTCGGGTATTGCCCGCTATAAAAAGCACATAGTTCTATAATTTGACGAGGTTTTTGGAGGAATAATGGCCGCTCTACAAACAGCATTACTGGTGTTGCTAGCCATCACCAGTGTTTTGCTGATTCTCATGATTCTGCTTCATAAGGGCCGTGGTGGCGGAGTCGCCGACATGTTCGGTGGTGGTGTCACAAGCTCAATGCAGTCCTCTGGAGTTGCAGAGCGAAACCTCAACCGCATCACCGTGATTCTCGGACTGGTTTGGGTCACCGTCATCATCGTCCTCGGACTCTTTACGAGATTTGGTTGGGCCTAATGTCATCTTCACCATCGATTAGGGGAGCACGTGTTGGTGCCGGCCCAATGGGGGAAAAGGACCGCGGCCACCAGGTAGACAAGGTCACGATCAGTTTCTACTGCGGAAACGGGCATGAGAACCACCCATTTTTTGCCGCAAGTGTCGATCCGGAGGACATTCCTCAGGAAATTGACTGTCCGAGCTGTGGCTTTCCTGCCGGGCGCGACAAAGAGAACCCTCCATTGGTGGCAAAGATTGAGCCTTACAAGACGCACCTTGCCTACGTCAAAGAGCGCCGCACCGACGCTGAGGCAAAGCAGATTCTGGATGAGGCTCTACAGCTAATTCGCGAGCGTCGTGAGAAGGCAGCGGCAGCGGCTAAAGCGCGTCGCTAATTTCTTTATCTAGATACCACCGGGTCTGGCTGAGGCCATTAACTCTTGCCGCCGGCAGCTCTCCCTGGGCAACCTCCCTTAGGGCGTCCGCCTTACTCGCACCCGATACCAACAGCCAGATCCGCTCGGAGGCTCTTAGGCCTTCGTAGCTAAAGCTAAGCCTTTGGCTTGGAGGCTTGGGAGAATCCGACTCCTTGACTATCCAGGTTGCCTCATGCTGCCTGCCCGGGAAGAGGCTGGCTATGTGGCCATCGGGTCCCATGCCCAAGATAGTGAGGTCGATGCTCCGTATCGGACTCTCAACCGGCCCGAGCAGCTCCTCCAGCTGACTTGAAAACTGACGCCGTGCACTCGAGAGGTCTCCGGTGGCATCTGGGTAGCGAATAAGTTGCCCTTCCAACTCGGGGAAGGTGGCTAATGCCTGATGTTCATTTCTGTCTGCATCATTCAGAGGCACAAATCGCTCATCTCCAAAAATGAAGGTAATTCCCGTAAGGTCCAAATGCGATTTTCCCAGGGCCGCAACAAATTCGATGCCCAAGGTTCCCCCGGTTAGAAGAACTGTGAGCTGTTCTTTCAATTGTCTTAGTTCTAGAAGCAAAGCTCCGAAGTCAGAGATAGCCTCGGAGATCAGCTCCTGAGGATTTGCCAAAATCTTCTTTTCCATCAGCTGCCCAATGTCCCAATGAGCACCTGACCGTAGATGCTGTCCTCACCCAAATAGCGCATGTCTTCGACAAGGCAATCCATGTCACTGCGCTGGGGGAGTAGGACAGAGGAGTCGGGAGCATCCGGCTGTGAAATAAGTGCGACCTGGCCAGAGCGCAAGACTTTTAGTTCGCCGCTATCAAAGCTGACAACTACTCCGGCTATACCCTGGACGGTCTTGCCATCCAGTGCCTCAGTCACTTCGGTCCTGGAATTGAGACTTTGGCCCAGCCATGCGGCCAGGAGGTGGGCGCTGGGGGAGCTCAGCGCACCATAGACGGTGATTTTGGATACTTTGCGATGACTGTGAGCATCAAAGAGCGATGCCAACTGGGAGCGCCAGAGCGTGATTCTTGTCCAGGACATGTCTCCATCACCTGGTGAGTAGTTAGTCGCTAACTGCTGAAGATAGGCCATGGGGTCCTTTTGGGCCGATGCATCTGTAATCCGGCGAGAGGCTATTTCCCCGATTGCGGTGCCGGAGGGGTTTTCAGAGGACTCGGATGGCCACCATGCCACAACCGGTGCGTCAGGAAGCATCAAGCCGGTAACGAGAGACTCGGGATTTGTAGCGGCATTTCCGAAGGCCCTGAGAATAACGACCTCGCTTGCGCCGGCGTCCCCGCCGACTCGAATCTCAGCATCTAGGCGATCATTGCCTTCCGCACCAACAGCTTTAGCAAGCACGATGATTCTTGAAGGATGCAACTTAGAGGCGCCATTTGCAGCGCTAACGGCCTCCTCAAGGGTTTCCAGGTCTGTGTCTACGATCAGCGTGAGAACTCGCCCGAGGGCCACGACGCCGCCTGCCTCACGAAGCTCCTGCAGTCTCTTACCTATCTTTGAGACCGTGGTTGATGGCATGTCTACAATCAAGGCCGCCTCCAACTTCTACCGTCAATCTCAAGCATCTTCTCAGAACTTTCGGGGCCCCATGATCCAGGTGCGTAGGTCTCGGGGGTGGAGGAGTTCGCCCAGTGCCTCACGATTGGATCGAGAATCTGCCACGAGAGCTCCACCTCGCGTTGCCTTGGAAACAACGGCGGCTCCCCAAGCAAAACATCCAGAATTAGACGCTCATAGGCCTCGGGGGAGTCCTCGGTGAAGGCATGACCATAGCCAAAGTCCATCGTTACATCCCGAACCTGCATGCTCGGACCCGGAACCTTGGAACCAAATCGTATTGTTACCCCCTCATTGGGCTGAACCCTAATTACAAGAGCATTCTCACCCAGCTGAGCAGTCTCTGCCTTGCCAAACAGCTGGTGCTCGGGACGTTTGAAGACAACTGCAATCTCGGTAACCCTTCTTCCGAGACGCTTGCCGGCTCGGAGGTAGAAGGGGGCCCCCTTCCACCTAGGCGTGTCAACCTCAAGCTTCATGGCCGCATAAGTCTCGGTCTTTGTACCCTCTAAAATGCCGTCCTCATCGAGGTAACCGCGAACCTCCTGGCCGCCTTGCCAGCCGGCAGCATATTGACCGTGAGCGGTGTAAAGGGAAAGATCTGCTGGCAGCCTCACGGCCGCTAGGGCAGCTTCCTTGCTGCTTCTAAGCTCGCTCGCCTCAAAGCTCTTGGGTTTCTCCATGGCAGTAAGAGCCAACAGCTGCAGCAGGTGATTCTGAATGACGTCCCTGGCTGCACCAATGCCGTCGTAGTAGCCTGCCCGCCCTCCAATTCCTATGTCCTCGGCCATGGTTATCTGGATGTGGTCAATGAACTCGCTGTTCCAAATAGGTTCGAAGAGCTGATTTGCAAACCTTAGTGCCAAGAGATTCTGAACGGTCTCCTTGCCCAAATAATGGTCAATTCTGAAAACTGAGTCCGCGGGAAAAACTCTCTCAACAACGGCATTTAGCTCCTTGGCCGTTTTGAGATCGCTACCAAAGGGCTTTTCAACAACCACTCTTCTGAACTGCCCGGCCCCTGCCTGGGAAAGTCCAGCCGTTTCCAATTGGTGAAGGACCAAGGGGAAGTCACGGGGTGGTATTGAGAGGTAGAAGGTGTGGTTTCCTGAAGTTCCGCGCTCGGCATCTAATTCATCAACAACCTCTTTGAGTCTTTGAAAGGCCTGAGCATCATCATGCCGTCCAGACACAAACCGGATGCCCTTCACCAGCTGGTGCCAAACCGACTCAGACCAGCTGGTCCTGGAATACTGCTTGACCGATTCGTAGACGACCTGTTCGAAGTCTTTTTCTGTCCAATCTCGCCTCGCAATTCCCACTAGCGAGAATGCCGGTGGCAAAAGGCCTCTGTTCGCCAGGTCGTAGATTGCCGGCAGAAGCTTCTTCCGAGAGAGATCTCCCGTCACACCAAACATGATCAGGCCGGAGGGACCCGCAATCTTCTGGAGCCTGATGTCCTCAGCGCTCTTCAGGGGATTAGCTGTCACGACTGAATAATCTTCTTCAACAGCTCAAGCTGCCCGAGAGGTTCAGATAGGTGGATAGAAACAACCGGAGCTCCACTATCGGCAATTACTCTGGCGTCGCCAGCGGCCTGTGCCGCAATTAGCTCTCCAAAGCTAAAGGGACGGTCCTTGATTTCCAGATCCATGCCCGCCTCACCTGTTATCTGGACAAAAAGCCCTTGGTTGGGTCCGCCCTTGTGGTACTGGCCGGTCGAGTGAAGAAATCTCGGGCCCCAGCCAAAGGTGGTTGGGCGACCAGTTCTACCCGCGGTGATGTCGCGCAGAGATTCAAACTGCGGATACTCGGCCCGGTTCAGGTAGACGTGGAAGGAGAAATAACTGTGATCGTTCGCCATCGCCATGAGTTGCTCTAGCGCTGCCTCTACAGTCTGGCCAATGATTTCGATGCCGGCTGAACTAACCGCCATGCCTCTATCAACAAATTCCACCTCGGCAGCCTGTTGTGGTGAGTCGAGCAGAGCACGGGCCGCAATCTTTGCACTCTCTACATTCGGCTGGTCAAATGGGTTAATCTCCAGAAGATACCCGGCCAGAGCCGTTGCCCACTCCCAAAGCAAGAAAAGTTCTCCGAGTTCGCCTTCGAAACTGCAGTGCGCCCCAGGACTCTTGGCTCTTATGGCGACGGTATCACTGGGTAGAGCCTCAAGCTCTGGAGCGGAGCTTGAGACGACTACCGGCAGGACTCCACGGCCTTCCTTGCCGGTACTCTCAGCAACCAGCTGCTCAACCCAGTCTCCAAAGCCAGGGTAGGCATCTGACTCAATCAAGAATTTGCCCCAGCTGGCGGGATCTCCAGCCATGGCTGCTGCCAGCCAAATAGCGGGGTTGTCCTCGGAGTCAAAGTGCAGTGCTGAGGCGGCACCGGAAGCACTGGCAAGCAGTTGAGAGATATCCGCCCCCGCAAGCCCAGCCGGCACAAGTCCAAACGCGGTGAGCGCTGAGTAGCGCCCTCCAACATTTGGATCGGCATTGAAGACCCGATAACCGCTCTCTCTAGCAGCTTGATACATTGGTGAGCCTGGATCTGTGACTATGACTATGCGCTCTCTAGCGTCGATTCCAGCCTCTGCAAATGCAGACTCAAAGGCGCGTTTCTGACTATCTGTCTCTACCGTCGAACCAGACTTGGAAGAAACCACCACAACTGTCCGCTCAAGGCTCACCAGCGCGGCCGCCACCTGATCTGGTGACGTCGAGTCAAGAACTACTAGGTCAACACCTGCGTTCTTGCAAATAACCTCAGGAGCCAAGGAGGAGCCACCCATTCCGCAAAGCACAACCCTGTCAATACCCTGCTCGCGAAGAGAGTCCCTCAGTTGGAAAATCTCTCCCAGCAGGCTGGCTGAGTCGCTTGCTGAGGTGACCCAGCCCAGTCGCTTGCTGGCCTCATCCCTGGCGGCTTCACCCCAAATACCATCGTCCTTCTCGGCCAGGCGCGAGCTGATCTGGTTCTCGATTAGCCTTTGGACAGCTGGTTGAACCAGAGGACGGAAATCTTCGGAAATACTGAGCTGCATTAGGCGCTTTCCAGAGCCGCCGAAACCGAATCAACTAGGTCTTGCCAGGAATCGATGAATTTCTGAACTCCCTCGGTTTCAAGCAGCTCAGTAACTTCAGCAAAGTTGATTCCCGCTGCGGCTAGCTCAGACATCGTCTGATGCGCAGCCTGGATGTTGGGAACAATCGAGTTACCAGGAATCTCTCCGTGATCAGCGGTTGCCATCATCGTTTTTTCGGGCATGGTGTTTACGACATCGGCCGCCACCAGTTCGGTGACGTAGAGCGTGTCGGGAAGGTTGGGATCTTTCGCGCCCGTTGAGGCCATCAGAGGCCGCTGAATTCTTGCTCCCTTGCCTGCAAGTTTTTCCCAACGATCTGACGAGAACTCGGTCTGATAAAGCTCATAGGCCAACCTTGCGTTTGCAAGGGCAGCCTTGGACTTCAGATCGGCTCTCCCAAGAGCCTCAAGCCTCTTATCAACCTCGGTGTCAACTCGAGAAACAAAGAAGGAAGCCACTGAGTGAATCTTTGTGATATCGACTCCATTTGCCAGAGCCATCTCGATACCAGACATGTAGGCATCAATCACGGCCTTGTAGCGCTCAACCGAGAAGATCAAGGTGACATTCACGGAGATGCCGGCGGCGGTCACCTCGGTAATGGCCTGGAGCCCAGCCAACGTGGCGGGAATCTTGATCATTACGTTTTCCTTGCCTACCTTTGCAAAGAGCTGCTTAGCCTGGGCAACAGTTGCTGCTGCATCATGTGCGAGTCCCGGCTCCACCTCGATAGAAACCCTGCCGTCGACCCCGCCGGTAGCGGCGTAGACATCTTTGAGAATCTCACAGGCATTTGCCACATCTTCAGTTGTGATGTTGAAGATGGCTTCTGTTGCGTTACTACCCGTCGCCTTCTGAGCGGCTAACGCCGGCGCGTAAGATTCCGAGGAAAGGGCCTGGGCAAAGATGGTTGGGTTAGTGGTCACGCCACGAACCGAAAGGTTAGTAATAAGTTCAGCCAGATTCCCTGATTCGATTCGGTCTCTCGACAAATCATCCAGCCAAACCGACACTCCGGCGCCGGTTAGGTCTCTAAGACGCTCGTTCATTAGTTTCTCTCCAATGTCTTCTTGGCCGCGGCTACAACTGCCTCCGTGGTGATGCCAAACTCTCGGTAGAGCGTCTTGTAATCAGCTGAGGCTCCGTAGTGGTCGATTCCAACGGATTCTCCTAGGTCGCCCACAAACTCTCTCCAGCCAGACGTCAGGCCTGCCTCCACGGACACCCTGGCCTTGACCCGGGCAGGAAGGACCTCTTCGCGGTAGTTCTCGGGTTGAGCCTTGAACCACTCAACACACGGCATGGAAACCACACGGGTTGATATTCCACCGGCCTCGAGTTCAGCGCGAGCTTCCACCGCAAACTGAACCTCGCTGCCTGTCGCAATCAGAATCACCTGTGGCTCTCTAGATCCGTCTTGATAGATGTAGCCGCCCTTTTCAGTCAGCTCTGCCGAACCGAAGCCAGGGGAGCGGTCCAAGATTGGGACGTTCTGGCGGGTAAGCACCAGGCCAGCGGGACTCGAATTGTTTCGCAGTGAGGCCAGCCATGCATAAGCGGTTTCGTTGGCATCAGCGGGCCTAATTACGTCCAGGTTAGGAATCGCCCGTAGGGCGTTGAGGTGCTCGATTGGCTGGTGGGTTGGACCGTCCTCACCCAAGGCAACGCTGTCGTGCGTCCAAACATAAATGGGGGCAATGCCCATCAAGGCAGCTAGTCTCACCGCAGGTCTCATGTAGTCAGAGAAGACTAAGAAGGTGCCGCCGAAGGCCCTTGTGTGGCCCGACAGGACGATTCCATTCAGAATTGAACCCATGGCGTGCTCGCGCACTCCAAAGTGGAGGATTCTTCCCGTTTTACTTGGCTCCCAGTGGGCTGTGTCCCACTTTGCAGGAACGAAGGATCCAGCTCCTTCGATCGTGGTGTTATTCGACTCGGCTAGATCTGCAGACCCGCCCCACAGCTCAGGTAGCTCAGCGGCCAAAGCATTCAGGACCTTGCCAGAGGCTGCTCTGGTTGCAAGTTCAGTTCCAGCCTCAAAAACAGGAAGCTTCGTGTCAATGTCCTTTGGAAGCTCGCCCGCCATTAGCCTTTCAAGCAGAGCCGCTCGCTCTGGATTTGCACTCTGCCATAAGGTAAATTCGGCGTCCCACGCGGCGCGCTCGGCCTTAGCGCGGTTGGCAAGATCTCTGGTGTGAGAGAGAACCTCTGCACTGACCTCAAATGCCTTTTCAGGATCGAAGCCGAGAGCCAGCTTTAGGCCGCTAACCTCATCCTTACCAAGCTTTGAGCCGTGGATCTTTCCCGTGTTCTGCTTGGTGGGAGAGGGCCAACCAATAATGGTCCTCAGAGTTATCAGAGTGGGCTGGGAAGAATTCTCCTTGGCCTTTTCGATCGCCTCGTACAGGGCCTGGATATCTTCCTTGTACTCGCTGCCACGCCAGTTGACCTCAAGAGTTTCCCAGCCGTAGGAGCGATAGCGGGCTGCCACATCCTCCGTAAAGGAGATGTTGGTGTCGTCCTCGATAGAGATCTGATTGGCGTCGTAGATCGTAATGAGATTTCCAAGCCCGAGGTGCCCGGCTAGGGACCCGGCTTCACCGCTGACACCCTCCATCATGTCTCCGTCCCCCGCAATGACATAAACAAAGTGGTCGAAGACGGACTTGCCAGGCTTCTCCTTGGGGTCGAAGAGCTCACGCTCGAATCTTGTTGACATTGCAAAGCCGGTGGCAGAGGCAAGGCCCTGGCCAAGAGGGCCCGTAGTTATCTCAACGCCGCTGGTGTGCCCATACTCTGGGTGACCTGGTGTCTTCGAGCCCCAGGTGCGAAGCGACTCGATGTCTTTTTGCTCGAGCCCAAATCCACCTAGGAAGAGCTGGTTATAAAGGGTGAGCGAGGAGTGACCTGCCGAGAGGATGAATCGGTCTCTGCCAATCCAGCGATCATCGCTTGGATCATGGCGCATGACCTTCTGAAAAAGTAGGTAGGCGGCCGGCGCAAGGCTTATGGCGGTGCCAGGGTGGCCATTGCCAACCTTCTCAACAGCATCTGCTGCCAATACCTTTGCGGTTCTTACTGCTAGATCATCAATTTGATTCCATTGAAGCAATTGGAAATTCCCGTCTTTTTGGGGCGAAAACCCATTAGAGAAGGCCAGGCGACTTTGCCTTGGGTGTGCCTTGAAGTCTACACCCTGAGCCAGTTTGCTCTCCTTGGACAACGTAGACTAGAGCAAATGTCTGCTCCCACTCGCTCACCTATTCCGCTTGCGCGCAAGCTAGGTGCCTACCTCGCTTTGACCAAGCCGAGGGTGATTGAACTGCTGCTGATTGCCACCGTCCCAACAATGATTCTGGCCCAGCGCGGGCTACCTGATTTGTGGCTTGTGCTAGCAGTTTTGTTTGGAGGTTCGCTGAGCGCAGGGAGTGCTAACGCCTTCAACTGCTACATAGATGCAGACATCGACAAGGTGATGGGTAGAACCAAGAACCGGCCTTTGGTGACTGGCGAGCTAACGAAGACCGAAGCACTGGTATTTGCGTGGGGGATAGGAATCCTGTCGGTGCTTTGGTTTGCCCTTCTGGTAAATCCGCTCTCGGCCCTATTGAGCCTGAGCGCAATCTTGTTCTACGTCTTTGTCTACACTCTCGGCCTCAAGCGCAGAACTCCACAGAACATTGTGTGGGGAGGGGCAGCAGGAGCGATGCCAGCGCTCATCGGCTGGGCAAGCGTTACCGGAGAGGTTTCGCTGGCAGCCTTCGTACTGTTTCTGATTGTGTTTCTTTGGACGCCGCCTCACTACTGGCCGCTTTCAATGAAGTACCTAGATGACTATAAGAGCGCTGGTGTTCCAATGCTGCCGGTGGTCGCAAAGAACCAGGTAGTTGCAAGGCAAATCATTCTCTATGCCTGGGCCTACCTCGCGGCTTCACTGCTGCTGATTCCGGTTGCCCAGATGGGACTCATTTACTCGGTTGTTGCCACTGCCTCTGGGCTTTGGTTCGTGTTCGAGTCTCACCTTCTTTACAAAGAGGCAAAAACAAGCATCCCCGCTAATCCGATGCGACTATTTCACAGCTCAATAACTCAGCTGACGATTCTGTTTATAGCGATTGCGGTGGACCCTCTGATCTACCTCTAGTCAGACCTTTATCTCCTCTAACCTTGCCAACGCCTCGTCCCGTTCACTTGCGTGATCAACAATCCGCGGGGGATAGCCGCCAGAGCCGCCGTCAACCAAAAGCCAAGGTTGATGCACCGCAGGGCCTGAGATATGCCTGAGTTCCGGGACAAACTTTCTGACGTAATCGCCCTTGGGGTCAAACTTCTCACCCTGCAGAACTGGATTGAAAACCCGGTAGTAGGGAGAAGCGTCCGTGCCACAGCCAGCGGTCCACTGCCAACCGTGAGAATTAGAGGCGGGGTCGTGATCTGTGAGGTGTTCTTCAAAGAAGCGAGCGCCGATTTGCCATTCAAAGTGAAGGTCCTTGACCAGAAAGCTGGCCACGATCATTCTTGCGCGATTATGCATCCATCCCGTCTGCACCAGCTGGCGCATAGCCGCATCGACAATTGGGTACCCCGTCTTCCCCTCCTTCCATGCTGCAAGCTTCTTGGAATCTGTATCGGGGTCATCGAAGCGCATCTTTGCAAAGCGCGGTTCTAGATAGTCATGCAGAGTGTGCGGATTATGAAACAGGACGTCTGCGTAGAACTCTCGCCAGGCAATTTCCTTGCGGAAAACCTCTTCGCCCTCAGAATCTCCCAGCTGCGCCAGTAGTGTTCTCGGGTGAATCTCGCCATGGGCAAGTGCATGGGAGAGGTGAGAGGTTCCAGATAGATCAGTCCTATTGCGGTCCTCGTGGTAACGATGAACCTTCTCGCTAAATCTTGCAAATGTCTCCAGCGCACGCTGCTCGCCCGCGATTACCTGAAATGGAGCTTCACTTGTCGGCTGAAACCAGCACGATACTCTGGGACTTGCCCAGCTAACAGAGGCTAAATCGAGAGCCACTGGAGCATCCCAGCCATTTTGGTACCAGCGCTTGTAAAAGGGTGTGTATACCTTCAGCGGAGTTCCATCGTCCTTTCTGATGGTCCCTGGGGTTACCGCGTGGTAGCTATCAATTAGTTCCAGCTGAGTGTCGGACTCTGCTAAAGCCAGTTGCACCTCCTCCTGAACGGCAATGCCAGTGGTGTCATAGCTGCGGGTTGCAAAAACTCTCTCTATCGAGTGCTGTTTGCAATAGGAGGCGATCTCCTCGGCCGCGTTGCCAACTGAAACCGAAAGCCCCGTGGGGAGCGAGGCATGCAAACTTCGAGCCGACTCCAAGATGCTGTGTTGCCTCAAGGGTGAGCGATTGGGGAGCCACTGTGGAAAGACGAAGAGAGTATGCAGCTCAGCCGAGCTCTCTGCGGCTTTTTTCAGAGCAAGGTTGTCCTGGGTTCGACGGTCTCTGCGAAACCAAAAGAGGCTCTTCAATTACTTCTCTTCAGCGTTAGGTACTGGAAGGTAAGGAGAGAACAAAGCACCGCCGCACCAAGCATGTGAAGTGCGACCAAAAACTCTGGCACCCCAAGTCTTGCCTGAGCCACTCCAACGATGGCTTGCAGGATGCTCGCAATGAGCAGGATTGTCAGCGCTCTAGTCGCAAGATTCTTGAGCTGCAACCCAGCAAAGCGGGTCTGAAGCAACAACTGCAGGGCTATCAGGGCCAGCATTAGGTAGCCGGGGTAGCTGTGGTAGTGCTGCCAGATTTCGAGATCCAATCCGTTTCTTGGAGTTAGGGCGTCACCAGCATGTGGTCCGGCCCCTGTTACCAACACCCCAACGACGATGGACACCGAGCCTGCGAGTGCCGTGGGAATGGTCAGTGCCCTGGCCCAGGGACTTACCACCTGAGGGCCCTTGGCCAAGGCCCTGAAAACCAGCAGCGATGCCAGGGCAATTAAAACTGATGAGATCAAAAAGTGCAGCCCGACAATCCAGCTATTAAGCTCCGTGAGCACCGTAATGCCGCCAACAACCGCCTGCAGAATAATCCCAAAACCTAGCCCAAAGCTTGGAAG
>Ga0181567_10002169_pt1 | contig 14753 bp, 14 predicted proteins | sample 101ome_14_FD_133761 | JGI IMG/M metagenome (GOLD analysis project Ga0181567, IMG submission 133761) | Coastal salt marsh microbial communities from the Groves Creek Marsh, Skidaway Island, Georgia - 101403AT metaG (megahit assembly) | ecosystem: Environmental > Aquatic > Marine > Intertidal...
AAATTTAATAGCAACTTTTCTATAAGCTTTTTTTATTTCTTCTTGAGAAGAAGATTTATTTACACCTAAAATTTCGTAAAAATCTCTTTTAGACATTATGATCCAGTTACAACTTTTGCAAAACGCAGAATATTATCTCCTATATGATATCCATTCTCAACAACATCAATTATTTTTCCTTTAAATTTTTTTTCTGATGGAGTGCTTGTAATTGCCTCATGGTACTCAGAATCAAAATTATCTCCTTTTTTGATTTCCATCTTCTTGACATTATATTTTTCAAGTGTATTAATTAATTTTTGATGAATTAAATTGAATCCCTCAAGATATGACTCGTCCTCTTTTTTAATAGCTTTAGAAGCTCTCTCAAAATCATCAACAACTGGAAGTATATCTGAAAGAAGTTCCTTATTGGCAGAATCTATCATCTCAATTTTTTCTTTGGATGTTCTTCTTCGGTAGTTTTCAAATTCAGAATATAGCCTTAAATATTTATCTTTTGTTTCTTGTAACTCAATATTGAGGACTTTTGATTTATCTGATTTCTTACTGTCAGTAGTTTTTTTTGATTTTTTTTTATTCATACTTTAAATATTTGCAAAAAGTTTGCCAAAGATACTTTATGACATTTTGACTAGTATTAATTATTTAAATTAATTTTTTTCCAAATTGCATCCTTAAGATTTTCCAATCCATATCCAGTTACACTTGAAATCTTAATTATTTCTTGTTTTAAGTTGAATTTCATTTCTTTCAATTCTTTTTCGGATAATAAATCACACTTTGTTACTGCAATTATTATCTTTTTTTCTAGTAGCTCCTTATTATAATTCTTCAGCTCTTTATGTAATAATTTAAATTCTTTATCAACTTCTGATGTGACAGGAATCATAAATAGAAGGATTGAGTTTCTTTCAATATGCCTTAAAAATCTAATTCCAAGTCCTTTTCCTTCAGAGGCACCCTCAATAATTCCAGGAATATCAGCCATTATAAAAGATAAATTATCCTTATAAGGAATTACTCCAAGATTGGGTGTAAGTGTCGTAAATGGATAATCTCCAATTTTTGGTTTTGCTTTTGATATTGAAGATAATAAAGTAGACTTTCCGGCATTTGGAAATCCAACTAAGCCAACATCAGCTAATACTTTAAGTTCTAGGTTTATCCATTCTTCAATTCCTTGAATCCCAGGTTGACTATATTGTGGTGTTTGCTTTGTTGAGGTTTTAAAGTGAACATTACCTAATCCGCCTATACCACCTTCTAATAATATTTTTTCTTCATCATGATTTAAGATTTCAATAGAAATATTATCATTATCAGCTGATTTCGCAATAGTACCTAGAGGAACTTCTATAACTACATCTTTCCCATTTTTTCCATGTTTTTTTGAACCTTGCCCCCCTTCTCCGTTCTCAGCTTTTAAGTGTTTGGTATATCTTAAGTGTAGGAGTGTCCACAGTTGACTATTACCTTTTAAAATAATATCTCCTCCTTTTCCACCATCACCTCCATCTGGTCCACCTTTAGGAACAAATTTTTCTCTTCGAAAACTAGATGAACCTCTTCCACCATTTCCTGATTTACAGAAAATTTTTATATGGTCAATAAAATTTGGGTTACTCATTTTCCCTCTATTTTTGAGATAATCAATTCAAAAATTTCATCAATTGATCCAACTCCATTTATAGGGATGTATTTTTTAAGTTTTTTGTAATGATTTAATACTGGTAAAGTTTCCTCTTTATAAACTCTGATTCTATTGTTTATTTTTTCTTCACTTTGATCATCAATTCTTCCAGAAACTAATGCTCTCTTTTTTATTCTTGCTATTAATTCATCATCGTCTACCTCTAATGAAATTAAGTTATCAATAGATAATGTTTTTTCTTTTAACATTTCATCAAGTGCAACTGCTTGCTTCACGGTTCTCGGGAATCCATCAAAAATAAAACCTTTGCTCTGGTTATTATTTTCAATTTCTTCTTTCACCATATTTATTACCACACTGTCAGGGACAAGATTACCTTCATCCATATATTTTTTAGCCTCAATTCCTAATGGAGTATTATTGCCTAAGTGCATTCTGAATAAATCACCTGTAGATAGGTGTTTTAATTCATATTTTTCAATTATTTTGTCGCTTTGAGTACCTTTTCCAGCCCCGGGTGGTCCAAATAATATAATGTTCATTAGATATTAATTTTATTCAAAGATATAAATCAAAATTATTTCTTTCTGCATTTTCATTAGGATAACTTGCTTAAAGATTTCTCAATTCTTTGAGTGGCCTCAATAAGTTCTTTTTCACTTGCTGCGTATGAAATTCTAATACAATTAGGTGCTCCAAAGTCCTCACCAGGAACTAAAGAAACTTTAGCATCTTCAAGGAGATATAATGCAAGATCATTTGCACTATTAATTTTTTTTCCATCTTGAGTTTTATTTCCAAGGTAATTAGAAATTTCAGGGAAAAAATAAAAAGCCCCCTGAGGCTTATTTAGTTTGATTTTATCAATTTTTGATAATAAATCAAAAACAATATTTCTTCTTTTCAGATATTCTTTTTTCATATTTAGCGCACTTTCATTTCCTCCTCTGAGCGCAGTAAGCCCTGCTCTTTGTGCTATTGAACAATTAGCAGATGTAGTTTGACCTTGCATCTTATTGATTGATTTAGCAATTTTAGCCGGAGCTCCTATATATCCTAATCTCCATCCTGTCATTGCGAATCCCTTAGAAAAACCGTTCATTGTTATTGTCCTATCATTCATCCCTTCGAGGGAGCCAAAACTTGCATGTTCCTCCGTAAAGTTTATATGCTCATAAATCTCATCTGAAATAACATAAATATCTGGATGATTAACTAAAACATTTCTGTAACCTTCTAATTCTTCCTTGGTAAATACTGTACCAGTTGGGTTACAAGGGGAACTAAAAATTATCGCTTTAGTTTTTGTTGAAATAGCTTCCTCTAATTGATCATTAGTTGGTTTAAAGTCATTTTTAATTGTAGTATTAATATATTTAGGTATTCCATCAGCTAATGATATTATAGCAGAATAGCTTACCCAAAAAGGTGCAAATACAATTACCTCATCTCCAGGATTTAAGATTGAAAACATGACATTGGTAATTGAGTGTTTTACTCCATTAGAAACAATTATTTCACTAGGGCTATAATTTAAGCCATTTTCATTTTTGAATTTTTCAGAAATTGCTTCACGAAAATCTAAATAACCGGGAACAGGCGGATATGAGAAATATTTACCAGAATCTATTGCTTCTTTAGCGCCTTCACATATATTAGTTGGTGTTTTAAAATCAGGCTCACCTAAGCTTAAACTAATTACATCCACGCCTTTTGCTTTATATTCCCTTGCTAGAGCAGCCATTGCTAGTGTTGACGATTCTTCAACTCCTTGTAGTCTTAAAGATTCAGTGTTTTTCATTTTTCTATATTATAATTAATTCTTGATGATATACTTTTTCCTAATGTAACTTCATCTGCGTACTCTATTTCTCCTCCAATTGGAATACCCCTAGATATAGTCGTTATTCTTAGGTTAAATTTTGATAATCTTTTAGAAATATAGAAGGATGTTGTATCTCCATCTAAAGTAGGACTAAGCGCAAATATTATCTCCTCTATTTCTCCTTCTTCTACTCTTTTTTCTAGGCTATCAATGTTAAGATTTTCAGGTCCAATACCATCAATTGGAGAAATTAAGCCGCCGATCACATGAAATAATCCATTGTAATGATTAGTGTTTTGAATTGCTAAAACATCTGGAGTATCTTCAACAATACAAAGTATCTTTCTGTTTGTGAATGGATTATTTGATTTACATATGCAATTTCCTTCTTCACAAATCATATGACATATATCACAGTATTGTGTTTTTTCTTTTAAATCTTCAATTGCTTTAGATATGTTTTTTGAAAACTGTAAATCTTTTTTAAGTAGATAAAGAGAAAGTCTCAATGCAGTTTTTTTTCCAATTCCAGGTAATTTGGATATTTCATTTACTGCATTTTCAATAATTTTTGTTGGAAGCTTCATAAAAATTAACCTCTATATGAAATCTAATTTTGATTTTGATTTAACTTTATTAAAAACAAACCCTAACATAATTGTTTTTTTCCAAAAATAGATATGAATGCTAATATTATACTTCTGATTTTTATAATATATTTTTTGGTACTATTATTTATATCAAATCTCACATCAAAAAAATCAACTTTCACTGATTTCTTTAATGCTAATAGATCATCTCCATGGTATTTAGTTGCATTTGGGATGATAGGAACTTCATTATCTGGTGTTACCTTTATTTCAGTGCCTGGCGAAGTGGGGAGTTCTAACTTTAGTTATTTCCAGGTTGTTTTGGGATACTTAGTAGGGTACTATGTGATAGCGAAAGTATTGTTGCCATTATACTATAAGCATAATTTAATTTCTATATATACTTACCTTGAAGATAGGTTTGGATTTTATAGCTACAAGGCAGGTGCATTTTTCTTTTTGTTATCTAGAACTATAGGAGCTTCATTTAGATTATTTCTAGTTGCTGGCGTTCTTCAAATCGCAATATTTAATCAATTAGGTCTTCCGTATTTCTTCTCAGTCCTTCTAACAATATTATTGATTTGGATATACACTTTCAAAGGAGGAATTAAAACTATAGTTTGGACTGATGCACTTCAAACTCTTTTTATGTTATCTGCTGTTATCATTACAATAGTTATCATCACAGATAAAATGAATATTTCATTATATGAATCCTTTCATATGGTTAAGAATAGTTCTTACTCAAATATTTTTTATTTTGATTGGAGAGCTGGTAATGATTTTTTCAAACAATTTATTTCTGGAGCATTTATTGCAATTGTTATGACGGGTCTTGATCAGGATATGATGCAAAAAAATTTAACATGTAGAAATCTTGGAGATGCACAAAAAAATATTTTCTGGTTTTGTGTGATTTTAGTTATAGCAAATCTCTTATTTCTATTCCTTGGAGCACTGCTATATCTTTACTCGGAATCAGTAAATTTTCAGTTACCCACAAGTACCGATGACTTATATCCTTTATTAGCATTAAATGAATTAGGTTTCTTAACCTCTATTATTTTTATTTTAGGAATTATTGCGGCTGCTTATTCAAGTGCTGATTCTGCATTGACCTCATTAACTACTTCTTTTTGTATTGATTTCTTAGACATTCAAAAAAGGAATAACAAAAGAAAAACTAGGCTTTTGGTACATATAGGTTTTTCAATTTTACTTTTTATTGTCATATTAATATTTAATGAAATTAATGATGAAAGTGTAATCAATTCAATTTTTAAAGCAGCTGGGTATACATATGGACCACTACTTGGTCTTTTCTCTTTTGGTATTTTTACTAAATATAAAATTAAAGACAAATTTGTATTTTTTGTCTGTTTGATTTCTCCACTAATTAGCTATTTAATCAATATTTATTCTGAAGAGTTATTATTTGGGTACAGGTTTGGTTTTGAAATTTTATTGTTGAATGGCCTACTAACTTTTTTAGGATTATACTTTATTAAGAGGTAGAACTAAAGTCTACTATTCAGATAATTATTAAATGCAGATCCAAAGGTGTAGCCAATTGCTATTCTAAACTCTGATCTAAAGTCAGTAGCAATTTCTTGTTGTTGAAGAAGTAAATCTTCAATAGAAGCGTTTCCCTTTGGTAAACTTAATTGATCTCTAATTAATTCGATTTCTCCACCAAATCTCACTGCAAGACCTTCTAATACTCTAATGGAGAACCAACTATCAAACCTAAAACTATTTTTTGATGGGTCTTGGAGAAATGATTTTGCTCTAAGATTAGTATATATCTCACCCCATGGTTGTCTAAATCTAGTCTCAAAAGCAAGTTGATGTAAATAAACATTTTCTTCAAATTTATTATAGATCGTCTCATCAATATAATTTCTATATCCATAACCTATTCTATAGTTTATTACCATTTCTCTTCTAACAAATTCATAATATGGGAAAAAACTATATTCTATTGCTGGCATTATATAGTATCTAAAGTCTATATTTTGATAGGTGTCTCCGCTAGCACCAGCATTAAATCCAGCTGACCATTTATCATTTATACTCCAAACGCTTTTTGCTCCAAATGATTTTCTATTTCTTTTGCTAATAAATATATTATCCTGATTTTCATATTTATTATTTGATCTTTCAAAGTCAACATCGAATTGTAACTTGATTTTATCGGTAACTTTATCTGCATCAAGTTCAATTCTAACATTAGATTCATTTCTACTTGTTTCATTTTCAAAATTTACTTCTCCAGCACTTTGAAATACCCAGTTTTTCCATTTATCTGAACTTGATTCATATGATTCATTATTATTTATTATTGAATCATATGATATATTTATTCTATTGGAAATATTGCTTTCAACAAGAAAATACACTAATCCAATATCAATTTTTTTTTTCAATGCATTTCTAACTTCATCTTGGGTCAGTCTAGGATTTGTATCTAAAACTAATGAAAGTTCTTTTTCAGAAAATTCATTTTTACCAATGAAATCTAGGCTATATCTATTTCCATTATTTGCATTTCTATTTCTGTAAATAAATAATTGAATATCGGCAAGACCTTGTTCCCTCACATGGTTAACATAGTTTATTTCATTCTTCAAGAAATTATTATCACATCTATCACATTTGATAAACAAATTATTTAAATCTTCTTGACTGTAAAGACTTTGAGACAGAAATAGGATTAAGGAAACAAATATTTTTTTCATGTTATAACTCTAACTCTTTAATAGGATCCCAAAATACATCAGTAAAATTTTCAATCCTATTATTTCTTACCGAAATCCCTTCTTTCTTTAGTAGATCTTCCATTAAATTTTCTCCGGGAAAGTGATGTTTTCCAGTAAGTAATCCATTTCTGTTAACAACTCTGTGTGCAGGAATACTTGAATCATTATGTGAGTTATTCATTGCCCATCCAACAACTCTAGCGCTCTTGGTTGTTCCTAGATATTTAGCAATAGCCCCATAGGAAGTTACTTTTCCATAGGGTATTAGTTTTACAACTTCATATACACTTTTAAAAAAATCAGAATTCACTGGGTTGGTAAGTAAGCAGAGGAGGAGGGATTCGAACCCCCGGTACCTTGCGGTACAACGGTTTTCAAGACCGCCGCATTCGACCACTCTGCCACTCCTCTGTAATAATCTTGGCAGCAAAAATATATTTTAATTAAGACATTTACCAAATATGTTCTTTAATTAAATTTTGACTTTAATTTATTAATTGCAATATCAATACTTGTATTCCATTCAAAGCCAATAAGTATTATTGAAGATATAAAATATACCCATCCCATGTACGCAATTAAAATACCAATTGACCCATAAAGTTTATTGTAAGTAGGAAAATTTATTATGTAGTAAGAGAATGCTAATGAGATAATTACGCAACCTAAAGTTGATATTATTGATCCAGATGAAATAAATGTCCACTTATTATGTTTAACAGGAGCAAAATAAAAAATGGAGGTAATTAGAAGATAAAAAGAAACAAATAGAGATAATAATTTATATGAATTTATAGTGTAGTATTCTACATCTTTAAAGACGTTATATTCTAATAACATATTTATTATAAAATCACCCAAAGTTGAAAGTACTATCGCAACTATTGTGACGATAAAAAAGACTAAAGTAAGTAACATCGCAATTAATCTTGTCTCATAGAAACTCCTATTCTCTCTAATTCTATGGCAGCTATTAAATGTTTTTATTAATGTATTAAATCCGTTAGAAGATAGAAATATTGATGAAATTACCCCTATAGATAATAAGCCTCCTCTTTTTGTTTCAACCAGGTCAAGTATAGTATTTTTAGTTATGCTGAACATATTCTCAGGCATTATATTTTCTAAAAAAATTAGAATTTTCTCAGAATCAATTTCTGGTATCCAAGCATTGATATATGGAATTAAAGTAAATAAGAAAATTATTAACGGGAATGATGCGATTGTAAAACTAAATGCTACTGCTAGAGACCTTTCAAATATCTCGTCTTCTGACAATTTTGATTTAAATATTTTAAATACATTATAAAAACTTACTGTATTACCAACCAAATAAAGTCTCTTGAATAATGCTCTTAAAAAGGTAACTATATTATCAAAAATAGATTTCATTAAAATTTATCTTTAATTATTTCTAAAAGTTCTTTTGGTGTTCTTACTGGTCGTTTGCTAGATAAGTTAATGAATGTTAATGTTGTTTTTGCCGTATTAGATAATACATTATCCTGATTATATATCTCATAAAAAAATATAATCCTTGAAGAAGGTATTTCTTTAATGCTTGTTTTTATAGTAATTTCCTCATCGTATTTAATTGGTAAAATATATTTTGTTTCCAAGTCAATAACTGGCATACCTACTCCCTCCTCTTCTAATTTTTTATATGAAAAACCTAAATTTCTAAATAACTCCACTCTTGCAACTTCATAGAAACTGGCGTATCTCCCATAATATACATATCCCATTTGATCAGTATCTGAATATCTTACCCTTAGTTTTATTTCTCCCTTGATCATTATCTATATATTTTTCTCATATTTAATGCAATCTGAAACTTCTTTGCATTTCTATTATGATCAGAAAGGTTTGTGGCAAATGCATGGTATCCCGAAAAATCTTCTTTAGCACACATATAGATATAATTATGTTTTTCATAATTTAATACAGCATCAATATATTTTTTTGATGCTAATCTTATAGGTCCAGGAGGTAAGCCTCTATGAATATAAGTGTTATAGGGTGACTTAATTTTTTTATGTTTATTTAAAACTCTTCTAATGGTAAAATCATTTGCTGCAAATATTAAAGTAGGATCTGCTTGAAGGCGCATGTTTCTATTTAGTCTATTAATATATAATCCTGCTATTCTATCTGCTTCATCTAACATTCTCGATTCAGATGCTACAATAGACGCTAGCACAATCGCTTCTTTCTGATTTAGATTTATCTTGTCAAGTTTTGAAAGCCTTTCCTCATTCCAGAATTTTTTATATTCGGAATACATTTTGTTTGTTAGCTTCTCGGGAGATATATTCCAATAAACTTCATAGGTATCTGGTAAGAAAATACTAATTATATCAGTTTTTTTAAATCCGCTATAATTATTAATATTCTCATTTAAGTAATTTAGAAGATCATCTTTTGACATCTTTAATTTTGTAGTAATTTTTTCTGCTAAATCTTCAATTTTTCTTGCATACGAAAATGTGAGTTTAATTGGAGTTTGATTACCAGACCTAAGCATAGTTATCATTTCGTAATTGGACATATTCATTTTAACCTTGTAAGCTCCAATTTTAATATTTTCTTGGTATTCCATTAATTTACTCAGAAAACTAAATGATAGAATATCATTAATTAAGGTGTCATCTTCTAATTTTTTTATTAACTCATTAAAGTCAGTATTTTCTTCAATTATTATAAATTTATCATCAGCGTTAATTAAAAAATTTGGAGAATATAACATTTGGTAGGTATATACGCTACCTGTAGTAAGTATTGTAGAGAAAATAATTAAAGGAATTAAAATTTTTTTCTTACTCATTTTATATTTACTTGTAAAGGTAATAATATGATTTTAGTTCAACCACAATATTTGCCAACTGTAAATTTTTTCAAGAAATTAAAGGACAACAAAATTCTTGTTGACTTTAATTCAGATTATTCTCATTTTTTAAATATAAATAAAACTAAAATTGTAAATCATTCTAATGCCTTTGAAATGGAGGTTCCTTTGATTTTCAGCTCAAAAGATATAAAAATAAAAGAATTAAAAATAGACCATAATAAAAATTGGATTAATGGTCATTTTCAATCTATACAATCTTCTTATGGTAGATTCCCATATTATATTTATTATGTTGACGAAATAATTAAGATTCTTAAACTAAGACATAATTTCCTAATTGATCTAAATTATGACTTATTGACATTGTTTTGTCAATTTTTAGATTTTGAAAATAAAATTGAAAAATTTCAAAATAAAAACAACTTAGAAGACGTAATAGAGGTATATAATCACTATAATTCATTTTCAAAAAAAGAAGATGTCGATCAAAAAAGAAATAATTTCTTTCTTGGCAAGAAATTTGATTATGATTATAGTGTGATAGACTTAATTTTCTTAAAAGGGCCTGAATCAGGTTATTTTATAAGAAATTTTAAAGAAAAAAATTAATAGTTTTTTTTATTAAAATGAGTTATCCTTACGTTATAAAGTTATGGAAGCAAAGTTTTCAAATAGAGTCAAAGAAGTAATATCGTTAAGTAGAGAAGAAGCCCTTAGGCTTGGTCATGACTACATTGGTACTGAACACTTATTACTAGGGGTAATAAGAGAAGGAGAAGGTGTAGCGATAGGATTACTTAAAAAATTAGGAATTAGTTTAGAAGATCTAAGAGCATCTGTTGAACATAACACTAAAAATACTACATCTTCAAATTTAAAGAATGTAACTAATATTCCTCTTACAAGACAAACGGAGAAAGTCCTTAAAATAACATATTTAGAGGCTAAAATATTTAAAAGTAAATTAATTGGAACTGAGCATTTGTTATTATCTATTCTAAGAGATGAAGATAATATTGCAACTCAAATTCTTGATAAGTTTGATGTAACATATGATGTAGTTAAAGAATTACTTGAGTATCAAACAAGTAATCCACAAGCGAGTACATCTTCTGAGCCAATGGAGGAAGATGATATGTCTAGTTTAAAAGGCAGATCTTCTTCTAAAACTCCTAAGACTAAGGAAAAGTCTAAGACTCCAATACTTGATAATTTTGGTAAAGACCTAACTAAACTTGCTGAGCAAAATAAATTAGATTCAGTCATTGGTAGAGAAAAAGAGATTGAAAGAGTTGCTCAAATACTTACTAGAAGAAAGAAAAATAATCCAATTTTGATTGGTGAGCCTGGAGTAGGAAAAACAGCTATTGCTGAAGCATTAGCATTAAGAATTACACAAAAGAAAGTATCTAGAATACTTCATAATAAGAGGGTAGTAACCCTAGATTTAGCTTCTTTAGTTGCTGGCACAAAATATCGTGGGCAGTTTGAAGAAAGAATGAAAGCGGTAATGACTGAAATTGAAAAGTCTGATAACATCATTTTATTTATTGATGAACTTCATACCATTGTTGGAGCTGGAGGAGCTTCTGGTTCCTTAGATGCATCTAATATGTTCAAACCGGCCCTTGCTAGGGGTGAATTACAGTGTATAGGTGCAACAACTTTAGACGAGTATAGACAATATGTTGAAAAAGATGGAGCTTTAGCAAGGAGATTTCAAAACGTTATTATTGATCCTACAACACCTGAGGAAACAGAAAATATTTTAGATAACATAAAAGATAAATATGAAAGCCATCATAATGTTATTTATACTAAAGAAGCTATTGAGGCTTGTGTTAAACTTTCAGATAGATATATTAGCGATAGATTTTTACCTGATAAGGCTATAGATCTAATGGATGAGGCAGGATCAAGAGTTCATATGCATAATCTTGATGTACCAGAGGTAATCATTGATATTGAAAATAAAATTGAAGAGATTAAAAGTCAGAAAAATCAAGTTGTTCAAAATCAAAAATACGAGGAAGCGGCTCAATTAAGAGATACCGAAAAAAAATTGCTTGCAGAGTTAGATGTTCAAAAAAAGAAGTGGATTGAGGAATCTAAGAAAAAGAGACATAAAGTTGAAGAAAAAAATATTGCAGAAGTTATTTCAATGGTGACTGGGATACCACTTGAAAGAATTGAACAAAATGAAAGTTCAAGATTGATGTCTATGTCTAAAACCTTATCAAAGAAAGTTGTAGGTCAAGACGATGCAATAGATAAATTAGTCAGAGCTATTAAAAGAACTAGGGTTGGGTTAAAGGATCCGAAGAAACCTATTGGATCATTTATATTTTTAGGGCCAACTGGTGTAGGTAAAACTGAATTAGCTAAAGTTTTGGCTAACGAACTTTTTGATAAAGATGATGCACTAATTAGGGTTGATATGTCAGAATACATGGAGAAATTCTCTATTTCTAGACTTGTTGGTGCTCCTCCTGGATATGTTGGTTACGAAGAAGGAGGTCAATTAAGTGAGAAAGTAAGAAGAAAGCCTTACAGTGTTATTTTACTTGATGAAATTGAAAAAGCTCATCCTGACGTATTTAACCTCCTACTACAAATTCTTGATGAGGGATTCTTGACTGATGGCTTAGGCCATAGAGTTGATTTTAGAAATACTATTATGATAATGACCTCAAATGTTGGGGCAAGAGATGTTCAAGATTTTGGTGCAGGTATCGGTTTTGATACTAAGTCAAGAGTTGAAAATATTAATGAAAATTTAAATTCAACAATTGATAAAGCATTACAAAGAACTTTTAATCCTGAATTTATAAATAGACTTGATGATATAATAATATTTAATTCTTTAACTAAAGAAAATTTATATCAAATTATAGACATAAACTTAAAAAAGTTGTACTCAAAAGCAGATGAAATAGGTTATTCTATTGATCTAACTAATGAAGCAAAGGATTTCATTATTGATAAAGGCTATAACCCAAAATATGGTGCACGTCCGTTGGAGAGAGCTATCCAAAAACACATTGAAGATGTTCTTGCCGAAGAAATTTTATCTGGAAATGTGAAACAAGGTGACTTAGTTTTGGCTGACTACGACAAAAAGTCTAAGGGAATTAAAATAACTAAACTAGATACAAAGAAAAATAAGCAAGAATCTAAGTAACTAGCCCCCCATCTACCCTTATTATTTGACCTGTTATGTAAGATGCTTCATCAGAGGCTAAATATGAACATAAGTTTGCGACGTCATCTATACTACCAGCTCTTTTTAGAGGAATAGACTCTATCCAGCTCTCTAATAACTTACCATCTCCTTGACTTGTCATGTCGGTTTCTATAAACCCGGGAGCAATTGCATTACATCTAATATTTCTAGATCCTAATTCTAATGCTATTGATTTTGTAAATCCATTTATTCCTGCTTTTGAAGCTGAATAATTTGATTGACCTGCATTTCCTTTTACGCCAACTATAGAGCTAATATTGATAATTACACCTTCTTTTTTTTTCATAAATTCTCTAATTGCACATTTTGTTAGATTAAAACAAGAGTTTAAATTAATATCAATTACTTTTTTCCATGACTCTTCATCCATTCTTAATAAAAGGTTATCTCTTGTAATTCCTGCGTTATTTATTAGTATATCATATGATCCGAAATCTTTAATTACATTATCAATCAGTTCACTACTTTGTTCAAAGCTTGAAGCATCGGATTTATATTTAATTACTTTTACACCATAAGATTTAGCTTTTTCTTCAACTTCATTTGCAGATGATTCACTACTCAGATAAGTGAATGCAACATTACATCCTTCTTTAGCGAATTTTTCAACAATTCCTTTTCCTATACCCTTTGAACCTCCAGTAATTATTGCAGTTTTATTTTTTAAATTTTTCATATTAATTTATTGAATGAGCTTAAAATTATATAAACTTTCTTACAAATTTTAAGATAAAATTATCAATAGTTTTATTATAAACATTTAGAATATAAATTTGTCAAAAAAATATAATTATGTCATACAATTTAATAGTTATTGGATCTGGTCCTGGAGGTTATGTAGCAGCTATTAGAGCTTCTCAACTAGGAATGAAGGTTGCTGTCGTCGAAAAAGAATCTTTAGGTGGAATATGTTTAAACTGGGGATGTATTCCTACAAAAGCCCTTCTAAAAAGTGCTCAAGTTTTTGATTATGTTAGTCATTCAAGCGACTACGGTATTAACATTAAAAGTTCAAGTATTGATTTTGATTCTATCATAAATAGAAGTAGAGGTGTTGCTGACGGTATGAGTAAAGGTGTTAATTTTTTAATGAAAAAAAATAAGATTGATATCATCAACGGATTTGGTAAAATTATTTCCAAAAATGAAGTTGAAGTTGAAGATGATAAAAAAAATAAAAAAAATTATAAAGCTGATAATATAATTATTGCTACCGGGGGTAGATCACGAGAATTACCAAATATAAAGCTAGATGGTGAGAAAATTATTGAGTATAGAAAAGCAATGACTTTAAAGAAACAACCTAAATCAATGGTTGTAATTGGTTCAGGTGCTATTGGTTCAGAATTTGCTTATTTCTATAATAGTATTGGAACTAAAGTTACGTTAGTTGAATACTTACCAAATATTCTTCCATTAGAAGATATAGATGTTTCCAAGCAGCTAGAAAAGTCATTTAAAAAATCAGGAATTGAGATTTTAACAAATACAGAAGTTAAAACCGTTTCTTCTAACAGTAAGGGTTGTAAGGTAACTTATTCCAGTAACGAAAAAGAATCTGTAATTGATTGCGATGTTGTATTATCTGCGGTTGGAGTTGAAACAAATATTCAAAATATTGGACTTGAAGAGCTTGGTATAATTACTGAAAAGGGTAAGATAAATGTTGACGATTATTATCAAACTAATGTTGATGGTATATATGCAATTGGAGATGTGATAAAAGGACCAGCTCTGGCACATGTTGCTTCTGCTGAGGGGATTATATGTGTTGAAAAGATGGCTGGTAAAAATCCGGGTATTTTAAATTATGATAATATTCCATCATGT
>Ga0181567_10002170_pt1 | contig 14753 bp, 9 predicted proteins | sample 101ome_14_FD_133761 | JGI IMG/M metagenome (GOLD analysis project Ga0181567, IMG submission 133761) | Coastal salt marsh microbial communities from the Groves Creek Marsh, Skidaway Island, Georgia - 101403AT metaG (megahit assembly) | ecosystem: Environmental > Aquatic > Marine > Intertidal zone...
AGGCGTAGTCAATACTGCCATCGGGCGAATTAGTCCGCTGCACCTCACCGCTAAAGGCGTTCAGCACAAACGTGGGGTCTGTGCCTACTCCACCGCTGCGCCAAGAGCGCGTAGGACCACCGAGTACAAACGTCTGAGCAGGCTGTGCCCATGCACTCAACCCGCCCTCCAAGAGCAATATCCAAGCTGCGATAAGCAGAGCGTTCATCGATTCAACCCCGCTGTGACCGTCATAAAAACCGTGCTCGCATCTTGGCTACCGGCACCTTTTAGATTACGCCGCTGCAGCTGCCCGCCCGTGCGCGTAACGATTTGATAGCCCTGATAGGCAGTCTGGTTGCGCAGCTGCACCACGCCCGTCCACGACGTTGCGTCCCGCTCTGCACCCGCGCGCATTCCCTGCAACAGCCACAGCCGCCCGGCCTCTATACCCACCTGCAGTTCGGTGCTAAAAAGCTGACGTCCATATTTGGGGAAGTAGCTCACACCTACGCTTTCGGCCATCAGCGGCTGCGTCCACATCAGTATCGCCCATTGCTCAATGCTTTCCGAAAGGGACACGCGCGTGCTAAAAGGTCGTTCGCGCCGATATTCACTCTTCCACCTCGGCTCCAGCACGCCTAAACCAATGGGAATACTCCACTCTGCTTTGTTAATCACGCCGAGAAAGAAACTCGTTTTTCGCCCTTCCCGCTGGCGGGCCTCCTCAGCGGTTTCCAACTGCTGAGCCCAGTGCCACTTCACGCGGTGAAAGATGCGCACCCCCGGACCAATGCGCTGTTCAACGTCGGCATACAGATCGTTTTTCCACGCATTTAAACCGGGCAGCACGTCTCGCACGTCGACCATGCGCCCCGGAGCGTCCAGAGGCTGCACCCATTGACGCAGATCGTCTGGTATATCGTCTTTGACGCGCGCACCGTGCGCGGCCAAGCGCAGGCGGCCCCCGCGCCCGAGCGAGCGCACCCACGTCGCCAAGTAGTAGTGGGAACGCGTGTGCCCATCACCGGACAGCAGGCGCATATTCTGGCGTCCCCAAACGCCCTTGAGTCCCGGTATAACCTCGACCTGTACAAAGGCGTTGTACCCGCTGTGATCTTTCTTGTAGGGGTAGTCGGGCAGGATATCGTTTTCAAAGCGATCAATCGTGCCATTGTGGTTCATATCTAAGCCAAAGAGAAACTCGGGTCGATCGGAGCGATAGCGCAGAAAGGGCTCCTCGTAGTCCGGTAACAGGTTACCGTTTTCATTGTGATCGTTGAGAAAATCTCCATTTTCATCTAAGCCAGGCCAGGCAATTTCGCGTCGGTCCGATCGAATCGTACCCGCTCGCTGAGCCGCATCACTGCCCCAGTTGACAAAGAATGGGCGCTGCCATTCGGTCAACCCATTGAGATCGTCGTCATCATCGACAAACTCATACACTTGAGGAATCGGGTTTTTGTAGCTAATGCGTCCGCTCTGATTGCTGATCCAGTAGCTGGTACTGTAGTCGTCTTCCATGGAGAACAGCTCGGCAAATAGGGTCCAGGGACCGCGCCGATACTGCGCATCTAAATATGATGCAACGGCCAAGTCTGCGCGTTCGTAGTGCCCGTTGATAGCGGGGTTGGGATAGCGAAAAAAGCGTCGATTCAGCACCCATTCGCCCTGTAGCGACAGCCCTCCCCAGTCTACCACGTTCCAGTCGACGCCGATCAGTTCACTGGCCGTAGGCAAACCATAGTCGAGCCGCAGGACGCGCGTATTGCTGTTGTCCTGCACGTTGCCCTCCGAGCGGGCGACGGGCAAAAAAACGATCTCGGCATTGCGCGTCTGTCCGTCGGTCTGTAAGTCAGAGGCCATATCAATCCGATAGTCGTTGGCCACCGACAGCTCGACGGCAACCCGGCGCAGATCATCCGATTGTATATCGTCGAAATCTAGGCTCCCCAGATCGTATTCGAGCAGAATACTCGACTCATCGCGCGCAAAAAGTCGCCCGCCCTGCACGACGCCTCCCTCGACCGTGGGCAAGAAACCGATGTCGCGCCCGCGGAGTTCCCGACCGCTGGTATCGACAAGCACAATATCAAATCCCGCCAGTGCGGCACCGACCGTCCCGCGACCCGGCGAATCGTCGCGCACGCGCACCCACAGCTTGTCGAGCGGCTGATTCTGACGCACTGTGAGAATGCCGTGCAGCGGGTTTCCCTCGTCAAACTCGACCTGCGTCAATACGTTGTGGGCGTTGACATAGGTCACGCCAAGCGTCGACTGAGCGCCCACCTGCATCTGCGCGTGCCCCGCCATAAGCGTGGTCGAGTTGGTCTGAGCCTCTTCGTCTGGATTGCTCGGGCGCGAGAGCAGAAGCGTGCTGCTGTAGCGCTCGGCCGCATAGTCTAAGCGCACGCCGTTAAAACGAGGCTTGTAAAACGTCAGCGGCGTAAAACGCGTGAAAATTTCATCGCCGATCATCAGGCGGTAGGCTCCAGTGCCGCGCTCGTCCGACGCGATGACGAGCCGACTAAAAAAATCGCGATAGGCCGGACGCTGGTCACCCTGTAGACGCAGACTCGACAGACCGCCTAGGTTTTTGTCGACGACGCTGCCGCGCGGGCCGGGCTGCTCCTGCATCCAGCTGTAGACCAACCAGCCGCGCCCCAGCGGATTGCCGAAGGTGTCATACGCCTCTTCTCCCTCGAGCAAACGGCTCAAATACCTGGCATAGTCATCGCGTGCGTAGTTTGTCGACTCGGCGTACCAGGGACCCATATACGTCTCCGGCAGATGGCGCGGTGCATACCACTTGTGCAGCGAGGGCGAGACGTACTCCATTTCGAAGGTCTCACCGTACGGGTTAATTGTCGCGGTGCCCCAGCGCTGTGGGTCGACCTCCCGACCCTGTCCCCACGCTGAGCCAAAGGCCGTCAATACTAGCGCAACCAGCGCGCTCAGACGCGTCAATAGACTACGTGTACGAGGCGCATAACCTGCGTACCCTCCGCTGCGCTATCTGTGCTAAATCGCACCCGCACCGCATATATACCCGGAGGAACAAGGATCCCATCCTCGTTCCTACCGTCCCATAGGAAAGCGTGTTCACCGCTGGGACGAAGACGCCGAGCGGACAGATCGCGCACTCTACGCCCCGACAGATCAAAAAGGCCTACGTCTACGCGCTTTTCCCCTTCGACGTGGTAGATGGACAGCTCAATGCGCGCGCGGTCGTTAATTCCGTCGCCGTTGGGTGTGAACGCACGGGGCTCCACGCGCACGTCGCGCAGCAGCTGAGTCTCTTCCAAGTCTGAGACAACGACGAGCGTTTGCGAGGAGACCAATGCACTGGCATCTCCCCCGCTAACGCGCTGCACGCGACCAGGACGCGTCTGGCGCTCGAGCTCTGCGCTAAACACCGTGCTCTGCAAAAACACCTTGGTCTTAAATTTGAGTTCGTAGACCCCGTTGCCGCCCAGCACGGGGCGGGGAAAGCTCAGCACTACCGAGCCGTCTTCCTCAAGCGCATCTTCTAGCACGCCGGGCCACAGGGTCTGTCCTCCCCCTAAGCGCAGCACAGCATCTGTTCCAGAACGCACTGAAATGAGCTCTATCGGCACGTCCGACGACGAGCGCAAACGCAGCAGGTCAAAACCCGGATTGCCGAGCGCAAACTGCGGCCTCACATACAGGGTAAACTCGCGCTCCACGCCGGGCTCTACTTCCCATATCGGCCAAATTTCACCCAGCACGTTGTCGACTAAAGGGGGCTCAAAGTTGAGCTGAAGCGAGCGAATCCGTGCGGCGCGTAGCGGTTCGCGCGAGACGAGGCGCACCTCTATCTGCGCATAGCCACGCGGACTCGGCGACTTAAAATCAATCCCAGAGCCCTCGTATATTTCGCTCCAATTGCTCCAATCGGGTCCAGCGCGCTCTTCGATCACTACGGGCGGGCGGCGGCTCTCGGGCAGCAACTCCCAAAGATCCCTAGATATTTCACGACCCGTCGTAGCAAAATAGTGGGGAATTTCCTCAATTTGTTCACCCGAACGCGTGCGCACTTCTATACGCGTGCCGGGCGGCACGTCCGCATCCCATTCTACGGTGGTAAAAAGGCGTGGACGATTGAGGCGAATAAAGGGCGAGACCATCGCAACCTCAGAAACGTAGCCCTCGCCAAAAGCCTGCACTTCACTCAGCTCACCCCCCTCTTCACTCGTATTGCTGAATTCGAGACGGCGCAGCTCAATATAGCGCACTTCACGCGTGCCGAACGTCTCCTCTACGTGCTGATAACCGCTCAGATTTTGGCGCTCGCCGAGCGAAGTCCAAACCTGTTCACCGTTGGCGCTAAATGCACCGTCAGAGATGCGAAGCTGATAGGCGGGCGGCGGCCCCTCTGGCATCAGTAACTTGATGCGATTGAGCCAGTATTTTGCACCCAGATCCAGCACGAGTTGATTCTCATCGGTGACCGGGTCGTACACGCGCATGGGAAAGGCAGAGCTGTAGAGTCCGTCGGTATAGATCCGAAAAAAGAGAAACTCGAAGCCGCTCTCACCTGCGCCTAGCTCGCGCTCGCTCTGCGTGAGCTGCACGATATTCTCTCCCAGTGAATAGACTTCGACTTCGGCAAGACGTGGCCGCTCATATCGGTAGTAGCGCACGGCACCCCGCTCGTCTTCTGCGAGCGCCTTCCACGTATCTTCACCAATGAGAATCTGGCGTCCCGCAGGCGTTACGCGAAAAAAATCTATCGCGCCCCGGTCTTCCTCGGGCAGTAGGTCATATTCGTTGCTCGACACCTCCGCTGCGCGCGGCCCGTCCGTGTCGAGGACGTCGATGCGCAGATACTGCATAACCTCGCCTACAATACCCTCTCCCACGGGGCGCTGCGGCACGATGTCAAACGCGTACTCGCGCCGGTCTTTATTCGGCTGCGTTTCCAAACCAACGCGATAGAAACGACGACGCTGCTCTTCGCCGAAGCGCTGCCCATCTGAAGCGACTACGCGAAATTTGAGGAATGGATCGCCCAGCTCTTTGTCTACAAAGCGCAGCACGACTCTATGGGCCACCACGGCGCGCCCCAAATCGACTTCGATAAACCAGTTATCAATGGCCGTATCGCGCTCCGGTTCCCAGTACGTTTGGCCGTCGCCGTCGAGCACGAGAGAACCGTCGAGCACGTTGCTACCCGCTTCGTGGACGCCGCCCTGCAGCGTATCGTTTGAGACAAAGGGATTCACGTAGATAAAGCGCTCGGCATCGAGCGACACGTTAATATCGCTGCGCAGGAAACGCGGTTCGACCGCACCGTCAAGGCCGATAACCTGCACGCCGGGCGGCGTATCCCACACCGACCAATCCTCAGCTCGATCGATGCGCACCTGATTTGGCAAGAGCCGATAGCCCAATGAATCCTGTGCGTGGAGTATGCCAGCAGAACACAGGACCGAAAGCAGCACCGCAAGTGGAGTAAAAGGGGGCAAGGAGTAATTAGACCTAATCTGAGTGAATGTGTTCCGAGCGTTGTCTCATATAGACGTTTTACTAAACAAAGCGGGCAACGCCTATTCCGCAATGCGGCGCGCCCACTAGGTAGGCTGGCCCAGGCCGACCTATTGTCAAGCAGACAATTTGAACTTACTTATACCTGCAGCAAACCTCTGACAGCGCGCCTACCACATTCACAATGACACACCGCGCTTTGTTCTACTGCAAAGGATTCATCCATGGAAGAGTACACGCACCGCGAACTGATGCCCCTCGGTCAAGACCAGACGCCCTATAGACTGCTCACTTCCGACTTTGTCTCAACCGTTGAATTTGAAGGGCAGACGATCGTCAAGGTTGCTCCGGAAGGGTTGACGATACTGGCCGACCAAGCCATGCGCGATGCATCACATCTGCTGCGCCCCGGACACCTGGAACAGGTCCGCGCAATCTTTGACGATCCCGAAGCTTCTGACAACGACCGCTTTGTCGCACTCGACATGCTGAAAAATGCCAATATTGCAGCCGGCGGCGTCCTGCCAATGTGCCAGGATACTGGTACGGCCATCGTCATGGGCAAAAAAGGCCACAGCGTGTGGACCGACGGCCGTGATGAAGCGGCCCTTTCAGCCGGCATCGCGCAGGCGTATCTACAGACAAATCTGCGCTATAGCCAAATGGCCCCACTAACGATGTTCGACGAGAAGAATACGCGCACCAACCTGCCTGCACAGATTGAAATTTTTGCCGAGCAGGGCGACGCGTACAAGCTCATGTTCATGGCCAAAGGCGGCGGATCGGCCAACAAGAGCTATCTCTTTCAAGAGACCCGTGCTCTCCTCAACCCGGAACGCCTACGCGATTTCATAGATGAGAAGCTGCGCATGATCGGCACGGCCGCCTGCCCACCCTATCACTTAGCGCTGGTCATTGGCGGCACCTCGGCCGAATACACCCTAAAAATGGCCAAGCTCGCCTCGACTCGCTATCTGGATACCCTCCCAACGCAGGGCAATGAATACGGCCAGGCATTTCGCGACTTGGAGATGGAGGCGCAGGTCCTAAAGATGAGCCAAGAGATGGGGATTGGCGCCCAGTTTGGCGGCAAGTACTTTTGCCACGACGTGCGCGTTATCCGCCTACCCCGCCACGGGGCGTCCTGTCCAGTCGGCCTGGCGGTATCCTGCTCGGCCGATCGCCAGATACTCTCCAAGATCACGGCCGAGGGCATCTTTCTGGAACAGCTCGAAACCGAACCGGCCAAATATCTGCCCGAGATAGACGGGGCCGAGCTCGGCGGTGAAGTAGTCAAAATCGACCTGAATCGCCCTATGGATGAGATTCGCAGTCAGCTGTCTAAACACCCCGTCAGCACGCGGCTCTCTCTGAGCGGGCCCATTATTGTCGCGCGCGATATCGCCCATGCCAAGCTCAAAGAGCGCATTGATGCCGGGGAAGGACTTCCCCAGTATTTCAAGGACCAATGCGTATACTACGCCGGACCGGCCAAAACGCCCGAGGGCTACGTATCCGGGTCGTTTGGGCCGACGACAGCCGGTCGCATGGATAGCTACGTAGAAGAATTTCAGGCCAACGGCGGCAGTATGATCATGTTGGCCAAAGGCAACCGCTCGCGTCAGGTCACCAAGGCCTGCAAAGAGCACGGTGGCTTCTATCTCGGCTCGATCGGTGGACCGGCAGCGCGGCTGGCGCAGGACTGCATACGCAAAGTCGAAGTCCGCGAATACGAAGAGCTAGGCATGGAGGCAATCTGGCAAATCGAAGTTGAAGACTTTCCCGCTTTTATCGTTGTCGACGACAAGGGAAACGACTTCTTCTCCAGCTTTATGAATCCCAACGCCTGAGCGCAGACCGACTTTTTAATACGCGTTCTGCGGCTGGGGCCACTGGTAGGGAGGAACCCAGGGCAGATCGTAGCCCAACTGATGCGCTGCGCGCTGCCACCAGCGCGGATCCGCCAGCGCCGCGCGACCGATAAACACGCCGTCGGCCTGACCCGTGCGCAAAATCAGCTCCGCCTGCCGTCCATCCGTAATCATGCCCACCGTGCCTACGGGTATATCCACTGCGGCGCGAATGCGCGAAGCCAGTTCCGTCTGATACCCGGGGCCCGGACGGATTGGAGCCCGACGACTATTGCCACCGCTAGACACGTCGACCAAGTCGACGCCGCGCTCTTGGGCTCGCTGGATAAATTCAATCGAACGCAGCAAATCGCCCTCGACGTCGTGCCAATCCGTTGCCGAGATCCGCATCAGCAGCGGCATGCCGTCGGGCATTTCTCGCCGCACTGCATCAATGACGGCAAGCGGCAGGCGCATACGCCCCTCATCGCTGCCCCCCCAAGCATCGGAGCGCGTATTGACCAACGGACTCAAAAACGAACTCAGTAAATAGCCGTGTGCTCCGTGGATTTCTAGGGCATCAAAACCCGCCGCAACGGCGCGCGCAGCCGCACTCGCAAAATCTCTAATCACCCCGTTGATATCTTCCTCAGTCATAGCGACTGGAGCTGCGTCGTTGCCAAACGCCGCATCGGTAGGCCCCAGCGTCTGCCAACCGCCCCGCTCGGGAGGCACGTAGCCCCCCTCTTCTGCAAAGGGAGGATAGGTAGAAGCTTTTCTTCCGGCATGTGCAATTTGCACGGCTATTTTAGCACCGTTGTCCTGTGCGTGAACAAAGTCCGTTATGCGTCGCCAGCCCTCTATCTGCGCATCATTCCACAGCCCCGTATCGCGCGGCGAAATCCGTCCCACGGGACTGACCGCCGTAGCCTCGGCCACGATCAGAGCCGCACCGCCCGTAGCCAGCGATCCCAGGTGGACCAAGTGCCAGTCGTTAGGGACTCCAGGCGCGTTGTCCGCGTCGCATGAATACTGACACATGGGAGAAACCCAACCGCGATGACGCACTTCTAACGAGCGCAGTTGGAGGGGTTCAAAGAGCATTGGCTTAGTCAAATTTGTCCTTTCTATACGCAGCTATTGATGGGGCAGAGACCCACAAAGTACGGCCCATCTTAGAGAATGCAACTAGCCAGAGGCGGCGACGACTTTGCTATAAGGCCCGCCCTATGCCCATATTATGAGCCCTTTCGTCAACGACCAAAAAACGCCATGAGAACAACACGATGAACGCCGATCGCATGCTCACGCCCGAAGAGGCGTGCGACACCGTCTTAGCGCATATTGCCCCGCTGGGCATTGAACGCGTCTCTCTGCTCGACGCCACGGGGCGCGTGTTAGCGCGTGACGTGCTGGCACGCCGCGACAACCCACCGCACGACAATTCGGCTATGGATGGCTTTGCCGTGCGCTTTGCCGACGCCCAAGGAGCAACGACAGAGCAACCAATAACCCTGCAGGTGGTAGAGGATATTCCCGCCGGCACCGTGCCGCAGAAAGCGCTTGAACCTGGACAGGCCAGCCGCATCATGACCGGTGCGATCGTACCTGAGGGCGCCGATGCCATCGTGCCCGTCGAAGATACGCGCAGCCAAGGCGAACAGGTCGCCATTTTAGACGTCGAAGAACGCGGTGCGCACATCCGCATGCGCGGCGAAGACATGCGCGGCGATGAGCCCGTCCTAGAGAAGGGTCAGGTGCTCGGGCCAGGTGAAATTTCAGTCTTAGCCACGCTGCAACAGAGCTTTGTGACGGTCTATCGCAGAGCGCGCGTAGCGATTATAACGACCGGAGACGAACTCGTTGAGATAGAAGACCCCGTCGGACCGGGACAAATCGTCAACGGCAACACCGCTGCGTTAGCCGCTTTTTGTCGGGCACACGGCGCCGAACCTCTCATGCTGCCCATCGCCCGCGACGACATGAACGATATCCGCCGCACGATAGAAACCGCACTCGATGCCGATTTTATTCTCTCTTCCGGCGGCGTTTCAGTCGGAGACTTCGATTTCGTCAAACAGGTGCTCGACCAAATGCAAGCCAAAACCATTTTCTGGCGCGTGGCCATGAAACCCGGCAAGCCCCTGCTGTTCTGCACAATAGGATCAACGCCGTACTTCGGCCTGCCCGGCAATCCCGTATCGAGCATGATGTCGTTTCTGCAGTTTGTTCGACCTGCTCTTTACAAGGCGGGAGGCTATCCACCCGCCGCATGGCCGCTACCAAGGGCAACGGCCTTGCTTGATAGCGCCGTCGAAAACGACGGTAGCCGCCGCAACTACATGCGCTGTCGCCTCTACTACTGCAACAGGAGCGGCGCACTCCGCGCTAGCGTATTCGAACGTCAGGGATCACACATGGTTTCATCGATGATCGGCGCCAACGGCATTGCTCTTTTTGCCCCGGAAGCACAGGTCAAAGAAGGTGAGTCGGTTTCGGTTCAGATTATTGGCCCAATTGACCAAGGAGAGGCACCAAACGCATGAACAGATCACCCAACCCATTCAAGCGACTTCACGTCGCCTCGCTGCGCAGAGTCAAAGAGACGTGGTCGCCGTGAATATGCCCGTTTACGCGCCGCCCTGCGTGCATCGGTTGGTCTTCCGGTCTCACCTGCGGCCCATGGCCATGGACCGTCTATCCGACAAGCTCGACCAGGTAGCTCCCCTACTGTCCAAACAGGTTGCCAACGATCAGCTGCTGACTGCCAGTCTGTTCCAATGGAACGATCAGCTCTTTTTTTACTGCGAATCTCTGCGCACCAAGCTAGGCGCAAGCGAACTATTGACTCCGTTAGATGACCTTTTAGAAACGTGGCCAGGAGAGGGAACCCCAAGGCATTGGGTGCCCATGATGGATATTTTTCACTACAGTCGTCCGCTGAGCGTAGACCACTGGCGACGTAGCGAAGCGCCAGAGGAATACACGGCACGCATTATTTACCTCCGACCGGAGATGGTCAGCAGCTACATATTCTACCACTTCCAACTCCAGGAAGAACAACCCGGTGCGCTGGGCAGCAAGTATGGCCTGATTTCACAGCACGAAAACTTGCTGTTTTTTTATATGGAGAAACCCGACGTTGCAGAAAGTGAATCGTACGCAGGACACTTAAAAACGCAGCATACGCCACCCAACTGGGGCGATGTAATGGATCCGCACTTCCAGCCTTGGCCAGACGATGAAGGCGAGCGCCTGTGGCGGCCGATCGAGTGCATCCTCGCCGTGTAACACACGCAGCGGTGGCTATCCCTTAATCACAAACCATTTATCGAAAGAAAGGCACGATCATGAGTATTTTCTCTTTGGAAGGCAAAGTAGCGCTGGTGACGGGCGCAGGACGAGGCATCGGTCGCGGAATCGCCGAGGAACTGGCCGCGCAGGGAGCCAAAGTCGCCTGTGCCGCGCGCAGTATCGACGAACTGGAGGAGCTGGCTCAGTCGATCAAAGACGCCGGCGGCGAGGCAATGGCCGTGGCGATTGATCTGGGCGATATGGGCGCTCTCGACAGCGCCCTTGAAACGGTAGTAAACGCCTATGGACGACTGGATATCCTCGTTAACAACGCCGGTATGAATGCGCGCCAGCCCATCGACGAAGTGACCGAGGAGAACTACGATCGCATTATGAATGTAAACCTGAAAGGCCTCTACTTCCTCAGCCAAAAAGCGGCTCGATACATGGCCAAAAACGGGGCGGGTAAGATCATCAACATCGGCTCCCTAACAACGGGCTACGCGCTGGCCAAGGTTTCGGTTTACACGGCGACCAAGGGGGCCGTAGGACAGCTGACCAAGGCTCAGGCCGTAGAGTTTGGCAAGGACAATATTCAGGTCAACGCAATCTGCCCGGGCTTTGTACTGACGTCGCTGACAGAAAAGATGTGGGCGGATCCGACCATGCGGCAGTGGGGCGAGAGCCGCGTTGCGCTCGGCCGCTTGGCCAAGCCGGAAGACATGGCGGGCACGGCTGCATTCCTCGCTTCACCGGCATCAGACTACGTGACCGGACAGTGCATTTACGTCGACGGCGGGTTTATGGCCGGAGACAACTGGCCGCTGCCCGAAGCCGCAGCCAGCTAAACGCATTCGTATAGCGCTGAGAGCGACCGTGTTACTGGGCGCTCTCAGCGCGAAAGATTCAAGCCTCTTCCACGGGCAGCACGTAGGCCTTTTTTGGCTCTGTATCCGTCGATAGCGTGGTGCGCGTACGAGCGCTCAGACGCTCTATCGCATCGGCTACGTGAACTTCTGCGATGTGGTGATCGCCGCGCGTCGTGCGCAGCGAGTGCGCCTCCAACAGCACCTGTGCATGAGTGCACCCTGCCGGTGGCTCAAATTTATAAGCCGCTAGCTCGATGCGCTGTCCCAGCGGATCGCGGAAGTAAATCGAATCCATAAAACCGCGGTCAATGGCCCCCGTGTGAGGCACGCCGCGCGCTTCCAGGCGACGTGGGATCTGAACAAACGTCGCGCGCGAAACGCTAAAGGCAAGATGGTGCACATGCCCAACGTCTTCGCTATTGGATCGAGGATCCACGGCGCGCGACTCGTTGGTGAAGACCGTGATGAGCCGGCCGTCGCCGGGATCGAAGTAGAGATGCGACTCGTCGGGATTGTCCAGGTTGGGCTGTTCGAATATGAACGGCATACCCAACACGCCCTCCCAGAAATCAATCGAGGCTTGGCGCGTGGCCCCGACAAGCGTGATATGATGAACTCCTTGAACTTGAATCTTCTCCATTTGCGTTCTCCGCTGGGTTGAATTCACGTCGAAGAAAGTATGCAAAAAACGTGGAATAGCACCGTATGAAACGAGTAGAAATCCTCTCTCAGCGTCGTCTTGTGGACGCCTTCTTTAAGCTCGATGAAGCCGAGCTGTGCCACGAGCGGACGGACGGCTCGATGAGCGCCCCCATGCACCGACTAAACTTGGAGCGCGGAAATGGCGTGGCTGCACTCGTCTACCATCCACAGAGGGCACGGCTGATTTTTGTGCGACAATTTCGCTATCCGACCTACCTTCACAGCGGACCGGGGTGGCTGGTTGAACTGCCCGCCGGCATGGTCGATCGCGACGAAAATCCCGCAGATACGATGCGCCGCGAGATCAGTGAAGAAACGGGCTACAGGCTGAGAGATCTTAAACGCATTGCCCAGTTCTACCTGTCCCCAGGCGGCTCTTCGGAGCAAATATACCTGTACTACGCAGAGATCGACCCCGATCACCCGCGCGGCACAGGTGGAGGACTCGCAGAAGAACAGGAAGATATTGAACTGATCGAGCTCTCTCTATCAGAAGCGTGGCGCATGCTCGATGCGGGCGAATTTGCCGATGCAAAAACGATCATTGCGCTGCAGTGGATGCGTGCACAACGCAGTTAGGGTAGGCCGTAAGCTCTTGAAGCACACCGACAAATACAATAGTATTAGGAGCGGAGTCCAACTGCAGACAATGCGTTTTACGGTATAACCACCACGATAAGCAATACAGGAGTCGCACTATGGCAGACGAAGTGTATCAGCCCTCGACCTCCCTACAAGAGAGGGCTTTTATCAACAGCATGGAAGCATACCATGCCGAGTACGAACGCTCAATCGCCGATCCAGAAGCATTCTGGGCAGAAAAAGCCGAGGAATTCCACTGGTTTAAAAAGTGGGACACGATCTGCTCCTACAATTACGACATGGACAAAGGGCCCATATCGATCAAGTGGTTTGAAGGTGGCAAGACCAATATCACCTACAACTGTCTGGATCGTCACCTGGACAACAAAGGAGATCAGAGGGCCATCATATGGGAGGGCAACAGCCCCGACGAAGACGCGACGCTAACCTTTAGAGAACTGCACGAGCAGGTGTGTAAGTTTGCCAACGTGCTCAAAAGCCGCGGCGTCAAAAAGGGCGATCGCGTCTCGATCTATATGCCGATGGTACCCGAACTGGCCGTGGCCATGTTGGCCTGTGCGCGCATCGGCGCCGTCCATTCTATCGTTTTTGGCGGCTTCTCTGCCGACGCACTAGCCGACCGCATAGTCGATGCGACCTGCACTACGGTCTTAACCTGCGACGGCATCTATCGCGGTGCTAAGCCCGTGGTCATGAAGCCGCTTGTCGACGAAGCCATGGCCAGCGCCGAGGAGCAAATGGGCCAGCCCGTCACCACCTGCGTCGTGCTGCGCCACCACGCCGACGACGAGGCTTTTGTCTGTCCCATGCAAGAGGGCCGCGACGTCGACTACGCCGAAGCGATGGCTTCGGCTTCAGCCGACTGTCCACCCGAAGAAATGGACGCAGAGGACCCGCTGTTTATTCTGTACACCTCGGGTTCTACGGGTAAGCCCAAAGGCGTGCAGCACACGGTCGGTGGCTACATGGTCTACACCGCGACCACCCATAAATACGTCTTTGACTATCACGACGGCGATATTTACTTCTGCGCTGCTGATATTGGCTGGATCACGGGCCACTCCTATATCATCTACGGACCGCTGGCCAACGGTGCGACCACCATGATGTTTGGCGGTATTCCGACGTATCCCGACGCAGAGCGCTATTGGCAGATTATTGAGAAGTGGCAGGTCACGCAGTTCTATACCGCGCCCACGGCCATCCGCGCCATCGCAGCTGCAGGGGAAGAGCTGCCCACTAAATACGACATGGCTTCGCTGAAAATCCTGGGCAGCGTCGGCGAACCGATCAACCCAGAGGCGTGGCGCTGGTACTATGGAAAAGCGGGTAAAGAGCGCAGCCCGATCGTCGATACGTGGTGGCAGACGGAAACGGGCGGCATTCTCATCACTCCGCTGCCCGGTGCAACCCCACTCAAGCCGGGTTCTGCTACGTTTCCCTTTTTTGGCGTCCAACCCGTTGTCCTCGAACCGGAAAAAGGCACCGAAATTGAAGGCAATGACGTCAGCGGTGTGCTGGCAATGAAGGAGCCTTGGCCCGGCCAGATGCGCACGGTGTACGGCGACCACGAACGCTTTGAAAACACCTACTTTCAGCAGTACAAGGGCTATTATTTCACGGGAGACGGCTGCCGCCGCGACGCGGATGGATATTACTGGATTACCGGTCGCGTAGACGACGTCATCAACGTCTCTGGGCATCGCATGGGCACGGCCGAAGTCGAGAGTGCGCTCGTGTTGCACAATACCGTAGCCGAAGCGGCCGTAGTAGGATTCCCCCACGAGATCAAAGGCGAAGGGATCTACGCCTACGTCACGCTCAACGCGGGAGAAGAATACACCGACGAGCTAAAAGACGCGTTGAAAAATCACGTGCGACAGGTAATCGGCCCGATCGCCACGCCCGACGTTATTCACTGGGCTCCCGGTTTACCCAAGACGCGTTC
>Ga0181567_10002173_pt1 | contig 14739 bp, 12 predicted proteins | sample 101ome_14_FD_133761 | JGI IMG/M metagenome (GOLD analysis project Ga0181567, IMG submission 133761) | Coastal salt marsh microbial communities from the Groves Creek Marsh, Skidaway Island, Georgia - 101403AT metaG (megahit assembly) | ecosystem: Environmental > Aquatic > Marine > Intertidal...
ATAAAAGGCTAAAGGGACAAAGGCCTTTGGTTCAACTAGATACAAGGCTCGGTCGTTCGTACTCAAAGCCTTCTGAAAGCTGTGCGCTGTTTCTTTAATGTATACAGGGTTTTCTGCCCCGCCTGCCTTTTATCCTTTTATCCTCTTATCCTTTTATCCTTTTATCCTTTTATCACTTCTACTTAAAGCGCCAGCAACCGGATATCGTTCAAAAAGGTTGCCAGGGTGTTGCAGAACATACCGCCATCAACCCCGTTCACGGCACGGTGATCATAGGACAATGCAAACGGCAGCATGGTGCGTGGTACGAACTCGTTGTTGATGTACACCGGCTTGATAGACGCCTTGGAGACACCGAGAATCGCCACTTCCGGCGCATTCACGATCGGGGTAAACGCGGTTCCGCCCAGGTTGCCCAGGCTGGATACCGTGAAACAGGCACCCTGCATGTCGTCCTTGGTCAGCTTGCGATCCTTGGCCTTGGCACCGAGTTCAGCGATATCTGCCGCAATTTCCCAGATGGTCTTACGGTCCACGTTCTTCACGACCGGCACCATGAGACCGGCTGGTGTGGCCACGGCCACGCCGATATGCACGTATTTTTTCTGAATAATTTTTGTGCCGGAGGAATGCAGGGACACGTTGAACTGCGGGTGTTCCTGCAAGGCACGGGCACAGGCCTTGACGATGAAGGGCAGCGGCGTGAGCTTGATGCCTTTCTTTTCTGCGAGGGCTTTCTGCTCGGCGCGGAATTCCTCGAGCTCAGTGACGTCGGCTTCATCAAACTGGGTCACGTGCGGCACATTGAGCCAGTTGCGCTGCATGTTCTGGGCGGTGACCCGATGCAGCTTGGACATTTCCACTTCTTCAATCTCGCCAAACTGGCTGAAATCAATATCGGGAATGCCGGGCAGACCGGCAGCCTGGGCAGCACCGCAGCCCTGCAAAATGCCTTTCACGTAAGCATCGACATCTTCCTTTACGATACGACCACGTGAGCCGGTGCCGGAGACTTTGGTCAGGTTGACGCCTAGTTCTCGCGCCATCTTGCGCACAGCCGGGCCGGCATACACATCGGCCCCGGCGCTGCTGCCGGTGTCAGTTCGGGCGGCAAGTGCAGGTGCTGTTTTGGCCGGTTCGGGTGTCGGAGTTGCTGCCGCGGTCGGTTTTGGCAACGCCGGTGTTTCCGCGACCGGCGCGGGCGCGGCACCTTCGGTTTCCAGGTCGATGATGTGGGAGCCTTCAGACACCTTGTCACCAACTTTTACCTTGATACTTTTCACCTTGCCGTCTGCCGGGGACGGCACATCCATGGCAGCCTTGTCGGATTCCAGGGTTATCAGGCCGCCTTCCTTGCTGACCTTGTCGCCTTCGCTGACCAGGATTTCAATAATTTCGACATCACTTTCACCGCCCAGATCCGGCACTTTCACGGCCATGAGCTCGGGTTGGCCACTGGCCGCCGGGGCCGGTACTTCTGCTTTCGCGGCAGGCTTTTCTTCAGCAGGTGCGGCACTGGCAGTACCGGCCTCACCGCTAGTCTCCAGTTCGAGAATTAGGGTGCCTTCATTGACCTTGTCGCCGACCTTGAGCTTGATCACCTTGACCTTGCCGGCGGCGGGCGACGGCACATCCATGGCCGCCTTGTCAGACTCCAGGGTCACCAGGCCATCGTCCTTGCTGATCTCGTCGCCTTCCGCGACCAGGATCTCGATCACTTCGACATCGGAATCACCGCCTAGGTCGGGCACAGTGACCGGCATGATCTGGCTGTCAGCGCTGGCGGGGGCATCCTGGGTGCTGGATTCGGCCGTGGCGGCAGGTTTCTCCCCGGCAGCCTCTTCCGGTGCCGGCTGTGCCACTTCTTCAGCACTGCTGTCACCGGCCATATCGATACTGACAATCTCGACACCCTGGGAAACCTGGTCGCCAACCTTGACCAACACTTCCTTGATGACGCCGCTTTTCGGGGACGGAATTTCCATGGCGGCCTTGTCACTTTCCAGCACAATGAGTGAGTCGTTTTCGCTGACTTCATCGCCAGGAGAAACCAGAACCTCGATGACCTCGACGCTCCCTTCCTCACCGATATCCGGAACCTGAATTTTCTCTACTGCCACGCTTATATTCCTCTAACAAAATTCTGTGTTGTGACTGGTGCTACGTGTCGGCAAACAAACCGAGATTTCCTGGCCAGGCGGGCCTTTTATCCCTTTATGCCTTCCTACTTTTATTGGCTCGCTCAAGCCAGCAGCGGATTCAGCTTTTCCGGATCAAGATTGAACTTCCTGATCGCCTCTGAAACCACTTTCTTCTCAATATCACCGGCTTTTGCCAGCTCATTGAGGGCGGCAACAACCACGTAACTGGCATTCACTTCAAAGAAGTGACGCAGTTTCTCACGAGAGTCACTGCGACCGAAACCATCGGTACCCAGCACTTTATAGGGTGCCGGCACGAACGCCCGAATCTGGTCAGAATAAAGCTTCATGTAGTCGGTTGTAGCAATCACCGGGCCGTCACGCTCAGAAAGGCATTTCTCCACGTAGGATACCCGTGGCTCATCTTCCGGGTGCAGCATGTTCCAGCGATCCACGGACAGGCCATCGCGGGCCAGCTCGTTCATGCTGGTCGCACTCCACACATCCACGGCCACCTTGTAGTCGTTGCGCAGGATAGCGGCGGCATCACGGACTTCACGCAGGATGGTCCCGCTGCCCAGCAACCGCACGCGGGAAGCCTTCTTGCCCTTGCCGGCAGCAACCTTGTATTCCTTGCTGTCACCATCCTCAAGCAGGTACATGCCTTTCAGGATGCCTTCCTCGGCGCCTTTCGGCATTTCCGGGTGCTGGTAGTTTTCGTTCATGGTGGTGATGTAGTACCAGATGGATTCATCCTCCTGGTACATTCGGCGAATACCGTCCTGGATGATCACGGCCAGTTCGTAGGCGTAAGTCGGATCGTAGGAAACACAGTTTGGAATGGTGTAGGCCGCCAGGTGGCTATGGCCGTCCTGATGCTGCAGACCTTCGCCGTTCAATGTGGTGCGGCCCGCCGTGGCTCCGATCAGGAAACCGCGGGCCTGCAGGTCGCCGGCCGCCCAGCACAGATCGCCAACGCGCTGAAAACCGAACATTGAGTAATAAATGTAGAACGGAATTAGGGGATAGTTGTGCACACTGTAAGAGGTCGCAGCTGACAACCAGGAGCTCATGGAGCCGGCCTCGTTGATGCCCTCTTCCAACAGCTGGCCTTTCTTGTCCTCGCGGTAGTACATGACCTGGCCGGAGTCGACCGGATCGTACAGCTGGCCCTTGGCGGAGTAGATCCCGATCTGGCGGAACAGGCCTTCCATGCCGAAGGTACGAGCTTCGTCGGGCACAATCGGCACAATACGCTGACCAATCTCCTTGTCTTTCACCAGGGTCGACAGCACACGCACAAAGGCCATGGTGGTGGATACTTCACGATCACCGGTGCTTTTCAGCTGGCTGTCAAAGGCTTCTAGGGCGGGAGCCTTCAGCGGTTCACTCTTGGCTCGCCGTGCCGGCAGCGTACCGCCGAGTTTCGCGCGCATGCGACGCAGGTATTCCATTTCCGGGCTGTTTTCGTCTGGCTTGTAATACGGGACTTCTTCCAGCTTGTCGTCAGGAATCGGAATACCGAAACGATCCCGGAACAGCTTCAGCTCGTCCAGGTTCAGTTTCTTGGTGGAATGGGTGGCATTGGCGCCCTGGGCCGAACCGAAGGCATAACCCTTGATGGTCTTGGCCAGAATCACGGTCGGCCTATCCGTGCAATCGACAGCCTGCTTGTAGGCGGCGTAGACCTTGAACGGGTCGTGACCGCCACGGTTGAGCTGCATGATCTCGTCATCGGACAGATGCTCGACCATTTTTTTCAGGTCAGGGGTATTAAAGAAGTGCTCGCGGACATATTCACCGCCGCGTACACTGAAGTTCTGGAATTCTCCATCCACCACTTCATTCATGCGAGCCTGCAGGAGACCATCGGTGTCCTTGGCTAGGATGGCATCCCAGTGCCGGCCCCAGACGACCTTGATCACGTTCCAGCCGGCACCGCGGAAGATGCCTTCCAGTTCCTGGATGATCTTGCCGTTACCACGAACGGGACCATCTAGGCGCTGCAGGTTACAGTTAATGACGAAATTCAGGTTGCCCAGGCCTTCTCGTGCGGCCAGGGAAATGGCGCCCAGGGTTTCCGGCTCATCACATTCACCGTCGCCTAGGAACGCCCAGATCTGGCGATCACCCTGCTTCACCAGCTCGCGATTGTCCAGATACTTCATAACATGGGCATGGTAAATCGCCTGCAAAGGCCCCAGGCCCATGGAGACGGTCGGGAACTGCCAGTAATCCGGCATCAGTTTGGGATGCGGGTAGGAAGACAGGCCGTTGCCATCCACTTCCTGGCGGAATTTGTCCAGCTGCGCTTCACTCAGGCGGCCTTCGACAAAGGAACGCGAGTAGATACCGGGTGACGCATGGCCCTGGAACAGGACGAGGTCGCCGGGATGGTCTTCGGTCTCACCGCGGAAGAAATGATTGAAGCCGACATCGTAGAGTGTGGCCGCCGACGAGAAGGTGGAAATATGACCACCCAGGTCGTAACCGAGTTTGCCGGCCCGCATGACCATCGCCAGTGCATTCCAGCGGATGATGCCACGGATGCTGCGCTCCATGTGCATATCGCCGGGCATTTCAGCTTCTTCTTCTTTGGGGATGGTATTGCGGTAGGGGGTGGTAAGAGAGTCAACAGGAAGCTGCTGACCGGATTCGGTGCTGGTGCTGATCAGGCTCTTAAGCAGGAACTGTGCGCGGTCCATGCCCTGATACTTGATGACTGAGGCAATGGAATCCCGCCATTCCTGCGTTTCAATAGGATCAACGTCCTGATGAACGTTCTTCATAGAGTCGATAGATTTGTCGGCCATGTTGCTACTCTTGTGGCGACCACTGACGGGCACTTTGGACAGCCAATATTAATTGCCTGACATTGAACCTTTCAGCAGCGCTGATTTACTGATGGGGCAGCGCCGGTGATGCCGGCTTGCCTTGTTTTTTTTAAACCCGGTTTCCGTTTTTCACGTCACTCGGGTGTTCGCCCGGGAGGGCGAAATCCTGCATAGCCTGTTGTTATTGTTATGGTTATAACAGCCACCCGTGGATCGCAAGGGTGCGGATATGCCGATTGTTGTTCTGTAGTAAATTTACATTAGCGCGCAATATTAATCGAATTAACAATAATTTACCAACATAAGCTGTTGATTTTGTAGTAAAACTACAGATTGGTGAGCATAGGGCCACCCAATCTATAAAAATGCCTTAATTTTCGCAGGTATAGCGATGTAGTCAGTTTTGGCTTGCCGCTTTCCGGCTCCCGGAATGCACGCTTTTGGCGCTAGCGCGCCAGCAGGTTGCGGTATCGCTGCCAGTCAAAACAGGGCCCCGGATCGGTCTTGCGCTGCGGCGCGATGTCCGAATGGCCGGTGATGCGTGCTGGCGTGATAGCGGGATACGCCTGCATCAGGGCCGTGGTCACCTCGGCCAGCGTCGCATACTGGGCATCGGTAAAAGGCTCGGTGTCACAGCCTTCCAGTTCTATGCCGATGGAAAAATCATTGCACTGATCCCGGCCCTCGAATGCGGAGACCCCGGCATGGTGAGCCTTCAGGTCAAATGGCACATATTGCGTGACATCCCCTGCCCGGTTAATGAGCAGATGTGAAGACACCCTGAGTGCTTCCAGGTCCGCAAAATAAGGGTGTGCAGAACAATCCAGCGTATTGCAGAACAAATGGTCGATATAGGGTCCGCCGTATTCACCCGGCGGCAGGCTGATATTGTGAATGACCAGCAGGCTGATGCTGTCGCCTGCCGGACGCTCACCATAATTGGGAGAGGTCAGCTGACGTGCTGGTTCAAGACGGTGGTTTTTGATTTTCATGGCCCCATATTAACTCATGTATGGCACACAACTCCTCTGCGGCATACTGGCCTGATGCACAAACAATTGCCATGCAGGTAACACCCCCAGCCACGACTGCTTATAATTTTGCCCTATGACCCATCAGGATCCCCAACATTCGGAAAAACGACTTGGCCAGGGCATGATCGCTATCGGTTTCGTGATTGGCCTGGGCCTGCTCACCATGCTATTTGATGGTGTGCTGGAGAAGCAGCGCAATCCGAACGCAACACCACTTTCCACCGTCAATGCCCTGGGCCAGGTGGAAGTGGTACTGGAAAGCAACCGCCAGGGTCAGTATGTAATGACCGGTGCCATCAACAGTGTGCCGGCGGAGTTCATTCTGGATACCGGCGCCACAGACGTGGTGATTCCGCCCGGCCTGGCCGAGGCCAGCGGCCTGGAATACGGCTACCAGAGCCAGGCCATGACCGCCAATGGCCTGGTCAACATCTACAGCACCCTGATCGATGAACTGCACCTGGGCGAGATTACCCTGCACGACGTGCGTGCCAGCATTAACCCAGCAATGCATGAAAGCATGGTTTTGCTCGGCATGAGCGCCCTGCGCCAGATCGAATTCAACCAGCGCGGCTCCCAGCTGACCCTGCGCCAGCATACGCCGTAGACACGCCCCCAATTTCAGTGATTAATCCCGTCCCGGGTTTCCCGTATAATTGTTCGCTCGTTTCACGCCACTGCAGGTAACCACACCACCATGCCCAACCCCTTGCTTGAAGGCCTCGAGGAAACCGTGCGTGGTGCCCTTGCTGAGGATATTGGTGATGGCGACATCACGGCAGAACTCATTCCGGCAGAGCGGGAAGCGATGGCCCAGGTCATCTGCCGCGAAAATGCCACCATTTGTGGCGAACCCTGGGTCAACGAAGTGTTCCGCCAGGTCGATCCGGATATCCGGCTGAACTGGGAAAAGCATGATGGCGACAGCATCGACCCGGGCGACGTGGTCTTTACCGCCACGGGCAAGGCCCGCTCGCTGCTGACCGCCGAACGCACGGCCCTGAATTTTCTGCAGACGCTGTCCAGCGTCGCCACCGCCGCGCGTGAAATTGCCGACCAGGTGCAGCATACCGACGTCAACATCCTGGATACCCGCAAGACCATTCCCGGCCTGCGCCTGGCCCAGAAATATGCCGTGCAAACCGGCGGCTGCTATAACCACCGCATCGGTCTTTACGATGCCTACCTGATCAAGGAAAACCACATCAATGCCAGTGGTGGCATTACCCAGGCCATTGCAACTGCCCGGGCACTGCATCCTGACCGCAAGGTGGAAGTGGAAGTGGAGACCATTGAACAGCTGGAGGAAGCGCTGACGGCCAGGGCCGACATCGTCCTGCTCGACAACTTCACGCTGGATATGCTGCAGGAAGCCGTGATCCTCAACAAGGGACAGGCAAAACTGGAGGCTTCGGGGGGTTACGATATCAAGAGTGCGGTCGTGGTGGCCGAGACCGGCGTGGATTACATCTCGGTAGGATCCCTGACTAAGCACATACAAGCCACCGACTTCACCATGCTCTTTGAATAGCACCTAGCAGGTCGGCATAGGCCCGCAGGGCCGTTTGCCGACTTAGCGTTCAAGAAAACAACACCGGTTATATCACGTGCCTGTCGGCAAACGGCCCTGCGGGCCTACGCCGACCTACGGCCTTTTAGATCGTCCAGACTCATTTACAGGTGACGAATACGCACATTGCGGAACTTGATGGTGCCGGCTCCGTACTGGAGTGACAGCGGGCCACTGGCGAAATTGTCGTCGTAGCCATCAACGGTTTTCACGCCATTGAGATAGATCACGACGTGGTTGCCTTCGAGCGTGATGTCATAGGTGTTCCACTGATCCCAGGTATCAACCACAGCTGCCGGAGCCAGGAAATTGGGTATACCGCCTGTGCGGCCGCTCTGGTCGGGACGGTCATCGTAGATATTGGCCTCATAGGCTGATCTGTCCGTAATGTTCGCAGGATCCTGGATGCGCATGAAAATACCGCTGTTGGCGCCTTCATGATTCCAGAACTCCAGCTGGATCTGGAAGTCTTCGAAACTCTCTTCGGAGAGCAGATGACTGACACCGGACGCATTGTCCGCCACGAACTCGCCATTCTCGATGCGCCAATTGGCGTCTCCGACCCGAGTCCAGCCATCGAAGCTGCCAGACATGTCCATCCAGCCGTCGTCGCCCATGGAGGCGCAGGAGGCCAGGAAAATCGTGGCAAAAACAACAGCAGCTGTCCGGCCCAGGGTTGAAGTCAGTATAGTCATGTGATGCTCCTGTGGTTCTTTTAGCGGGTCTTGGATGAATTCTGTGATTTATTGCCCCGGAAATGCAGAGGTTGCACCTTGGTGCCGGTTTTCTCCCACCTCACAAGGTCGGGATTATTCACATACAGCGTCCGGGTGTGTCAAGCATGGCACACGCAGCAGCAGGCTTTACCGGGGCACACACTTGGACAAAATCATGACAATGTCGGCATACCCGCAATCTGCGCGCATTAAGTTCGAACTGCATGGCGAATCAATGAAATAATAACGGTTCGCCAATCGCGCACACATCCACGGCACGATGAAACATGTCCTGATCATAACCACCTCCTACCCGACGGCCAGTGATGGCAGCGAGGCGGCAGGATCTTTTGTACAGGATTTTGCCGAAACACTCGCCACACAGACAAAGGTCACGGTCTTGGCCCCGGGTACCAGCAGCAGCGGTGATCCCGCTGCAGCGGTTCAGGTAGTGCGTTACCAGGGTGCGGGCAAATCACTGTCGCTGCTGAAAATCTGGAACCCCAGTCACTGGCCAGCCATTGCAGGCATCCTGCGTGACGGCGCCCGGCAAACCAATCGCTTGTGCCGGGAGCACGGGGTGGATCATGTCTTTGCGCTCTGGGTGCTGCCCTGCGGTGCCTGGGCAAGGCAGGCCTGGCGTCGCCACGGCATCACGTTTTCAACCTGGGCCCTGGGCAGTGACATCTGGTCACTGGGTAAAATTCCCGTGGTTCGTCATGTCCTGCAAAAAGTGCTTGCAGACAGTCGCACCAACTTTGCCGATGGCCACCTGCTCTGTCGGGATGTTGAGCAACTCTCAGGTACACGTTGCCGCTTTTTGCCCAGCACCCGCCGCTTCATCCCCGCACCGAATCAGAAGCTTTTGCACGAATTGTGTAGTCCTGGTAAGCCGGCAGAGCGACGGCGGCCAGAATACCGATGATCGCAATTACGATCATCAATTCGATCAGGGTAAAACCCTGTTGTTGCTTGTTGATGTTTTTCATTTTTATCTCCTGAAAAAACATGTTGACCATGCTTGCTATCTTTACTCAAATCTAGGGATGGATTCTCGACAGGTAGGTGTGAAAACTGCAAAGAACATGCCACAAAACGATCACTTCAGTCCACGATGACACAGTATGATCCAGCGCACTTTTTTCCTGCTCAGCCTGCGGTTTTCCTACACTCAGGGTGCTGATTTGATTGCAGCATGATAGCAGTCGGGCGGATAGCGCTTACAGGGCGGGTGACAAATTTTGTCAATAATGGAGTATTCCTGTCATGACATACTGCCTTTTGAGGCAAACCTCGCATTACATCGCTTCTGCACTAGACTGACCTTTGATCCTGGTACGACTGAGGTCAGGGTCCGTGTCATGCATACGTGTCATGCATAACAAGGGGAGCCAACATGAACAACAAGGCCGGATCTCCGAAGGACATGCACTGGCTGACGTCCTGCCGGATACTGGCACCAGCGCTGGCTGAACAGGCATTACAGGGTGCCAGGCAGCAGCGCCTGACACTGGTGAAATACCTGGTAGACAATGCACTGGTCGACAGCACCCAACTGGCCTCGACCCTGGCCAGGGCCTTCAACCTGCCATTGGCAGACCTCGACGCCTTTCACCTTGACCCACGCACCCTGGCGACGGTTTCCCGGGCACTGCAACTGCGACATCGCATGGTGCCATTGTTTCGCCATAGCCAGACTCTCTGGCTTGGCAGCTCCGATCCGGATACCCGCGAAAGCACAACGCAGATTCGCTTCCAGACTGGCTGCAAACCCGTCACCGTGCTGGTGGAAGAACACAAACTGGCGCCCCTGCTCCAGCGCCTACAGGATGATACTGCGCCGGATGCCGGTCGCGGCGACAGCCTGGCGCAGCGGGATTTTGATGACATCCATGCCGCCGAGCAGCGCCCGGTGGATGATGGCAAGGCAGCCGTGTCGGATTCACCGGTGACCCGGCTGGTAGACAAAATGCTGCAGGACGCACGGCATCAGGCTGCGTCCGATATCCATATCGAGCCTTTCGAGCACCATGCCCGGATCCGTTTTCGCCAGGATGGCATGCTGCGGGAAATAGCCCGCCCCACATCAGGTCTGGCCAGTCGCATCACTGCCCGACTGAAAATCATGGCGCGCCTGGATATCGCGGAAAAACGGCTGCCGCAGGATGGCCGTATCAAACTGGACGGCCCCCACCGCAAAAAAATGGAATACCGCATCAATACCCTGCCAACCCTCTGGGGTGAAAAAACAGTATTGCGTCTGCTCGATCAGGGTCCCGACAGACTGGAACTTGATGGACTCGGATTCACCCCCGCACAGAAACAACTGTATGTGCAGGCCCTGCAGCACCAGCAGGGGCTTATCCTAGTGACCGGCCCGACAGGCAGTGGCAAGTCCCTCTCGCTGTATGCCGGCCTGAACCTTCTCAATACTCGTGAGCGCAACATCGCCACCGTTGAGGACCCGGTGGAAATCCATCTCGATGGCATCAACCAGGTCCCCGTCAATGCCCGCATTGGCCTGGATTTCGCCCATGCCCTGCGGGCGTTTCTGCGCCAGGACCCCGACATCCTGATGGTCGGTGAAATCCGCGACCCGGAAACCGCGAAGATTGCCGTGAGAGCCGCACAAACAGGACATCTTGTCATGTCGACCCTGCACACCAACAGCGCCCCGGAGACCCTGGCCAGGTTGCTGGACATGGACATCGCGCCCTATCAACTGGCCACGTCACTGAGCCTGATCATTGCCCAGCGGCTGTTACGCCGGTTATGTACACGCTGCAAAAAACCTCTACAATTGCCCGATAACATGTTGATTCATGAAGGCTTTTCTCCCGACAGCCTGGATCGCATCACGCTTTTTGAGGCAACCGGATGCAGCGTATGCCACGATGGGTATCGGGGCAGGACCGGCATCTTCGAAACAGTGCCAATTACTGGGGCCATATCCCGTGTTATGATGGATGCCGGAAATTCGATACAAATCGCAGAGTTAGCGGCAAAAGCCGGGTTTAATAGCCTGCGGGATTCGGCTCTGGAAAAAGCCGCTCAGGGACTCACGAGTCTCCATGAAGTGAACCGGGTAACCAGTTCTAGCAACACAGAATTCACAGCAGAACACTCACGACCCCAATAGCAGTCCGAGAACGAGGTATCAGAAAATGGCAGCGCCGGCACAATCTGCTGTAAAACAGGCCACTTTCCTCTGGCAGGGCCAGGATTCCAAGGGCAAAACCGCCAAGGGTGAAATCTCTGGCACCAATACCGCCATGGTGAAAGCCCAACTGCGCAAGCAGGGCATCAAGCCCACCAAGGTCAAGAAGAAACCCAAGCCCCTTTTCGGCAGCGGCAAACAATCCATCAAGCCGATGGACATTGCCATTTTCACCCGCCAGCTCGCCACCATGATGAAAGCCGGTATTCCCCTGGTGCAGTCCTTTGAGATCGTGGGTGAAGGCCTGGAAAATCCGAGCATGCGTGAAATCGTTTTTGCCATTCGTGATGATGTGTCTGCCGGTAACCACTTTGCCGATGCCATCCGCAAATACCCGCGTGAATTTGATGAACTGTTCTGTAACCTAGTGGAATCCGGTGAACAGTCTGGTGCGCTGGAAACCATGCTCGACCGCCTGGCGACCTACAAGGAAAAATCCGAAGCCCTGAAATCCAAGATCAAGAAGGCCATGAACTACCCGATCACGGTACTCGTGGTGGCCGCCATTGTGACCGGCATCCTGCTGGTGAAAGTGGTACCGCAATTCGCGGAAACGTTCTCTAGTTTCGGCGCCGAACTGCCTCTGTTTACCCAGTACGTCATGCGCATATCCGATTTCATGATCGCCTGGTGGGTGTATATCGTGATTGGCTTAGGTATCGCCGGCTACTGTTTCAAGGAAGCCAAGCTGCGCTCGAAGAGTTTCCGCGAAAGCCTGGAACGTTTCTCCCTGAAACTGCCGGTATTCGGCAACATCATTGAGCAGTCCTGCCTGGCGCGTTTTACGCGCACCCTGTCGACCACCTTCGCCGCCGGTGTCCCGCTGGTGGATGCCCTCACTTCGGTATCAGGGGCAACCGGTAACATTGTGTACAAGACGGCTTCCCTGCAGATTCGTGACGACGTCACCGCCGGCCAGCAGCTCACAGCCTCCATCAAATCCACAGAGCTGTTCCCGATCATGGTGCTGCAGATGGTATCAATCGGTGAGGAATCCGGTGCCCTAGATGCCATGCTCGGCAAGTGTGCGACCTTCTATGAAGCGGAAGTGGACAATGCCGTGGACGGCCTCACCTCCATGATGGAACCACTTATCATGGCCGTGCTCGGTGTGCTTGTGGGTGGCCTGATGATTGCGATGTACATGCCCATCTTCCAGATCGGCGCCGTTGTCTGATATCCCTGCTGCCTGATGACCATCGCTGAATTCTTTGCTGCCAATCCCCTGGCGCTGGCAGCAATAGCCTGCATTTTTGGCCTAGTAATCGGCAGCTTTCTCAATGTCGTCATCTACCGCCTGCCGGTAATGATGGAGTTCGAATGGACTGCCCAGTGCCGTGAACTGCTGGAAATATCCCCGGAAGACAATACTGCAGACAGCAAGCCGTTCAATCTCGCCGTCCCCGGTTCCTACTGCCCAAAATGCAAGCATGAGATCACGGCAACCGAAAACATTCCCCTCGTTTCCTGGCTGCTTCAGGGTGGCAAGTGCCGCCACTGTCAGGCCGGCATATCAGCACGTTACCCAATCATTGAAGGTGTCACCGGGATACTTTCTGCCCTGGTGGCTCACCAGTTCGGTTACGGCTGGCCAACCCTGGCGCTGCTGGTGTTCACCTGGAGCCTAATCGTGCTGACCATGATCGACTTCGATCACCAGTTGCTTCCGGATGACATCACATTGCCGCTGCTCTGGCTCGGCCTGCTGGTCAACAGCTTTGGCTGGTTTGCGACGTTGCAGGATGCGGTCTGGGGCGCCATTGCCGGCTACCTGATGCTGTGGGGCCTGTACTGGCTGTTCAAGCTTCTGACCGGGAAAGAAGGCATGGGCTACGGCGACTTTAAACTGCTTGCCACGCTGGGTGCCTGGCTTGGCTGGCAGGCATTGCCCACGATCATGCTGCTGTCATCACTGGTGGGTGCCGTGGTTGGCACCAGCCTGATCGCCATCCTGGGGCGCGACAAGAACGCGCCTATTCCCTTCGGCCCTTATCTGGCCAGCGCCGGCTTTCTCTCGCTGCTCTGGGGAAATGAAATCGCCGGTGCCTACTACGCCCTGATTCTCTGAGGGGCAGTTCCGCAAATGTCCGTGCAGCGCAGCCACACTACCCTTGCCATCGGCCTGACGGGTGGTATCGGCAGCGGCAAGACCGCGGTCAGCAACCTCTTTCAACAACTGGGCGCCAATGTCATTGATGCCGACGAGATCGCGCGCGCACTGGTCAGTAAAGGTACACCACTGCTGGAGGACATCCGGCAGCACTTTGGTGACGACATACTGGATCCTGAAGGCAACCTGAACCGCCGGGCACTGCGGGAAACCGTTTTTAACGACACCACGGCGCGACAATGGCTGGAATCGCTCTTGCATCCTGCTGTCCGCCAAACCATCATGGAGCAACTGCAACACAGTACGGCACCATACACTCTTGTGGTCATACCCCTGCTGGTGGAAAGCGGCAGTTACCCGTTTCTCGACCGCATCGCGGTGGTGGATATTCCTGAAAGCCTGCAGGTTGAGCGCACGGTATCGCGGGATAACAGCTCGGCTGAACTGGTTGAAAAGATTCTGGCCAGCCAGGCATCACGGCAAACACGCCTGGCACAGGCAGATGATGTCATCGATAACAGCGGCACTCCTGACGCTCTTATGCGACAGGTGAACGCGCTTCATGAGCGCTATCTGCAACTGGCTGGCACCAATGCCTGACATGCCGGCTTGGTCGCAAAAACCCTGGCTGCATGCCGGAATCCTCTTGCTTGTCTCGGTTCTGTGCTACCTGCCGGGACTCAACAGTCCCTTCCTGTTCGATGACCAGCCAAACCTGGCAGCCCTTTCCCAGATACAGCAGGCCGGTATTACCGGAGCCGGATTCTGGGAATTTGTGCTGTCCGGGAATGCCGGACCCACGGGCCGCCCGGTTTCCCTGTTCACGTTTGCTCTACAGGCAACTGCCTGGCCCGATAATCCCGCCGCCATGAAAGCCATCAATGTATTGCTGCACGCGCTTAACGGGCTTCTGCTTTACGCCATTTTCCGACGGCTGGCACAGTGTCTGAACGCCAGCGCACAGCAATCCGCGCTAGTGGCACTGGTCGCCGCCCTGGCCTGGGTCCTGCATCCTGTTCACACATCCACCGTCCTGTACACAATCCAGCGCATGGCCTTGCTGGCCAGTTTTTTCATGCTGGCCGGCATACTGGTGTTTACCGAGTGCCGGATCAGG